>BNJV01000953.1_pt1 | contig 51201 bp, 76 predicted proteins | sample 8540591 | NCBI WGS metagenome assembly BNJV01 (sample SAMD00202457, study PRJDB9452) | human saliva metagenome | host: Homo sapiens | reverse complement strand
TGTTGAGGCTGATGAATATTCGCGGTACCGATTACTACGGTGCATCGGACGCATCTCGTTATCAAGGACATGATGGAGCTTACAGGAAGTTTGACCATATACGGAAACATCGTCGGAGTCAGTCTAATTCACCGAACGCAAAGGAACAACATTAATCGGCGGGCTGTTGGGCTTAGGAAGACACAATATTTGTACAACAGCTTCCCAAAACGCATTTATTGAATTAACAGGTTGGCAGTGAATTCGCTAAAGATACCCAGCCATCAGACTGCGAAAAAGAAACACCCAAGAATATTGATAAAACACAAAACAATCAGGAAAACAAATTTGTATGGATAACTCTTCTAATAACGAGCCAAGTTTGGAAAAATCCAACTCGGCAGCATTATGGCTGAAACGGACAGCGGCCTTAATATTAGTGGCTTGCCGCGTTTCTGTCGGGTGTAACGGCTTTGTATGGTCTCGAACGAGAGCAGTGGAACCGCAAATCTGATACCGTCGCCTTATTGTCGGCAGGGCGTGGTACGGTATCTCATTTCGGCGGACGACTGACAGGCTGGTTCAGGTCGTCTGAAAACCCACACAAAATCCGCTACCCCGCCAGTCATTGGGGCAGTGGACGCTTGAAACATTTTTCGCCCTTTATGCAAGCATCATTTTCGATAAACAAAAACACAGGATTGGTGGTTTTTGCCTCGATTTTTAGCGGCTTGGCGGGTGTGTTCGTATATTTGCGCGGTAAACGGCTGATTGCCGATTACCGGCTACGGAAAATACCGAAGTCCGCGCAACGTAGGGCGGCTGATATGGAGCTTTATTTTTGCACTCGTTATGGTCGGCAAACCATCTTGTTTCGCCTGTATGCGCTTCTGCGCCAAATGGTATTGCCGTGCAAAGGAACTTGAGCCTGCTGCTTTTCAGCTTTATCTTCATCCCAACCGTACTGTCGGATGCTGCGATATTACTGCGGAAATGGGTTGGCAAAATTGTTCCAAAAATATGCACAACAACAGAAAAACGTGGTAGGTCAGATTCAAGAACCGACGAATCGTTCCGCTTCAGCCGTATTGCACATAACTCCAAATTGTCTGGATTCGCGAACTGAGTACCTTTAAAACCCCCAGATTTTTAACCTTTCAGACGACCCCAAACCCTAAAAACCGCTCTGAACCCACGCCCCTCAAGGGTATATCGACAACAAGAAAGGAAAACCCATGAACTTAGTTTCCATCGGCATCATCGCCGGCGTCATACTCGTCGCGCTGTTCGTACTCGGCCTCATCCTCACCCGCCTGCACCGCCGTGCCAGCAAAGAAGTCTCATATCGTCCGCACCGGTTTTGGTGGCGAAAAGTCATCATGAACGGCAGCGCGATGGAAGCTGCCTCGTGTTGCACGAAATCATCCCCGTCAACATGAATACATTGCGCCTGAAGTGCGCCGCGCCGCCCAACAAGCGCTGATTACCCGCGATCGTGTGCGCGTTGATGTGATGGCGGAATTTTTTACGTCCGCGTTAAACCCAGCGCCGAGAGTATTGCCATTGCCGCGCTAAACGCTGGGTATGAAAACCATGTCTCCGATGAGCTGAAAGACCCTGTCGAAGGTAAATTCGTTGATGCCTTGCGCGCGCCGTCTGCTGAAATGCAATGGAAGAATTACATGAAAAACGTGTTGACCTTCGTTCAGAAAGTAGCAAACAAGTCGTAAGCGAAGATTTGTTTAAAACGGTCTCGAACTCGAAACCGTTTCCCTGACCGGCCTCGACCAAACCAGCTTTGAGTTCTTCAACCCGCAAAACGCCTTTGACGCGGAAGGTTTTGACCAAACTGACCGAAACCATCGAAGGCCGCCGCAAAAACGTAACGAAATCGAAGCAAGACACCGACTTGGCGATTAAAAACCAGATCTTGAAGCCGAACAACAACGCCTGAAAAATTCTCACGCGAAGAAGAATACGCCAAACTCGAACAAGAGCGCGAAGTCTCGGTACGCCGTGCTGAACAAGAAGCCAGCATCGCCGGAACAAGAAGCCCAGAAAAACGTGAAGCGGAAGAAGCCAAAATTGCCGCCGAACGCGAAGTGGATTTGAAACGTATTGCCGCCGAACGCGATACATTAAAACGAAGACATTAGAAAAGCCCAAGCCGTTGAACAAGCAGAGGTTGAACGCCGCAAAGCCACTCGAATTGGCCGAGCAAGACCGCGCCATCGCCGTTGCTGAAAAATCGCGTGCCGAATCCGAAGCCAAAAGCAGAGGCTCGACAGCCCGCGCCGCCGCCGTTCGCGAGGAAGAGAGCGATTACCGTACGCGAAACTGAATCGCGCCGAGCGTGCCAAAGCGTGGAATTGATTGCCGCTGAAGAAGTCGCGCAAAGATGCGTGATTTCGCTCACCGTCGCCGCTGAAGCCGAAAAACAAGCCGCACAGACCGAGCCGAAGCGTGCGTATGCCGCCGAAGCCGAAGCTGAGAAACAACGCCTGCAAGCCAAAGGTGAAGCTGATGCCAGATTCTGCTGGCGCAAGCGCAAGAGCAACATATAAAGTTGACGCCCAAGGTACCCGCGCCGTCAACGAAGCCGCTAACGTGTTGAGCGTTGGAGCAGGTTGGAAATGCAAGTCCGCCTTGCCTCTTGAAACACCTGCCTCGACATCATCCGGCGAATCCGTCCGCCCAATGGAAAAATCGAAGACATCAGATTTTCGTAGTCAATGGTTTGGGTGGTTTTGCCAGTGGTGCAAACGGTACGGAAGGTGTTTCAGACGGCCAAACCACACATGCCAGCCTTGCAGACCAAATGCGTCAACAGCGCCCTGCGCTACTGCAGCCAAGCCCCGTTGGTCGACGGTCTCTTGAAAGAGTTAGGACTGAATGGTGGCGAGCATCAACGGTCTCGACCATGACTGATGAAAACCATCGACCAATCATAAACGAATGCTGTCATATGAGTTTTAAAGCGCCGTCTGAAATCTTTCAGACGGCTCTTGTTTATATAAGAGCTTCCGCAATTTAATATTTTCTACTGATCGATCTCAGATCTGTTGCAGTTGCAATAAATTAGGAATTATCCAACCTGCTTTTTGTGGTTAAAAAGATTGAATGGGCTATTCTCAGCCAAATAACAAGGCTAACTGCTTTGACAATGATCCACCAACAATTTAGTCATAAAAACCGGTCTCTCACTCGTTTCGATTTCAAGTTTGCACATCATCACTCCATCTATCGACATTTCAATACCGCTGCTTATCTTCAGGTAATAAAAAGCACAACATTTCGCTGTGCTTTTTCTTGATGAACCACATTACGTGCGAACGAAGGTAGTCCAAAGCTTTTCAGCTGGGCAATGGCTGCCGTCAAATGCTTTAGTGCGCTTCGGCCAGAGATTTATCATCTGGCTGCAGAAACACCCGCCCGGCTGCTTTTTAGCGCTCAGCACGCGCCTGATCCATTTTCTGTACTGCGGACGGCAAACGTCTCGCCAATACGGTAATCTTATCAGGCCGTACTTCTAAAACGCCACCAGAAACGGCAACCAGCACTTCTTCAGCTTCACCCGGAACAGTCAAACGCAATGCGCCGGGGCGTACCAAACCCATAATCGCTCGTGTCGTGGATAAATACCAAGTTTCGCCTTTGAACGGTCGGAACTACTACAAAAGCTGGCCTCGCCCGAATAGATGTTTTGCTCGCCACTAACCACTTCAACTTGCATGGTGCTCATGCCGCCTCCTAGTTTAAGTGTTTTCGCTTTCTCAGCCGCTTCTTCGATGCCGCCTACCATATAGAACGCTGTTCAGGCAGATGGTCGTATCGCCGTTCAAGATGGCTTTTAAAGCCGGCGATGCACGCAATGAAACGTATTTGCCCGAGAACTGTAACATACTTCGGCAACGTGGAACGGGTTGAGACAGGAAGCTGCTGATTTTTACGGGCACGCATCATCAGTCAGTTTGTCTTCGTCAGACACCCGTCCGCATACCCAGAATGGCGATAATGTCGCGCAATCTTTGTATTTTGCAGAGATGCGGCTAACTGCGCGCTACGTCGTAGTGCTTTTGACCCAATACCATCGGATCCAATTGGCGAGTAGATCACGCGGTCAACTGCCGGGTACAATACCCTAAAGATGCAATATCACGGCTCACGCCGACGGTTGCGTCCAAGTGGGCGAAAGTTGTCGCTGGAGACGGTCAGTCAAGTCATCCGAGGCAGGTACATATACGGCTTGGATGCGAAGTAATGGAACCGGTTTGGGTAGAGGCTACGCTCCTTGTAAATGACCCATTTCTTCAGCCAATGTCGGTTGGTAACCCACTGCAGAAGGATACGGCCCAACAGTGCAGATACTTTTCGGTACTGGGCTAGAGTGTAACGGTAGATGTTGTCAACGAAGAACAATACGTCGCGACCTTTACCGTTTTGCCTTTTTGTCATCGGAAGTATTCGGCCATGGTCATCCGGTCAGCAACGCGCAGACGGTTGCCCGGAGGTTCGTCTCATTTGGCCATACACCATGGCTACTTTTTATCCAATACGTTGAATCTCTCATCTCGTGGTAGAAGCTCGTTACCTTTCACGGGCACAACACCACACCTGCGAACACAGATAGACCGCTGCGCGCTTGGCGATGTTGCTGATCAATTCCTATCATGTTCACGGTTTTGCCCACACCGGCACCACCTGTAAACAGACCTACTTTACCGCCCTAGCAAAACGGACACAGCAAATCGATCACTTTACATACGGTTTCCAACAATCGGTAGTTGAAGACAACTCGTCGAATTTCGGAGCAGTTTGGTGAATGGCACGGCTCTTGTCGGTATCGATCGGACCCTGCTTCATCAACAGGTGTAACGGCCAATACGTCGACAATACGACTCCATCGTACCTTACCTACCGGCACAGTGATTGGCGCACCAGTATTGCGCACAGACATACCGCGTTTCAGGCCGTCTGAACTACCCATTGCAATAGTACGGACAACGCCGTCACCCAGAAGCTGCTGAACTTCCAGAGTCAGACCGTTCTCGTCCAATTTCAGGGCATCGTAAACATGCGGGATAGCGTCGCGTGGAAATTCCACGTCAACCACCGCACCAATAACTTGTACGATTTTGCCTTGGCTCATTATCGTATCCCATCTTCTGTTCAGGCTTCAGACGGCATTAAACTGCCGCTGCACCTGCTACAATTTCTGACACTCCGTGGTAATCGCGGCTTCGACGCGATTTGTTGCACACCAAGCGCAATTCTTTAATGGCATTGCCTGCGCTGTCGGTTGCGGCTTTCATCGCTACCATACGCGCGGCTTGTTCAGATGCCATGTTGTCGCTCAATGCCTGATAAACCACAGACTCTCAAAATAGCGGCGAACCAAATATTCCAATACGGCGATAGGACTCGGCTCGTAGAGGTATTCCCAAGTAAATGAAGAATGACCTGTTCCGTCGTCAATAACGTTTTCACCGATAGGCAGCAAAACTTCCATACGCGGCTCTTGGCGCATTGTGTTGATAAAACGTGAGTAAACCATATGGATACGGTCTAATTCATGTTTCTCATAACGTTGGAAGATTTCGGTCAAAGGGCCAAGCAACGCTTCCATTTTCGGGGTATCGCCCAAATTGGTTGCACTGGCAATAACGTTCAGACCGATGCTTTGGCATGCGCCAAACCTTGCTACCCAGCACACGACTTCGACTTTCGATGCCTTGTTCCTGATACTTGAACTTGCGCCAAAAACTTTTTCAGTACGTTTGCATTCAAGCCGCCGCACAAACCTTTGTCCGAGGTAATCAAAATGAAACCGGCACGACGCACTTCGCGGTGTGGCTCCAACAATTTGATACCATGATCGGCATTGGTCTGTGCAAGATGGCTCATCACTGTACGCACTTTTTCGGCGTACGGACGCGCTAAGCGCATCCGGTCTTGAGTCTTCCGCATTTTAGAGGTCGACACCATTTGCATCGCTTTAGTGATCTTTTGGGTATTTTGAACACTACGGATTTTGGTGAGAATCTCTTTTCCGACTGCTATTTCAGACTCCTTTCATCTCAATACTTATGCTTTGGTAAGCGTAAGAAGATTTGAAAGATTTCATGGCTTCGGTCAATGCTTTTTCGCTTTCGTCAGACATTGCGCCTGATGCATTAATCGCATCCAGAACCTCAGGATGTTGCGTACGTACGAAACTCAGGAATTCTGCTTCGAAAGCCAAGGCTTTGGATACCGGAACATCTGCGTAAGAACCGTTGTTGATCGCCCACAAAGTCAATGCCATTTCGGCAGTGTTCAATGTGCTGAATTGTTTTTGTTTCATCAATTCAGTAACCACTTCACCGTGTTTAGCTGTTTGCGTGTTGCTTCGTCCAAATCGCGAAGCAAATTGCGAGAACGCTGCCAACTCACGGTACTGTGCCAACGCCAAACGGATACCGCCACCCAGTTTTTTTGATGACTTTGGTTTGTGCTGCACCACCTACGCGCGATACGGAAATACCGGCATTGATTGCAGGACGGATACCGGCGTTGAACAAGTCGGTCTCCAAGAAGATTTGGCCGTCTGTAATCGAGATTACGTTGGTTGGTACGAATGCTGATACGTCACCGGCTTGGGTTTCAATAATTGGCAACGCAGTCAGAGAACCGGTTTTGCCTTTTACTTCGCCATTGGTCAGTTTTTCAACTTCGTTTTCGCTGACGCGGGCCGCACGTTCCAAACAGACGGGAGTGCAGATAGAATACGTCGCCGGATATGCTCCACGGCCAGGAGGACGACGCAACAGCAAGGAAATTTGACGGTATGCAACGGCTTGTTTAGACAAGTCATCGTATACGATCAACGCATCTTCACCACGGTCACGGAAGAATTCACCCATGGTACAACCGGGAGTAAGGAGCGTATTGCAGTGCAGCGGCTTCAGAAGCAGTTGCAGCAACCACGATGGTATGCTCCATCGCGCCATGCTCTTCCAATTTGCGTACTACGTTGGCAATAGAAGATGCTTTTTGACCGATAGCCACATAAATACAGATAACGCCTGTACCTTTTTGGTTAACGATGGCATCCAGTGCTGCGGCAGTTTTACCGGTTTGACGGTCACCAATGATCAACTCACGTTGGCCACGACCAACCGGGACCATAGAGTCAATAGCTTTCAGGCCGGTTTGCATTGGTTGAGTCAACCGATTTACGCGCAATCACACCGTGCAATTTTTCGATTGAGCAGTCAATGCTGTGTTAATTCGACCTTTTACCATCGATAGGACGACCCAATGCATCAACCACACGGCCAACCAGTTCGCGACCGATCGGCACTTCCAAAAATACGGCCGGTACAGGTAACTGTATCGCCTTCTTTAATGTGTTCGTACTCACCCAACACTACGGCACTGACGGAGTCACGCTCCAAGTTCATGGCCAGACCGAAAGTGTTACCGGGAATTCGAGCATCTCACCTTGCATCGCGTCCGACGCCATGAATGCGCACAATGCCGTCTGTAACAGAAACAACGGTACCACGGGTACGCACTTCTGCATTGACGGGACAGATTTTCGATTTTGGCTTTAATCAAATCGCTAATTTCAGCAGGATTAAGCTGCATGAAAACTCTCCCAATTTGTCATAGTCGCATACAAAGCATTCTAGTTTGCCTTTGTACGGACAAATCCAAGACCTGATCACCCACTTCTACCTTTGATGCCGCTGATTAATCTGGGGGCAACTTTAGTTACCACATCCAATTTGCTGTTGAAGCGTTTTTGTCAGGATATCGGTAACATCGGCCAGCTGCTGAGAACTGAGCTCATACGCGCTGTAAATTACTGCCGATTTTCGTATTGTTATGTATCAAGGTCAAATCTTGATATTGGGCATAAATTTCCGGCAATACCAGCAAACGCTTTTTGCTCGGCCAAAACGGTAATAAATTTGCCAATTCGACATTTTTGATACCGACAAGACCTTTGAGCGTTTCTGCCTTTTCGGAAGTCCCTGCTCTGGCTGCTCGATGAAAGCAATGACTTTCTCATCCTGAACAACCGCTGCGAGTTCTTTCAGTTCGCCCAACCAAGACTCGATTTGGTTTTTCCCTGAGCCAGACCAAACAATGCTTTGCAGATATGTCCGGCAATCGTTGCGAACTCTGCCATAAGATTACAGCTCCTGTTTTAAGGCACTGAGCAGATCTCGCATGTTTTGAAGCATCGACTTCTTTTACGCAGGATAGATTCCGCACCTTTAACAGCCAATGAAGCGACCTGTTCGCGCAACACTTCGCGTGCACGGTTAACTTCTTGCTCTACATCAGCTTTTGCTTGGGCTGCACTGCTGCTGTCTTCATGAGAAGCTTGCTCTTTGGCTTCTTCTACAATTTTTGCAGCACGTTTTTTCGGCGTTGGCAAACCATTTCGGTTACCTGATTACGCCCTTCGGCCATAAGTTCTGCAACTTTTTCTCTGCCTCGCTCAAAATCGCTTCTACCGCGCCTCGGCAGCAGCCAAGCTCTCGGCAATTTTTTGCGGCACGTTCATCCAATGCTTTTGGCAATCGGAGGCCATACGAATTTCATCGAAAACCAAACCAAGCCAAAGAAAACCGTGATTTGCGCAAATAAGGTTGTATTAATATTCACGTTACTTAACCTTCGTATCTGGGTTAATCAGACAGACTATAAGCCTGTATCTGAACGGATCGCTCCGTCTCTGATTACGCAGCACCAAACGGGTTAACGAAGGCGAACAACAGGGCAATAGCCACACCGATCGAGAAGGCCGCATCGATCAGACCAGCGATCAAGAACAGTTTGGTTTGCAGAGGACCGATCAGCTCAGGTTGGCGAGCAGAAGATTCCAAGTATTTAGAACCAACCATTGCGATACCGATAGAGGCACCCAATGCGCCCAAGGCAACGATCAAAACCACATGCGATAGCAATCAAACCCATTTTTAAACTCCTTAAAATAGTAAAGGTTAAAACTACAAAAAAACAAACTACAAAAACTACTTGATTAGTGTGCATCATGCGCCTGTCCGATATATACGAACGCCAACGCCATGAAAAATAAATGCCTGCAAGGTGATGACCAAAATGTGGAAAAATCGCCCAAGCCAAACCGGCAATCAGATGGAACACAACTAAAATCGGATCCAAAGTCTCGATACTGCCGGTTGACGCCCATGCACCGCCCAACAGGGCAATTAACAGGAACACCAGCTCGCCGGCATACATATTACCAAACAACCGCATACCGTGGATACGGTTTTGACAAAAACTCTACCAAGTTCAACAGAAAGTTGGCCGGAGCGAGCATCGGGCCGTAAAGGTGCGCTGAACAATCCGTGAATCCAACCGCCAAAGCCTTTGATTTTGATATTGTAATAAATACATACCAACAATACGCCGATTGCCAAAGCCAAAGTCGTATTCAAGTCAGCAGTCGGTACAACGCGCAACAGTGCATGATGATTACCGGTAACGCCTCTGCCACCCATCGGCAGCAAATCAACCGGCAACATATCCATGGCGTTCATCAGGAAAATCCAGACAAACAGGGTCAAACCCAAAGGCGCAACGGCTTTACGCGATTGTTCGTTATGAATAATACTCTTACACATGTTATCCACGAATTCGAACAAAATTTCAATAGCTGCTTGAAAACGACCAGGCACGCCAGCCGTTGCTTTTTTGGCACCGCGCCACAAAAGGAAGCTGCCGATTACGCCTAACAGAACAGCAAAAAAGATTGCATCAAGGTTAATGAACGAAAAATCAGCGATGTTTTTCAGTCCTTGACCCTGAGTAACATCCGACATACTGGTCAAGCTTTGCAAGTGGTGCTTGACGCAGTCGGCAGCGGTCATAGTTTCACCTGCCATAGTGTTTCACCTCAACAATACTAAAAACCAAATGACTGACACTGAGTAACCCTCAATAAGAATGGGGAAAATATCAGCGATTGATGCCATATCGCAAAAACGACCGACATAGATACCAGCGACAGCACTACTTTTAAAACCTCTCCACCGACAAACATCGAGCTTTGCAGATCGGGATTTCGTCGGGAAAACTTTAAAAGTAAAACTGCAACCAGGGTAGGTAAAATGTACGAAAATCCTCCCGCCAAAGCAGAGAGGAATCCGGGCAATCCGGAGAATAATGCACAAACAACTGAAATTATTAACAATACAACTACTTGCAATGGGACTATCTGATTCTATTGTACTCACACCCCCAAAAACGCAAGGTAAATTAATATAATCAAGAAGTTTGTTAACGTCAAGCAATATGTTACATCTTTCGTGAACCTTTCACAGATAAATGATTAACACATATAAAACAAATCTTTGCAGGAACGGAGTTTAACACAAATTACATGTTGCTACACAGATTTTACAGAAGATTTTGATTTGTATTGTAAACATCTGCCACGACCAGTCCTTTTTATCAGGGAATTCAGGCCGTCTGAAATTTTCAGACGGCCTGTTTATAAAACCGTTAAAAACTCTTGATTAATGCCTAACTGTTTCAGCAAGTAGTCAAATGTTTCCGGCGTATCAAAATGCAGTACGATTTTGCCTCTTTCTCTGATTGCTGGTTTTGACTTCTGCATTGACACCCAAACGCTCGGTCAGGCATCATTAATGCGGCGGATATCCGCTGATGGTTTTAGCTGCTTCCGGTTTGGCTTTCGATGCGCCAACTGGCTGCGACGTTCTACTTCGCGTACCGACCAACGTTTTTGACGGTTTTTGCGCCAACCCAATTGGTCAACCACATGCAAGGTCAGCAACGCACGGGCATGCCCCATTTCCAGACGGCGTTGATAAAGCATTTCCTGAACCGGTTTCAGGCAGGCTCAACAGGCGCAGGCTGTTGAGATGGCACTACGGCTTTTTACCGACGGCTTTTTGCGATGGTTTCGTGAGTCAGGCCGAATTATCGGCAGCAGCGTTTCAAACCTTGCGCTTCTTCAATCGGATTGAGGTTTTTCACGTTGCAGGTTTTCAATCAAACCCATGGCCAACGCGGTTTCGTCGCTGATGGTTTTGATAACGACGGGAATTTCGGTCAAAACCGGCCAACTGGGAGGCGCGCCAACGGCGTTCGCCGGCAATCAATTCATATTGAGACAGACCACGTTCGCGTACGATAACCGGCTGGATAATGCCTTTGCGCTTTAATGGAATCGGCCAATTCCTGCAAAGCTTCATCATCAATTTGCACATCGCGCCTGATAACGGCCGGGCTGAATATCGGCGATGGCAACCGTTGTCAGGCGGTCGCTACTGCTGCTGTCCACTGCATTGGAAATCAGCGAATCCAAACCGCGTCCCAATCCACCTTTTTGCTTTTTGCCATATTGTTTTTCCTTTCAGACGGCCTCATTGTTGAAATGACGTATTCTATCGGATATTGCCGCTTTACGACAATTTGAATCACGATGATTTGACTATTGCCATTTATTTACGGAGCAAAAACCCGCAAACACGCCCCTCAAAGCGTTGCTCAAGCGGATTTCTTCCGCGTTTTCCAACATGGTGCGCGTGATGTGTGTTTCCTTGATTGTATCCGCACCTAAATATAGCTGCGGTTGCCTCAATACCGCTTGGCGCATGACCCCGTTCAAAATATCCAACCAAAGACGGCGTGAGCCATTGTCCTTGATATTTGACGAACACATTGCTTCTTCCGCCCCTCTAACAAAAGGCCGTCTGAATTGAAAAACAGACTGTCAAATGCGCCCCTGCCCTTCTGCCGTTTTCCATGCTTGGTCAAAAATTTCACGGCGTGTGGTTTTAAAGCGGCGTAGATAATCGCGTTGACTTAATGTGTGCTCACTCAAGATAACGTATTGCTGCCCATCCAATTCGGAAACAGCCGCATGGCTCAACGCAAGGCCGTCTGAAAACAAAGTGGCTTTGACTCTCAACAACCCACTTTGGCAAACGCATCTATATAGTGTTGAATTGCTCTGCCGCATTTTCAGGCTAAGTCAGATTGAGCGCTTGCGCCGAGCCGTTCAGACGGCCTCAAATGCAAATCGAGCAAACGGCATTGCCTATCTTCCACACGCATGGTTTCAAAAAATACCGAAATCAGGCCGCAAGTCATTGAGGAAACGCGCCTTCCAAACCACACTCCTGATATTCGGCTTCAGGATCGCTATCATCACAATCCCCGAACCCACTCGCATAAACGCCTTTGATAAAGGCCGTCTGAAACGGGCTTCAGGATAAGGCTGCGAATCACGACATTAAATACGCCTTTCAAATCCCAAACCCGTATCGCACGGATGCAAAAAGCTGCTGCCTGTGTACAAACCGCGCGTTCGATTCGCGGACTCAATAATCTGCATACTCATGCGTTTGAGCGCGCGGTAATACTGCCGCACGGGAATGCTGCATGAAGAATATCGGCAACTGAAACATCAGGCAGCGCCTGCGCCTCGATGGCACTGGTCATCTGCCAAACACCGCCGAAACGTGAAAACTTTAAAACGGCTCTAGGCACGCGTACTTTGCCCGTTTGCGCGATTTTTGCCGAGGTCATTGCGCAACAGATCGACAATCATCACATTTTCGGCGCGGTTTTTCGGGTCGTTTTGCAATCCAAACGGCGCGGCGTTCATCTTGTCCGTCGCATGAAGAATCGGCGCAGTGCCTTTCACTCGGCTCGGGCTGTGATCTAGCCGTCTGAATCGATTTTGAGAAAAAGTTCGGGAGAAAAACACAAAGTCCATGCTGTCCTGCCTCTGCCCCGTCGGGCAGACAAGACAAAACGGCATACGGCACAGGCTGGCGTAAGCGGCGATAAAGCTGAATCGGATTACCGTAAGTTTGCAGGTGCAGGCGTGCGGTGTAATTGATTTGATAGGTATCGCCGCGGCGGATGGCTTCGTGGATTTGGTTGATATGCTCGAGATAATCGGCTTTCAGATGCGGAGAATTGGGAGTGGAGACACTCGCCCCAAGCGCCGTCTGAATGATTGTCCAGCCAGCTTTCGGCATCGATTTCAGAATAATCGGCAAACCAGTGCAAACGCAAATTGCCACTGCGCGCGGATGAAATATCCATCAGTGGCAATCCGAATTCGTAGTCTCGCAAACAACACTGCATACAGGCTCCAACCTGCCTGCAAAACATCATCCAACGACGCCAGTTCGTTATGATGAAAAAGGCAGCTTTCCACATGATTTTTGATAGAGTTTTGCACGACCGCTTTAACGCATCGTCGAACAGGGCGAAATAAGGCATGATGTATTATACAAATAGGCTGATTATAGTGCTGATTTTACAAAATTATCAAACAAGCCGGAAAAATCGCTTAGTGTAATTTTATGTGGTCATCACAGCATAAAGAGGTAGAATCAAACCATACCACACTATATCATTTAAAACTTAATCGATAAGGAGACTTTATGGCAGACCACCAATTAGAACCGTTCGAGAATGTTGAACTGGGCGAGAAACAAGACCAGTTGCAAGTATTCGAAAAGGCTGTTTTGGAACACGAAGGACGCGGCACTGACGAAGATTCCAGCAGCGCACCGCTTCCCGCCAACTACCCGTACAAACAACGTATGCGTCGCTCTGTTTACGAAAAAGAAAAACAGAAGCTGCAAAATCGAATTGTTGAGTACAAAGCTGGGTTAAAGATTCCGGTCAGCGTATCGTCAGCTTGTTTGAAGGCCGCGACGCAGCCGGTAAAGGCGGTACCATCAAACGCTTTATGGAACATTTGAACCCACGTGGCGCGCGCGTGGTTGCTTTGGAGAAACCAACCACTACCGAACGCGGCCAATGGTATTTCCAACGCTACATCCAAAACCTGCCGACCGCTGGCGAAATGGTATTCTTTGACCGCTCATGGTACAACCGTGCCGGCGTAGAACGCGTAATGGGCTTCTGCGAACCTAACGAATACCTGCTCTTCATGCTGCCAAACCCCTGAATTGAACGTATGCTTGTTGCCAGTGGCATCCATCTGTTCAAATTCTGGTTCTCCGTATCCCGTGAAGAACAACTCCGTCGCTTCATCTCCCAGTCGTGACGACCCGCTGAAACACTGGAAACCGTCCCCTGTGGATATCCAGTCGCTCGACCGCTGGGACGACTGACACCGAAGCCAAAAACGCCATGTTCTTCCACACCCACACCGGCGACGCGCCTTGGGTCATCATCCGTTCCGATGACAAAAACGTGCACGTTTGAACTGTATCCGCTACTTCCTGCATCAGCTGGACTATCGGGCAAAGACGTGAAAGCCATCGGCAAAGTGGACGAGAAAAATCGTTTTGGTTCCTGATACACGTTACAAAGAAAAACTGTCGATCCCGGACATGACTGATTGAGTGGTCAGCCGTTTGAGTAGTAAAAGTCGTCTGAAAACCCTGAAATATGGGTTTTCAGACGACCTTTGATTTATGGTATAAAGGGAAGACTCTTGAATTAATACTCACATTTTTACTCAATGGTTTGCATTCCCAACGTTTTGCAAGCATCTCAAAATCTTGAAAAATTAGTTGGTTTCCTTTTTCACTGTTACGAATAGCTTCTATCGTTTGACAGAGCATCTTCCAGTCACGAATGATAATGTTACAAAAAGAACGCTTGATACTCTTCATCAATGATTCCAGTATTGATGCCGACTGCCACAAATCTCGATAATTCAAAAGGGCAAGGATTGCTTTTCGTTCTTCGGATATTTTTCCTTGTCAAGATACTCGATGTAGATTGGGAAAACCTTTAACAAGATTGTAAAACCATTTCAATCGACTTGTTTAACTCCTCATTAAACCGCTGCCTCAGAATTAAGTCTACAGTTGCCATTCGCCGATTGTCATTTTTATTATTCCAAACGGATAAAGCGGGTAAACCTAAACCCTAAGAAGAGAATTACTGCCTGTATAATCACAACCAAATCTGATAAGGTTATGGATTAGTTGTCGTCGTATCCATCAGAAAACCCTTTTTAAATTTAAACACAGTACATTTCATAACTAGCTCCTTTGATAAATGTTATTGGTATATCAACTCTGCCGAATTCGCCAATGGTTTAATTATATATGGAATTTTATTTTTCAAATCTAGCCTGTTTGAAACAATTGGATAAAAACAATTCAATTATACCACATATTGTGTTTATCTTTAAAAATATAAAATATCCATATATTGTGATTTTAATATTACACATACAGGATCCAACAAAATAATAAAAATCATCTGAAACTGTTTGAGCCCATTTCCAAAAACATTGGTTGCTGTTATACCACCTCCGCTTTGAAATTTTATACAAACAGAGCCCTTGCAAAAAGCCCTTCCTCCGGCATCCGAACCAAACACAGGTTTTCGGTTGTTTTCGTTTCAAATATCCACTGATTCTACTCAAATACCCCTTTACCCCTTGGATACCCTGATAATCAGGCATCTGGGCCGCCTTTTCTTAATCCTCGCGATTCCAGTACGTTTTTGTGCGAATACCAATTTATTGTCAGTGAATTTCACACCGTCCAAATTCAATGCCCAAACATCGCTTTTCATCACTCTGGCAGCAGGATGCGCTTTGTAATACAAAGACTGCACCGCTTTCAAACTCGCTTCATCCTCAATCAGCGGCAGTCGCCGCAAACTGAATGCCGCTGATTTTCGTGATGCTGTCAGGCTGTCCGGCAATGGTACCGGCTACTTTGGCTGACCGGCTCATCATTCCGCCATGTTTCGTTTTCAAAGATGTCAGCACAATTAATCAGGGCATTTGCCTCATCAAATACATAAAACAGCAAGCCGCCCAAACTTCGCCCTCTTCCGCAGCAGCAATACTGACGACATGATGATTGCTCAAAACCTTTTACTATATTGGCAGGAATTGTTTGCATGATTTTTATCTTCCTTCTCAGTCGTAACTTATACTCAGGCCGTCTGAAACATCAGCCCTGCCAGCGCGCGCACATGTTTTGAATAATGCCGAACAAGTCCAAAGCATGAGAGACGCTGTGTGTAATCATATCTTCGATGGATTCGGGCTTCTGATATAAAGCCGGAACGGGAGGAAACACAATGCCGCCCATCTCTGTCACGCGGCGCATATTTTCAATCGTGCGCCAGTTTAACGGCGCTCACGCACCATCAACACCAGCCTGCGCCGCTCTTTCAACGTTACATCCGCCGCACGGCTGAGCAAATTATCGGCAAACCCATGAGCAACCGAAGCCAAAGTTTTCATTGAACACGGCGCAATCAACATTCCGTCCGTCAAAAACGAACCGCTGGCAATACTTGCCCCGACATTACGGACAGAATGCACGACATCCGCCAAAGCATAAACGTCTTCTTTAGTGTAATCCGTTTCCAAAGCGCGGGTCATCTCCGCCCCTTGTGAAACCACCAAATGCGTTTCTACCTGATGCTCACGCAAAAGCTGCAAAGCCTTCACGCCATACTGAAAACCGCTGGCACCGCTGATGCCGACAACCAAACGCTTCATTGTATTTCCCTGTCTCGGTCTAAAAATAAAGGAAAGGCAGATTCTCAAGACGAAAAAATAACCGCTAAAAAGCGGTTAGATTTTCTAATGTGGTGCCGACAGCGAGATTTGAACTCGCACAGCCTACGGCCACTACCCCCTCAAGATAGCGTGTCTACCAATTCCACCATGTCGGCATAAATCAAATTGTCTTACTGCTGCTGAGGATTCGGAGCAACAGGAGTTGTATTGTTTTGTGCAGGCGTTGCAGGCTTAGGAGCCTGTTGGGTCTGCTTCACATCGCTGAAGTCTAAACCGTGCTTACTGGAGTGGGTGTGAATATACACCATCGCCATGCAGGTCGCAAAGAAAAATGTTGCAGCAACGGCAGTCGAGCGGCTGAGGAAGTTGGCATTACCGGCAGAACCGAATACGCCTTGCGCGCTACCGCTGCCGGAACCGAATGTTGCGCCGGCATCCGCACCTTTACCGTGTTGCAGCAATACTAACACGATTACGGCTAAAGCGGAAAGCAATATTAATGATCCAGATAAGGGTTTTTAAAGGCTTCCATATGTTTTCTACGAGGCTTGTGCCGCGTTGATGATGGCGGTAAAGGAGTCATATGACAATGACGCGCCACCAACCAATGCGCCGTCTGGCATGAGGTACTGCGAAGATGTCGGCTGCGTTATCCGCTTTTCACACCTCGCCGTAAAGAACGCGGATTTTAACATCGCTTCCGCACAAAGACAAGATTTCTTTTGTAGATAAAATGCGTCATGTCGGCGATTTGTTCGACGGTGGCGACTTTGCCTGTACCGATCGCCCAAACCGGCTCGTAGGCAACGGCGATGTTTTTGGTGTTCAAACCTTGCAGGATGGAAAGTTGGTGGGCAATGACTTCGTGTTCTTTACCGGCTTCGTGCTCTTCCAGGCTTTCGCCGACACACAATAGGGGAATCAGGCCGACATTGAGGACGTTTTCCATTTTACGGCGTTGGATTTCGTTTTTCTCGCCGAAATAAAGGCTGCGCTCGGAGTGGCCGATGAGGACGATGTCTGTACCGATGTCGGCAAGCATTTCGGCGGACACTTCGCCGGTGTACGCGCCGTTATTCGGGAAACGGCTCACGTCTTGCGCGCAGGTCAAGATGCGGTTGTTCAAAACGATTTGCATGGCGTTGTGCAGTTGCAACAGATAAACGGTCGGAGCGGCCAGGCCGATTAACACGCGTTCTGCGGTTGGCATGACACGGAAGCGGTGCATAAGCGCATTGTTGTTTTGGAGTCGGCCGTTCATTTTCCAGTTGCCGATAACCCATTTTTGATCCCACATTCCGATTTGGTGATACATCTTTATTGCTCCGTGTGTTGATTGTTGCTTGTTGTAGCGTCGTGTAATGTGAAAGTTTAGTGGATATATGTGCGCTTGGCAATTATTAACGAGCCTCTGGGCCGTCTGAAAGATGGCACACTCTCCGACAAGGATTTATAATGTATGCTTCGATAAAATTAAGAATTGAACGGAGCACAAATATGGACTTTGAAAAGCGCGTTTCAATATGGTCGAACAGCAGATTCGTCCGTGGGATGTCTTGGACTTCGACATTTTGGATGCTTTGAAGGAGATCGAGCGCGAACATTTTGTCGGCGAGGCTTTTCAAGGTTTGGCCTATGCGGATATGGAGCTGCCGCTGACCAACGGCCATAAGATGTTGGAACCCAAAGTTGTTGCCCGCCTGGCTCAAGGTTTGAAACTGAAAAAAGACGAAACCGTCTTAGAAATCGGTACAGGCTCAGGCTATGCAACCGCCCTGCTGTCCAAACTGGCCGGCAAAGTCGTCACCGACGACATCGATGCCAAGCAGCAGCAACGCGCCAAAAAAGTTTTGGACGAATTGGGCTTTGCCAACGTCGATTATGTGCAAAACAACGGCCTGACCGAAGCATCGCAAGGCGCTCCTTTTGATGCGATTTATGTGGGCGGCGCAGTAGACAGCGTACCTGAAATCTTAAAAGAGCAATTGAAAGACGGCGGCCGCATGGTTATCATTGTCGGCCGCAAACCGGTACAACACGCGCTTTTGCTGACACGCAACGGCAATGAGTTTTCCGAAAAAGTATTGTTCGACACCGTCGTGGCCCACTTGGAAGACAAATCGGCCAATCCGTTCGGCGATTTCGATTTTTAAACAACAGGCCGTCTGAAAATTCAGACGGCCTCATGCTTTTATCCCCACCTTTATGACCGACATCATCCAACTCTCGCCTACCGAATTGAAACAATGGCAGGACGAAGGCCGCTCATTTCATCTGCTCGACGTCCGCACCGATGAAGAACGCGCCATCTGCACCCTGCCCACTGCCATTCATATCCCGATGAACCTCATCCCACTGCGCCAAAACGAGCTGCCCGACGATGATTTACCCATCGTCGTTTACTGCCACCACGGCATCCGCAGCCTGCACACGGCAATGTATTTAGAAGATGCAGGATTTGAAAACCTCTACAACCCTGCAAGGCGGTATCGATGCTTGGGCAATGCAGGTAGACAGCAAAATGATGCGATATTGAATCGGTTTTATCAATAAAAGGCCGTCTGAAACTGGATTTCAGACGGCCTTTTCAAACCTTTTCGCTTACGCTTGCAAGCTAGCGACAAACTGCTGTACGGCAGCACAGCCAAAATCAACAGCATACCAATACGGCTTTTTTTCCATACGGTTGAACGTGACAACTTCGTAGTGTTTCTTTTGCGAATAGAGAAACAGCAATGCGCCGGGCAATCAGAGCAAGACTGACAGCAGCAATATTCCGTGCCTGCCGCATAGACAATCCAAGCCGCATAAAGCGTTGCTGCCGCGCCGATAAAACGGTATTTTGCCGCAGCCTTTTTGTGTCAGCGATAATTTGAGCAGATATGCACCAATTAACAGATACGGTATCAAAATCATGGAAGTCGATACCATCAGCAAGGCAGAATAATCCTCGCCTTTTAACCACACCAGCAATAGGCAAACCTGCACGGTCAGGTGGTAAACATCAACGAACCCTGCGGCACTTCGTTTTTATTCAACGGAATAAACGATTTTGGAAATGCGCCGTTTCTCGCACCCATGTGCGGAATCTCGGTCGCATACAGCGTCCAGCTTTAAATAAGACGACAGCACAGACACAATCAGGCAAGAAGAAATCAGCACTTTGCCCCAAGGGCCGACCATGTGCGCCAACACGCCCGCCATAGACGGATTAGCCATTGCTGCAATATCCACACGAGGCAAAATGCCTTGAGCCAAGACGGTAATTGCCACATACATTGCCAGCGTCAAGCTGACTCCGATAATGGTTGCTCGACCGACATCAGCACGACTTCGCGCATGCTTGGACAAAACCGCCGCACCCTCAATACCGGTAAACACCCACAGCGTAATCAGCATTGTGTTTTTCACCTGCGTCATCAGGCTGACATCAGGATTTTCAGGCGTAGTAAGGCTCGCCCTCGTCCAATCGGACATAAACACTTCGGTTTGAAAGAAATAGGCTGCCATACCGATAACAAAATCAGCGGAAATCACTTTTGACTGCTGTCGCAATCAGGTTCACCCTCGCCGCCTCTTTAATACCGCGCACTACCAACCAGTAAATCAGCCACACAATTACCGATTCACCGACAAAAGCGGCAAAATGTGTTGCCTTTTACCGAAAAATCACGTTGTCCGGCGTATCGACAGATCCGCCTACCGCTTCAAACGCAGACCACCAAATAGCTGACAATACCGACCGTGGTGCAAAGCCAATAGCCCCACGCCGAGAAAAACCCATCAAATCGCCGAAGCCGTCGCGGGCGTACGTACTAAATACCGCCGTCCAATTCCGGGCTTAAGTTTGGACAAGGCCGAAAATGACAGACCGAGAAAGATAATGCCCACACCGGTAATCAGCCAACCCAGCAGCAAAGCCTGCGAACCTGCGACGGCAGCCATATTCTGCGGCAGGCTGAAAATCACCCGAACCAATCATGGCAAACTGATAACCAAGTGCCGTCAGCGCGGCCAAGCCGATTTGAGATTTTTGCGACATGTTTATTCCTGATTTTTATAATTATGTGTTTGTGAAGCAACGGCATTACCGGCTTTTTAGCCTGTTCTAACCGTATCAAAAATATTATGCGACCACTTTCAGACGGCCTTAAACCTTGCGCCAACGCACGGATATGTTCAGGTGCGATACCGCAGCACCCGCCGATGATTTTTCAGCACCCAAATCCGCCCATTGTCTCGCCCACGCCAAATAATTTTCCGGCGTAGCATCGGCACGAATCGGATCCAAACCATCAGTTGGCCCTCGTTCATCTGTCCTTGTACCGGCTCAAATGCATTGGCGTAAACACCAGTTTTCAGACGGCCTTTGGGCTTCATGTGCCACTTTTCAAAGCTTCCGCCATCACTTCAGGCTGACTGCACTGAACAACATTGCCGCTGCACCTATCTCTACCGCGAATCCGCCGCCTCGTGCACGTTTTCTCCTGAACGCAACACCGGTACATCATGCGGCATCGTATCTTCCAAAGTAAACGACACCCAAAACGGTTTACCGTCCCGGGCAGACTGCCGCGCCAGAAACGCGCTTCTTCCAAGCTGGATACGGTTTCTGCCAACCAAATATCAGCAAACGGCATCAAACCCGATATTAAAGGGCGCGCCAGCAGGTGCGACTTGTTTGTCAAACAAGTCAGGGCGGTAAGAACCGAACAACGGCGGCAGGCTTGCGGCCACTTTGCAGTAGTCCCGCTTTGTTCCACCGCTTCACGCGCCAAACGGCCGGCCTGCCTTGCCCATTCGGCAGCTTGAGCATCAAAGCGCTCCTGCCCTGATATGAAACGAACAAGCGCAGTAGCTGTTGGTCGCAATCACCCGTGCGCCGGCCTGAAGAAAATCTAAATGCGTTTCACGCACAATATCCGGCGCTTCCATCAAAGCCAGCAGACCATTCCGGCTGACGAAACGGTGCGCCGCGCCGATGCAATCTCACGCCCCATTCCGCCGTCTAAAAATCGTTACCGTCATGATCGACCTCCAATGATGAATTTTTAAAATCGCCATTCTACGCTTTTTAACTCCTTACCTTTAATCTATAAAGAACCAAACTTATGCAGCTTTGTTAGAGAAAGGCCGTCTGAAACTGGATTTCAGACGGCCTTTGCGATTATTTCACGTAAACCGTGCATCTGCCATAAACGGCCGTGTGGCAGTCGGTTTAGCGGAATAGAAGCGGGGAGAAAGTGCTGTCGATTTTAGTCTGTATCGGTTTATCGTCCAATGTTGCCGATGCTTCCACTGCACACCACCGCCACTGGTTTCGCCCAATTTTCATATTTGGCAACGTCAGTTTGGCAATATTGAGTTTCACATTTTCCACCTTGGTATCGGGAGACATCAGCTGTTTGCCGACGGGGCGGATTTTCTCACCCTCATCATGAGGCGCAGCACCACCGTTGTCGTCAACCACACCGATATTAATCAACCGGGCAGACGCCAAATCCATCTTGCCGTTTTTAACCGGAATACCGACAAACAGTTTTACGCCGCGATGAATGAACGTATTATCCCTGCCACTGAGTTTGGCCCTCGGCGGTTTGGTTTCTGCCGCCACCGAATAAGTGCGGCCCATAATCATCAATTTATGCCCGGAATCGAACCCAATCCGTCGGTAATGTCTTCGACCAGTTGCGGCGCAGTCAGGGTTTCGTTTGCCAAAATACGGGCTGAAGTTTCTGCCAGATGGGCGGGCTTGCCGTCTCATGGTCAATGCCTGTTCATGGCCGAAATCAGACGCAATGCAGGCACAGCGGCCAGCGCGGCGGCCAATGCCAGAATACGGATAGTTTTCACTGTAGACCCTGATAAAATGTAATTGGGTTGATTACCCGATGAAACCAAGGATATTGATAAGAGCCGATATTTTTATACAAATGATACAGATTATCAAGAATATTTAGCTTAAAATAAAAAGGCAGTCTGAAAGCCAAGTTTCAGACGGCCTTTAATCTACTTATAACCTTCTATCAGTCTTTGAAACGTTTGAACACCAGCGTGCCGCTGGATGCCGCGAAGCCGAAGGAGCTGGAGATGGCAACGTCGATTTCGCGTGCGCGCGCTTCGTTGGCGCAGTAGTCCAAATCGCACCTCGCTTCGATGTCTTGTCTCGAAGATGTTGATGGTCGGCGGAGATTTTTGCTCGTGTACCGCCAACACGCTGTGCAGCGCTTCGACGCCGCCTGCCGCGCCAAGCGTGGCCGGTCATGGATTTGGTGGACCGACGATGACTTTGCGCGCATGATCGCCCAAAGCGCGTTTGATGGGCTTTGGTTTCGTTGGCATCGCCCAAAGGAGTCGATGTACCGTGGCGTTGACGTAATCAACGTCTTCAGGATTCAGCGCCGGCATCTTTCAGGGCGCGGTAACGGCCAATGCAGGGCCTTCTTCGTTAGGCGCGGTAATGTGGTAGCGCATCGGAGCTCATGCCGAAGCCGACGATTTCGGCGTAAATTTTTCGCACCGCGTTTGCGTGCGTTCCAATTCCTCCAACACCAGCACGCCCGCGCCTTCGCCGATAACGAAACCGTCACGGCCTTTTGTCCCACGGACGGAAGCGGTAGCCGGGTCGTCGTTGCGGGGTGGAAAGTGCCTTCATGGCGGCAAACCGCCAACGCCTAAAGTGCTGATCGCGCCTTCGCGCCACCGGCAATCATCACGTCTGCGTCGCCGTATTTAATCAATCGGGCGGAGACGCCGATGGAGTGCTGCGCCGTTGTACAGGCAGAAACCATGCCGTAGCTCGGGCCGCGGTAGCCTTTTGAGAATGGTTACACTGGCCGGAAATCAGGTTAATCAGCGAGCTCGATGAAAGCAAAGGATTGATTTTTGCGCGCACCACCCTTCGATCACGGCTTTTCCGGTCGCTTCAATGCTCGGCAGGCTGCCGATGCCGGAGCCGATGTTGACACCGACACGGTCTTTATCGAGGGTTTCCAAATCGTCCAAGCCTGAATCATTGATGGCTTGCAGGGCGGCGGCACTACCGTAGTGGATGAACACGTCCATGCGGCGTGCTCTCTTCGCGCTGGATGTATTGGCCGATGTCGAAATCGCGCACTTCGCCGGCGATTTGGCTGTTGATGTCGGATGCGTCAAAAGCGGGTAATCCGTCCGATGCCGCTTTTGCCTGCGAGCAAATTCTGTTTCCATGCGGTGGCGACGTCGTTGCCGACCGGTGATACTTGGCCAAGACCTGTGATGACTACCTTCTCTGACCTGGCGATAATCGCTGTTGGTTGTCGATTTTCGGCAGCCTTGCTTATTTTCTTCGTGAAAACGGGCAAAAACCTCGCCATCCGAAATTTCAGGGGGTTATTAAGGTAAAGCCTCTATTGCGATGGGCGCAGCAGAGGCTGGATGTTTGGTGCGACCGATTAGCCCGGTGGCGTTGATGTAGTCGATAAAGCCAATTGTACTTGTAGTGATTTTTCAGCGTCTTCGTCAGGGATTTCGCGCCGAAAGCCTCTTCAAAGCCACACCAGTTCTACCGGTGTCCAGAGAGTTGCAACTCCAAATCGTCTTGGGAAAGAAGATTCGTTTTTCACTTCGGCTTCGTTTTGCGCCCAGTTGTTCAGCAACAATTTTTCTTAACTTGTTGTTCGGTGTCGACATGTCGCTCGTTCCTTTTCGCCTTGCGGCAGGTTGTTTAAGAGAAATAATTCGTCGGTATTGACTGAATCGGATAGAGTTTTCCATCTAATCCTACATTTTAGCACAGATTATTCTGGAAAACCTGTTGTTGCGCATATTAGCATAGTGATTTTAACCCTGCAAGCAGGAATTTGTTTTTATTTGATATCATAGAGTTAAGTTTGATTATCGTAAATCGTGGCCATCTGAAAAATCCCAATTTCGGCTTCTCAAACGACTTTAATGCAATTTCAAATATTTCCTCCAATTATTTTTCCAAACTGCCCACATCATCCGTCCCACGATATTCCAGCCCGTCCAATGCCGCAAAATGCTGCTTGCCGCATTCGATTTTCAGCCGTTCGTTTTTCGCAGCAGCTTGTCGGTGTCCTACTCCCGCCTGAATGCCTTTTGCCGTATTTTTGGTTTCCGCAACGAAATACACTTTGTCCTGAACCTGTTTTACCACCGCCCAATCGGGATTGTAGAATTTGCCCAGCGGGGTCGATTTTGAACCAGCCGGGCAGTTTTGAAGTAAAACGACACGCCTTCATTTTTCGCATCATAATCCTCGCAATTTTGAGCAAAGGCTTGTCCGTGCTGGAATCCAAAAGGATATAGTTTTCGCAAATGGTTTTTGCGGATTTTCCGACTTTGAACGTAAAGCTGTTTCTCATAAAACTCGATGCCTTCGCGCTCCATGTCTGCCAACAGCTTTTGGTCATACACTTCGCCGGTTTGCTCATACTCGATTCCTGCCGCCATCAATGCGTACAGGCTGCGGTTTACCGCGCTTCGGCAGCAAGGTCGATGAAGCGTTGCGGATTACCAGCCTACCCTCTTTCGGACGGCCTGACTGTGTGATGATTTCGTACACCGTGCGCCGCGTCAGCCCTGTCTTTTTGGATCTCGCCGAGTATGTCCGGAATCTCCCATTGAACGTCCATTTCACGGCTGCGGCTGGCAATTTCGACTGTTTCGATACCGTAGGTTTGTGATTGTTTTAATTGCGCCTTGCGGATGCGGATTTTCGGCTTCTGATTTCGGGCAGGCCTGCCACTGCCGCCGAAGCCTGTTTAATCAATTCTTCCGTATCGAGCGCACGCGGTAGCGCGTTTTGTATTTCAACTTGTCCCCAAATTGCCTGAAATTCAGGATCGAGCGGAAAATCTCTTTGCGGAATAGCTGTTTTTCTTTTTGTTGCCGTCCTTGATGTTTTCGGCGGCAATTTGATACCGCATTCGTCTTCGTATTCCTTCTGCAGGTTGGCGGCAAACGATTCGTAGCTTTCGTTCGGCACCACGGTTAGCACATTCACTTTTTCATCGCGCACGCGCCGCCCTTCCTGATTGACGGCTATACGCAGCCCGCGCCCGATTTCCCGCCGCTTTTTCAGCGGTGAGCGGGTTTCGTTGAGCGTGCAGATTTGAATACATTGGGGTTGTCCCAGCCTTCTTTCAGCGCGGAATGGGAAAAGATAAAGCGTAACGGGCTGCCGAAGGAAAGCAGGGTTTCCTTGTGTCGCGCATAATGAGGCGGTAGGTATCGTTGTCCGCCTGCGTTGTACCGTCGGTATTTTTTCAGACGGCCTTTCTTGTCTTGCGAAAAATAGCCGTCGTGTACGCCCGCCGTATCAGCTGCCCTGAAAGTTCGCGGTAGATTTCTTCAAACCAAAGGGCAAACTTGCTGCTGTTCCGTCTGCCGCACGGTAATTCTCTACGCGGTCGATGAAGAACAGCGACAACACCTTAATCCCCAGCGGATTCAGCCGTTTCTCTTTCGCCAAATGCTCCCTTACCGTTTCGCGGATTTGGTTTCATGATTTCATCGCGCACCGCATCACCGTCTCCGCCGCGCGTAATGGTTTTACCGCTTGAGAACGCCAATTCCTGATTCTCGAAATCCATGCCGTCAATGATAAAACCGTGGCGGTAGGCTTCGTTGCCGCCCTGATTTTTCAAACAAATCGTCTCCCTGATTTGACGGATACCTTTTTCTTCTTGGTTTCCTTTTTATCCTGATAATGAATGTTCAAATCGGCTTTCAGACGGCCTTTGGCCCGCTTTACTTCCAGCAGCTCCGCAAATGCACCGTTCACATCGTTTTTCCGCCAATACCGGCAAGACTTCGATCTGTTTGACCAGCTTCAAATTGTATGCCTGCACGGGATTCAGGCTGTAAACCTTGTGGTACGGTTTTTATGTGTTGCCGAATAGCGCAGGGTAAAGAGCGGGATTGAGCGATGCCAAAGACGTTCAGACGGCCTTCCGTTTCCATATTTTGCGGCTCGTCGATGATGACGATCGGACACGTTTCCTGAATAAACTTAATCGGTGCTTCCCCGCTTTCGTTTACCTTATTGATAACGTTTCCATCTTTTTCAAACGACTGGATGTTGATCACTCAAAAATCTCGATGTGGTCGTTTACCGCAAAAAGCGCGCAAATCCGACAGCCGCGTGCTTGAATATTCCGCATAACGCATCACGGGCCCGTCGAAAACCCCGTCAAAATGCGCCTTCGTAATTTCGTGCTTTTCAACACGCCTTCGCGTATCGGCACACCCGGTACGACAATCACAAATTTCTTCCAGCCGTAGCGGCGGTTTTAATTCGTAAACCGTGCGCAGATAGACATAGGTTTTGCCCGTACCCGTCTCCATTTCAGTGGAAAAATTCAGCCCGTGCGCTCCGATTTTCGTTTCAGACTGTCCGTTTTTGCTTTTGCACCGCATTCAGATTCCGGCCTAGCGTTTCCCAATCCAAATCCAAGCTATTGCCGACAAAACCGCCCCGTCCCCTGACTGGTCAAATCGAATGTCCGGGCATGGTTCGGTTGCCCTGCAAAAAGGTTCGCAACGGCATTTACCGCATCAAGCTGATAGGGCAGTTCTTCAAATTTCAGTTCCATCGTTTTCTCCCTACACACACTCGAACATCACGCCCGCATCTTTCATCTGCAATACGGTATTGCTTTTAAGCGCGTCGTCGCCCTCGAACAGCCTGTCCAAGGCCGCCACCTTGACGGGGTGCTTCGCCAGCACGGCATCAATCAAACCCTGATCCACGCGTTCCAGCAGGAAGGCGTACAGCCCGCCCGTATCCTCGTCTTCCACGAAATACACGCCGTCTGAAAACGAAACCTTGCAGGTCAGCTTCAAGCCCATACGCAGCATCAATTCGTAGAGCAGGTTTTCAGACGACGTTTCAGACAGCACGGAATCGATATTCAACGACAATTCGCCTTGCAGGCTTTCGGCATCGGTGTCGGCGGGCTGCCGCCATTGTTTGAAACCGCTTTCGGCAAGTTTGAAGACTTTAAAACCCGTATCTATTTCCGATCCGTCTTGAAGGCCGTCTGAAATCGCCTGCCCGCGCGGCGGATGCGTTCTTTGGCGATTTTCGGCAATCGTGTCGAAACCCGCCTTGCGTGCTTCGGATTTTTCGTCGGTTTCTTCGGGAAGCTGGACGCAGATAAAACGGCGGTTGCCGCCGTCTTCGGCGTTAGTTGCATCACGGCATGGGCGGTAGTGCCGCTGCCAGAGAAGAAGTCTAGGATAAGGTCGTCTGAATTTGTGGTTAATCACAATGTTTGTACAATCAAAACGAATTGGCTTTGGTGTATCAAAATAACTATCACCATCAACAATTTTACGCAATTCCTGACTTGCTTCTTGATTGTGTCCAACTTCATTAAATTTCCAAATTGGAAATGGCTTTTCGTACCATCTTGCACTTCACTTAAAACCGTTTAATGCGTGGAACATTTCACCATCTTCACCAAACCAAAATCCGATTATCGGCAACCATTTCGATAAATTTAGTTTGAGAAACACGCCAGCTTCTACCGCTAGGTGGATTGTATTGGTACCGTTTGGCGTTGTAATTGTATAAATTCTGCTTTGTTGCATCTTTACGCAATAAATCTCCCGAAGTCCAAGCACCACGTGGGTCATTATCAATATTTTTTTATAACGAGCATTTATATTTCTTCTGTACGCGGTAACAGTTTGATTTCTAGTTCAGTAATATGCATAACAAATCAAGTAGTCATGATTTTCTGAAAAATATTTTGCATCATTTTGGGGGCTGAATTTCTTTTCCCAAATGATTTGTTCTACAAAATTCTCCGCCCCAAACACTTCATCGCACTGGCAGTTTCAACTGCGCCTGTTCGTTGCTCGTCAATGCTGATAAAAATCACGCCGTCTTCGCGCTAGCAGGGTTTTTCGCCAGATGCAGGCGCGGCAGCATCATGGAGAGCCAGTTGCTGTGGTAATGGCCGCTGTCTTTGCCGTTTTTGCGCCACGCGCCTTGGAATACGCCGTCGCGTTTCAGGTAGCCCGCGTCGTCGGTATCGCCCACGCGGCGGGCGTATTCTTCGCGGCTTTTCGGAGAATTTGTCGGGATAAATAAAGGAATCGCTGCCGGTATTGTAGGGCGGGTCGATGTAAATCATCTTCACGCTGCCGGCATAGGCTTTTTGCAGGATTTTCAAGGGCTTCGAGATTTTTCAGCCTCGATAAACACATTTTGCGTGCCGTCGAAATCGCGGATTCTTCTTTGCAGGGAGACGAGGGTGCGGAAAGTGAGACTTTGCAGGTTGAGATAGGCAGCGGTTTTCACCCGCCCAATCCAGTTGATAACGTTCGCCCGCACCGACAAGGTTTTTCTGCTCCGAGGACGAGTTTGAGCTTTTCAAAAGTCGATTTGGCCTTCGAAAAAGACTTCGGGAAAGAGTTGTTTGAGTTTTAATATATTGTTTTTGTTTGAAATTATTTTTCTAAATCGTGTACATAATTTCGGTTCGGTTCAGTTTCCGGTTCGGTTCGGTTCGGTCTCGGTTCGGTTCGGTTCGTCCGGTTCGGTTTCGGTTCTGCTGCCATAATTGCGTCTTCCATCAGTGATCACTTGCAAAGTGTCCATTTTATCGGGATATGTTGAAAGTTAAAGAAGAAGGCCCAATCTGAAAAACTTTATATTCGGTTTTTCAGACGGCCTTCTTTCACTTGCCGAGGCTAAGAGTATTTGGTTTCTCAAATTTACAAAACGGTCAGTCCTGCTGTTTGCTTCTACCCAAAAATTCTTTCAAAAACAGCAAGACGCAGGCAAGTTCGTCGGCGGATTCGCGTTGGCTGCCGTTGCCGGTATGGCCGCCGCCGTCGGGCGAAGTAGAGCCAAGATTGCGGTGAGGTTTCTCGCAGTTTGGCGTAGAACTTGAGCGCGTGGGCGGGATGGGCGCGGTCGTCGCTGAGGCTGGTGGTAATGAGCGCTGGCGGATGATTGATGCCGTCTGAAAGATTGTGATACGGCGACAATTCGCCCAACCAGCGTTTGCGAGACTTGTATTTTTGCGGGATTGCCGTATTCGTCCGTCCAGCTGAACCGGCGGACAGCGCGATAACGGATCGATCGTCGGTCAGCGGCACTTCGCACACCAGTGCGCCGATACTTTGCGGCTCGCTTGCACGAAGGCGGCGGCGGTAATCAGGCCGCCGTTGCTGCCGCCCTGCAAACCGATGTGTTTAGGCGAACTCTATGCCGCGTTCGGACAAATCGCGTCGACTGCCAATAAATCATCAACGCTTTTATGTTTACTGATTCCTGCGCTGCTTGATGCCAGCGCGGGACTGCATCGCCGCCGCCGCGGATGTTCGCCAATACAAAGGCATTGCCCTCTTCCAGCCAATATTTGCCAATGCTGCCCAGATAATGCTGGCAATTCGGGAATACCGAAACCGCCGTAGGCATAGACCAAAGTCTGGCGTGTCGGGCGTAGCGTTTTGCCGACGTGGAAATAAGGAACGCCTCGCCGTCGGCCGAAGTTGTCCGAAAACTGCGCGTGTATGCCGTCCGAATCAAACTGCTGCGGCTGACGGCGCACGACGGTCACGTTCCATCACGTTCAAATCCAGCGCAAACAGCGTCAGCGGCGTGGTGAAATCGCTGGCAAAGGTCAAAACCACGTCGCCGCCCCACGGCTGGTCGGTTATTTCAACGCACCCGAAGGCAGGCGCGGCAGTTCGACTTCCGCCATTTCGCCGTCGGTAAAGCGCCACGCTTTCAGACGGCCTTGTAGCCGTTCTCGCAGCAGGCTCGCCACGACAAAACGCTTAGTCGTTTCCACGCTTTCCAAATGCCCATGCGTTTCATCGAGCAAACAGCTGCGCCGCGCCTAATTCGCCGCGGTTTAATTTTTACTGCCACCAATGCGCCGCTCGGATGGCTTTTGGTTTGCGCGGTTCCATCTCTTCGCAACGTCAGCAAAAGATGTCCGGCCAGATAGCGACCACGTCGCAACCGTTGTGGCGGGTTTAACGGTTTCGCCTCGCCTTCGGCTGAGACCTGCAAATAGGTTTTGGTGTAAAAACCGCCAGACGCTTCAATCAAAATCATCGGCGAACCTTGCGGATCGAGGATAACGCCACGCGTTCACCATCATGCCGTCTTCGGCAATTTTGATACAGGCAGGCTTTCTCGAAACTTTTTACCGCGCTCCACCAGCCACACCCTCGCGCGGATAGCGCCCGATTCGGTCAACTGGCGTTCGTCCCAAAGCCGGACACCCAAACGCTGTTTTCATCGCGCCACGACACATGGTTTTTCCCCGCCGAAAATGAAAGCCGCCTTCACCAATTCCCCTGCTTCCAAATCCACTTCCAGCGTATAAGCCGTATCGCCGCCCGATTTGCTCAGGTCAACAGCGCGCGGTTGGGCTGCTCCACCAAGCGCGACACCCCACCCAACATCACATCGTCGCCGAGCAGCTCGTCGAAATCCGCCACCGAAAACAAGATTTTCCACTCAGGATAGCCCGAACGGTGAAAGTCGCCGCCGTACACACGCGGTACACGCCGCTTCGGATACTCCGCGTCCTGATGGAAATGGTACATCCGCGCGCGTGTTCCTGACAAAAACGGAATCTGCCGCGTGTCCTGCAACTGCGCCGAAAATGCCGTCAGACAATGCGCGCGCTTTTGTCGTTTTCTAAAAACGCGCACGCGTTTCGCGTACAGCCGCAGCGGCAAACTCTTGCGTTTCGAGAGATTCGAGGTTTTCAAAATGGAGATAGGAATCGGGTAAGATTTCATAGGAAAAGGCCGTCTGGAAGATTGGGAAAAAGGAATTATAACGGCATAAAAGTAAAAGGCCGTCTGAAACCTGCAGTTTCAGACGGCCTGGGATATTAGTTTAACTTAACGTCCGTATATTTTTCCACAAACCCTCCACAAACCAAACGCAGGCTCGCCGTCTTGCGGCTGAGGTGCGGACATAGCTCCGTCAGGCTGCATCAGCCAAGCACTCGGCATTGGTCTTCCAAGGCCATTTCAAACCTTCGCGGATCACACGTTCTTTGAGTTCGGGCGTGGTAATCGGCGTGGCGACTTTCAATGCGGCGGAAGAAGTTGCGACCCATCCAGTCGGCGCTGGAGATAGCGTATCGTCTGCCGCTGTTATCGAAGCAATACACGCGCGAGTGTTCGAGCTGGCGGCCGATAATCGGAACGGACGCGGATGTTTTTCGGACAAGCCTTTTTACACCCGGGCGCAAAGTACACTACCGCGCACAGTCGGATCAATTTGCACGCCTGCTGCGCTGGCCTGATAGCAGCGCATCAATTACGCCCGGCCTCGATGAGGGGAGTTCATCTTGGCGGTAATCCGCGCCGGTTTGCCTGCTTTGGCGTGTTCGGTTTCCTGCTTGATGCGGTCGATGACCATTTTGTGCAGGGTAAACGGGCTTTGATAGAGCTTTGTTCAGACGGCCCGGCTTGCCCAAACCTGTGATTTCCATATCAGATGTTTACATCAGCGGCAGTTTGACGGTCGTCGGCGGTGATGATGCCGGAAGTCGGTGTAGATGCGCGATGTGCCTTGGTGGTAGTTGCCGGTGCGAGATGGGCGTGATGTTTGAGCACGCCGTCTTCGCGGCGGATAAACCAAAAGCCATTTTGGCATGAACTTTGTAGCCGAATACGCCGCTACACGACGTGCGCGCCCGCCTCTTCGAGCTGTTTCGCCCAGCTGACGTTGTTGGCTTCGTCAAAACGCGCCAGCGAGTTCGACGACGACGGTTACTTGTTTGCCCGCCAGTGCGGCCTCATCAATGCGCGCGTACAAGCTCGGAAATTACTGCTGCGGTGCGTAGATGGTCATTTTGACGGCGAGGACGGCGGGGGTCGGCTGCGGCGCCGCGTATCATTTCGGACAACCGGATCGAAAGGGCACCCGATACGGGTGCAGCAAAATCGGCGACTGTTTGACCAGTTTGAACACGGAGCCGTGCGCAAGGGCTTTCAGACGGCCTGCATTGCGCGGAGGAACTTCAAAATCCGGCCTGTCCACCAACCGTCGAACGGCATTGGAGGCGCACCAAATTGACCGGCCTTTGACCTGATACAGCTCGGCAGAAGTCAGTTTGAACTGGGCAAGCAGGAAATCGTGAATATGCGCTGGACAAGTGTCCGCTACTTCCAAGCGCACGCCGTCTGCCGTATTCGCGGTCGTCAACGCTCGTTTTTGAATCGCGGCACGCAGGTTTTTCAAATCTTCTTCATCGACCGTCAAATCGCTATCACGCGTGAGACGGAACTGATGGCGACTTTAACCTTCATACCGGGAAAAGAGTTTGCCGACATGGGCGTGCAAAAATCGAAGACAAGAACACAAAACCTGCATCGCCGCCGCAAATTTCAGACGGCATGGGGACAACGCGCGGCAAAATGCGCGGAGCCTGTCACAATCGCCATTCCTGACGGACGGCCGAACGCATCCGTGCCTTCGAGTTCGACGGCGGCGTTGAGCGATTTGTTTAACGGGCGTGGGAACGGGTGTGACGGATCGGGCGCCGATGGGCGTGAGAATGGGCAACAGCTCGTTGTCGAAATAGTTTTCAATCCATTTTTCTTCTGCAGCCGTCCATTTGTGGCGGCGATAGAAATGAATGCCGGCGCGACTGAGTGCAGGCTGCAATACTTTGTTAAACAGATCGTACTGCTCGCGAATCAAGGCCTGTGCCTCTTTCGCCACCGCTTCGATGTGTTTCGGCCGCGGTTTTGCCGTTGTCGAGCGGCTGATGCGGGCGCAATTTGTTTTTCGCGTTTCAACCACGCCATGCGCACTTCAAAAATTCGTCCAAATTGGAAGAGCACGATGCACGAAACGCAAACGTTCCAACAAAGGAACTTTCGTATCCTGCGCCTGAGCCAGTACACGGCGGTTAAACGCCAACAGGCTGAGTCTCGGCAGAGAATGCGGTTTTGCTCGGGCATGGTTTACTCCTGAAACATCAGTCATTAACACCATCAAGTATAACGTTTTGCCGCCGTTCCGTCAGGTTTCAGACGGCCTCGGCAGACAACCTCATCCCTATTTGAGGGCAAGACAAAGGTTATCCGTTGTTTTCTATACCGAAACAGCGGTTTTTGCTATAACGCACGGTTTAATGCAACCGCAATACCACTGCTAAAGGATAAGAAAATGGGCTTTTGCAAGGCATTCTGATTACCGGCATGATCTCGAGCGTTCCATCGCTTACGGCATCGCCAAAGCTCTGCCGCGAACAAGGCGCGGAATTGGCATTCAGCTTATGTTGTCGTACAAACTGGAAGAGCGCGTCCGTAAAATGGCGGCCGAACTCGGCTCCGAACTCGTGTTCCGCTGCGACGTTGCCAGCGACGACGAAATCAACCAAGTTTTCGTTGACTTGGGCAAACACTGGGACGTGACCTCGACGGTTTTGGTGTACGCCATCGCGTTTGCCCCGGAAAAGAAGCTTTGAGCGGCGACTTCCTCGACAGCATCAGCCGCGAAGCGTTCAACACTGCTCACGAAATCTCCGCATACAGCCTGCCCGCGCTGGCAAAAGCCGCCCGTCCGATGATGCAGGGCCGCAACGCCGCAATCGTTGCCCTGAGCTACTTGCGGCGCCGTTCGTGCTATTCTAACCCAACATTATGGGCATGGCCAGCCAGCCTCGAAGCCGGCATCCGTTTCACTGCCGCCTGCCTAGGCAAAGAAGGCATCCGCTGCAACGGTATCTCCGCAGGCCCGATCAAAACTCTGGCCGCTTCCGGCATCGCCGATTTCAGCAAACTCTTGGGCCACGTCGCTTCCCACAACCCATTGGGCCGCAACGTTACCACCGAAGAAGTCGGCAACACAGCCGCCTTCCTGCTGTCCGACCTCGCTTCCGGCATCACCGGCGAGATTACCTACGTTGACGGCGGTTACAGCATCAACGCGCTGAACGACGAAGAGAGAACTCAAACAGCTTTCACGCAAAACGCACTTTCATGCATGAAAGTGCGTTTTTATGCGCCATTACATTATGGTTTGAATGACTGCATAAGCGATAAGGCCGTCTGAAATTCAACTACACGCATGAAACATGATTAGTCGTATGCTTTGGCGTATTATGTTACTAACATTACAACATTATCATTTCATCTCATTTAAAAAGCGCAAGATAGAGCATTGATTCCAAAGATAACATCTCATGTTATCTGATACTTAGCCACTAATAAAAAGTGGTGCAGTAACAGAAAAATTTTCAGACGGCCTGATTTTTCATACAGAAGGCATAGAAGCAGGGCATTTTGGCCTCAAAATACAAAAATTTAACATTAATGAATTTTTCTCAACAATAAAAGCGTTAAGATGCCTGCCGATTTTATTGAATCACATCCGATTTTGACTCAAACACATACAGGTGAGATTAAATTATGTCGTAATCGCTTCAGAATTTAAAAGAATTTACTATGCGCGCAACGTTATCGACCTCGCAGTCGGTATGGTTGTCGGTACAGCATTCAGCGGCATCGTCAAATCACTGGCTGACGATGCATCATGCCTCCTATCGGTCTGTTGATCGGCGGCGTTGATTTCTCCAACCTATTCATTACACTGCAGACGGCGCAGCCAGCCGCTCCTGCAGAAGGTTACGCCAACTGGCAGCCGCTCAAGCAGCCGGTGCCGTTGACTTTGAACATCGGTCTGTTCATCAACACCGTGATCAGCTTCCTGATCATCGCCGCTGCCATCTTCTGCGTGGTTACAGCCATCAACTCCGTGAAAACCGGAAGCTCCTGCTGAAGAAGCTCCTGCAGCCTAGCGAAAGAAGTTCTGTTGCTGCGCGAAATCCGTGACTCTCTGAACAAAAACTAATCACACACCTAAACATACACGCACAAACCAAGGCCGTCTGAAACCGGCACCAGACTGGCCTTTCCATCTAATCTATTTCGTTACAGTCCTTCCCCTATTGAAAGAATCACGCCCTTCCCTTTCTCAGCAGCTATCCTGCTTTTTCAACCATGAATTAACGCTCATGCGTAGCATACAAAGAAAAATGAGCAGCGCATCTCCGTGCCAATAAAAAGCCCGAGTGCGTTCAACATCGAGCTCTTTAACTGAAAACCAATCTTAGTCTTTACGTGTTTTCCACCAAAAATCATTTCCGACTGCTACGTCTTCCACTTCTACTTTAGGCAATCCGAACGGCGTGTTTTAGCAACCTAGTTCAGGGTTGTGGCTGCGCGGCTAAAAGCGGCAACGGCTTGCGGATCGGTTTCAACGAAGATCAAATCGCCTAAGCTCCTCAGGCACAACGATTGCGACAGGCGCTGCTTGAGCTACGGCTTCAGCTGGTGTCAACAGTTTCTGCTGGTGCTTCAACCGGTGCAATAGTAGTCGTTGCATTCAGAGACAATACTGCAGAAATGGCTTTTTAACGTTGCTGACGGCAGAAGCAAGCAGGGCTTGTTCGGCATCAGCGCCTTCAGTTTGCGGCTACGGCAGGCTCGTCTTCGCTTTCAATCGCAATACGAATCGCTCCGCGCTGGTAACTGCAGGCTCGGATACCACAATCACCAGCGGCGTCGACTTGGCAGCTTTCAGGAAGACAATGTTGCATTTGCTAGCTTCAACCGTTTCGTTCAAACCTAAAATATGCGCTACGGCAAAGAGGACTTGTCAGCGGTATCGGTAATGTCTCAGGGTATTGCTCGATTTTTGCCGAAGACGGAATATTGCGTTTTTGCTGTTCGAACGGCGGTCGTTACGGTTGTTGCGCTGACGGTTGTTGCGGTCGCGTCCTTGACGGCCGTTGTTTTTCACACCCTCTTCGCTGCTGGGCGTTGTCGTCCGCTTCAACTGCGCCTGTTCGCCATCGGCCACGTTCACGTCCTCAACACGGTTTCCGCGATAGATTGATGACGGTTGCGCTCGTTACGGCTGTTGTTGCGGCGGCGTTTATTGCCGTTTTGTTCCGCTTTGGACTTTCAGACGGCATCTCAGCCAGCAGCTACTTTCTTGAACGTTTACGTCTTCAACCACTTCCTCAACACGGTTGCGCTCGTTGTTGCGTGATCATCGCGGCGGTTGTTACGGTTGCGCGTTGCGACGATTGTTCTACGCTCGCCGTTGCGGCTTTCGTTTGATTTGTTTTCTTCGAAACTTGCTGTCAACAGCTTCGGCATTCACTTCGCGCACTTCTACCTTGCTGCCGTCGTGCCTATTGTTGCGGCGCGGGTTTTGGCGGCGGTTGTTTGCGCGGCGGTTGCCGGAATTGCCGTTGCGGTTGTTGCCGTTTGAAGTGCGTTTTTCTGCCACTTCGGCAACAGGCACAGTTTCGGCTGCGGTATTGCCGCCGAAAATGCGTTTGAGCCATGCTTTGAGCGGTATCCACCACGACCGCTTTTCTGTCGGATATGGTCGGGGCGGGTTGGGTATGGCGCACGCCGTGACGGCAGGTTCGGACAGGCGGCTTTGGCTCTTTTCGCTGCCGAAAAGGTTTGGCGGATTCGTCTTCTTCCGGCTCGGCAACGCGTTTGTAGCTCGGTTCGCCGTCTTCTTCTACGTCATCGATGCGGATGCGGTTGATTTCGTAGTGCGGATTTTCTAGATGGATATTCGGAATCAGGACGACGTTGACGTCCAAACGCTCTTCCATCGCAAAACAGCTCGGCGCGTTTTTCGTTCAGCAGGAAGGTAGCAGCATCGACGGGCACTTGGGCGTCACTTCGCCGGTATTGTCTTTCATCGCTTCTTCTGGAATGATGCGCAAAACGTGCAGGGCGGTCGATTCGATGCCGCGGATGACGCCGGTACCGGCGCAGCGCGGACACGCGACGTGACTGCTTCTCTCCAAAGCCGGTTTCAAAAGCGTTGACGGCTCAATTCCCAAAAGGCCGAAAACGGGAGAGTTTGCCCATTTGCACGCGGGCGCGGTCTTTTTGAGCGCGTCGCGCAGGACGTATTTCAACATCGCGTTGGTGCTTGGGTTTTTCCATGTCGATGAAGTCGATGACGACCAAACCGCCGAGTCGCGCAGGCGCATTTGACGGGCGACCTCTTCGGCAGCTTCCATATTGGTTTTTGAACGCGGTGTCTTCGATGTCCGGGCCGCGTGTGGCGCGCGCAGAGTTGACGTCGATGGAAACCGAGGGCTTCCGGTGTGGTCGATCACAATCGCGCCACCTGACGGCAGGCTGACGCTGCGTGAGAACGCGCTTTCGATTTGGTGTTCGATTTGGAAGCGGGAGAACAACGGCGTGTGATCTTGATAGAGTTTCAGACGGCCTACATTGCTCGGCATGACGTAGCTCATGAACTCGGCAACTTGGTCGTAAACTCCCTTGATTGTCCACCAAAATCTCGCCGATGTCGGGACGGAAATAGTCGCGAATCGCACGAATCAGCAGCGAGCTTTCCATAAAGAGCGGGTAAGGGTCATGATGCGCTTTGCCTGCTTCTTCAATGGCTTGCCAGAGTTGCTTGAGGGTGAGTTCAAATCCCATTCCAACTCTTCCGCGCTGCGGCCGATGCCGGCAGTGCGGGCAATGATGCTCATGCCGTTTGGAATGTCGAGTTCTGCCCATGGCGGCTTTTCAACTCTTGGCGCTCTTCGCCTTCGATACGGCGGGATACGCCGCCGCCGCGCGGGTTGTTCGGCATCAATGCCAAATAGCGGCCGGCCGGCTGATGAAAGGTAGTCAGTGCCGCGCCTTTGTTTGCCGCGCTCGTCTTTTTCGACTGGACGATGACTTCCATGCCTTCTTTGAGCACGTCCTGAATACGCGCCCTGCCGCCTTCGTAGTCGCGGAAATACGGGCGCGACACTTCCTTAAACGGCAAAAAGCCGTGGCGGTCGGTTCCGTAATCGACGAAACACGCTTCCAGCGACGGCTCGATGCGGGTAATGATACCTTTGTAGATATTGCCTTTACGCTGTTCTTTGCCCAGCGTTTCAATGTCAAGTCCAAAAGGTTTTGGCCATCGACAACGGCAACGCGCAGCTCTTCGGCCTGCGTTGCGTTGAATAACATTCTTTTTTCATAGTCACCTCGTGAACAGCGGCCGTTTGATTTGTGAATATCTTTTTCAGACGGCCTGTCTGTCCGGTTGGCACTCTGCAAAAGGCAAGATGGGGAAACCCTGTGTAACCAGTTTTTGATTTGAAATCCGCAAGGTTGCATGCTTGAACTCAAGCCATGTGCGGACGGATTCGGATAAAGAAGGAAATAAAGAACAATGCGGCGGAAAGGTTGATGGTTCCGCTGCCGTCCGAATGCTGATGTTTCGGACAAAAATGAAGGCAACCTACATCTTCTTATTATCGTAGCGCCGGTAATTTCGGACGGTGCTGCGCGGACTGCGTCTTACGCCCGGCCGGACAGCAGGTTCAATTCAAACTTAATTACGGGATTGCGTTTGCCGGCTTTGAACAAACACAAAGAAATGCTTTGCGAGTGCGTTTTTAATATAAAATCTCGTTTTTAACAATAAATCCGTTTCAGACGGCCTGCGACGGCAGGTTCGAGTCCCGAAAACGGACGTTTGAGATTATGAGAAAAATGCACGCAATACGCAGATTCAGTCAGCCTGATTGCCGTTGCCGAACACGAGGAAGGCCAACGCCTTGATAACTATCTGATAAAAATCCTCAAAGGCGTCCCGAAAAAGCCATATCCACCGCATCATCCGCGCCGGCGGTGCGGCTGAACAAAAACGCTGCAAACCCGACAACCGCATTCAGGCAGGCGATACCGTCCGCATTCCGCCGATACGCACCGCCGAAAAACAAAGGCCGTCTGAAAGCGCGAGGCCGCGCCTGCCGCGAGGTTTGACATCGTTTACGAAGACGATGCGCTTTTGGTCATCAACAAACCGTCCGGCGTTGCCGTCCACGGCGGCAGCGGAGTGAGCTTCGGCGTTATCGAACAAATCCGCCGCGCCCGTCCCGAAGCGCGTTATCTCGAACTCGTCCACCGCCTCGACAAAGACACCAGCGGCCTCTTGATGATAGCCAAAAACGCAGCGCCTTGGTAAAGCTGCACGAAGCCATCCGCAACGACCGTCCGAAAAATCTATCTCGCGCTGGGTGTCGGCGGGCTGCCGAACGACCGCTTCCACGTCAAGCTCCCCCTGTTCAAATACACCGGCGCACAAGGCGAAAAATGGGTTGCGCGTCAGCGAAGACGGCCAATCCGCCCACACCATCTTCCGCGTGTTAAACCGTTTTTCAGACGGCCTCTTTGCACCAAGTCGGCCTATCCGACCTGACCCTTGTCGAAGCCACCCTGAAAACCGGCCGCACCCACCAAATCCGCGTCCACCTGCAATCACAAGACTGCCCCATTGCCGGCGACGAACGCTACACGGCGACTATCAGGCAACAAACGCCTGCGAAAACTCGGTTTTAAAAAGAATGTTCGCACGCTTCCCGAGCTGCACTCGCCCATCCGCTGACCGGCGAAAAACTCGATCCTGAAAGCCCCCTACCGCAAGATTGGCGCAATTTGTTTTAATGTTGGAAAATCAGGAAAAAGGCCGTCTGAAAAACCCATGAGACCCAAACTCATTATTTTTCGACTGGGACGGCACGCTTGCCGGCACCACCAACCCCATCATCCACACCTTTCAACAGCTTTGACCGATTGCCTGCCGTTCCCGAAGCCGACCAAATCCGTCCGCTCATCGGATACAGCCTCTCGGCATCATCCGCCGCCTTGCCCACAACGTCAGCGAACACGTTCAGGAAAAACACTGATTGAGACCTATGCCGCGCACTACCTCAATCCCAACAATCACAATATGACCCTGTTCCCCGAAGCCCTGTCCTGCCTGCAACGCTTGCAACAACAGAGGTTATTGACGCCATCGCCACCGGCAAAGAGCCGAAGCAGTTTGGACAAAGCCATCGCACAAACCGACACCCCAAGCCTTTTGGCTGGAAAACTGCCTGCGCTAGCGAATATCCGTCCAAACCCGCGCCCGACATGGTACTCTGCCCTCTGCAAAGACCGACTGGGTGTTGAACCGGAAGGGCCGTCGTCGTCAGCGACACCACCCACGACCTAGAAATGGCCGCCAATGCCAAAATCCGCGCCATCACCCGGTTGCCACCGGCGCACATACTGCCAACAGCTTCCTCCATGCCCCATGTCGCCATACTCAACAAGCTGGCCGAATTGCCTGATGTATTGGAAACCTTATAAAAAGGCTAGGGGCTGACGTAAGATTAGCTAAAAGGCTATGCAACATCTGATATAAAGGCCGTCTGAAACCTCTTTCAGACGGCCTTTTCATTTGTTTTGATCGATCCGAGCGCACCCTGACAAATGTTGCAGATTTCGGCGTTCCCTTTGCGTAAAAACCACGATAACGGTAAAGTAATCAGCGCACCGATTTTCGGCGGATGGTCGCGGTCTTTATCCTTAAAACCGCTGCCGATACGAAACTCGCCATATTGGTTTTTGCATCCTACCGCACGCCAAACGCCCGACATTGCGCCCTTTGCCCTCGCATGAGCGCGTTACCGTACATTCATCATCATATTCATTTCTTTCAGCTTCAACAGCTGCCCATTTCTACCGCTTGCATAACGGGCTTCAGGTTGACGCAGCATCACCCCTTCCCCACCCAACGCTTCAACTTGTTCCAAAAAATCCAAAGCATGCTGTTTGTCGCGCACCTGAGCTTTGCGGAATGACCGTAAACCGTGCCGACGGTGTGATTTCCAGCCATTTCGAAGCCGTTTCCAGCCGTTGATACAGATTACCCTGCGCCTGCGGCACATCAAAAACATGCAAACGGATGCCGTCCCAATTTCCCGAGGCAGAACGCACCGTCGCGGAAATTTGCTCAAACCGCCCTCGTCCGCTGTACAACTCGCCATCCATCGGAAACGGCGGAAAAACCTGCTGCCAAAACCTTTGGGCGGTGTAAACGCATAACCCTGACGACTGACCAGCCGCCTGCCGTCCCAATACGCGCGTACGCCATCCAACTTTTCACTCATGGCCCAACCGGCAATATCTTGATTTTTATATTCCTGCGCCAACAACAAATCTGCACCAAACGCCGCAGAGATGAAAGAAGCCGCAAAAATCGGTATCATGATCCGCATTATATTATTCATAAGACATTTTTCCAGACTTGCTTTTTATTATATATACATAATAGCAAAATGAACTGGCCCTCAAATCTTGGACACTCATAAAAGCCTATTCAGGCGCTCTGTGCAAGCTGGGTTCTGTATGCGACAGGACTCGGCTTTTTCAATTTCAAACTGCAACGCTCGCGGTTGTAGTAATCCATATAGTCATCTATCTGCTTCATCAATTCGTCCACCGTCAATTCTCCTGCGTTATAGAAACACTCCGTCTTCAACACCGCAAAGAGCTTTCCATCGGCGCATTGTCCCAACAATTTCGCCTTTCGCGACTGCTTTGAATCGTGGAATGTTTTGCAATCAATTCCCTATACCCTGCCATACGCGTACAGCACACCTTGGTCGGAATGCAGCATTGTTCCCTTATCAGTCAGCCGGGGTGCGGCTTTTTCGAGCATTTCCTTCACCATTTCGCTGTTAGCATTGCGGCTCATGGCGTAGGCGACGATTTCTCGGTTCAACAAGTCCAAGATTGGCGAGAGGTACAGTTTGCCGTCCTTTCCTTTGAGTTCGGTCACGTCTGTCAGCCATTTTTCGTTGGGCTTTTGGGCTGTGAACCGGCGTCTGAGGAGGTGTTCCGATATTTCGCCCATGGCGGGATGGCGATGGCTTTTTCGCCCGTATAAGAGCTTTCAGTCCTAGCTGCTTCATCAGTCTCGCCACTTTTTGTGGTTCCAACCCAATGCTGCGGCAATGCGCCTTTGCCCGTAGCGTCCTTTATGCCGCCGGTAGGTTTCGACAAGGAGGGCTTTGTCGGCTGCGTCGGGGTCGGGTCGGTCTTGGTGGTGGTAGTAAAAGCTGCTTTTGGGCAGGTTTGCGATGTGCAGCAGGTATTTGAGCGGGTGTTGCGCCCTCAGTGTTTGGACGGTTTGGCTTTGTCCTTTTCGGTCCGCTTTTGGCTGAGGGCTTTTAACTCCTTTAGGTAGGCGACCTCTGCGCGCATATAGCACAACTCTTCGATAAGCTCTGCCTGTGTTTTTCGTGGTCGTGGGTTTGTCGGCGATGAAGGGTTTTTGCGGTGTTGGGGCATGGTTTTGGATTGGGGATGTTCGAGTGCGCCGATACCGCCTTCCTGATAGGCGTGTATCCATCGTCGCAGGTGGGTTCGGGAGATGCCGTAATGATCTGCGGTACGCTGTTGGCTGCGTATGTGCAGGTAGTGGAGTACGGCTTGGTATTTGAAGTGTAATGTATATTTGGTCGTAAAAAAAACTGCACCTTGTGAGTTGGAGGAGATGTGTCCAACTTTGGGGGTGCAGTTCAACCCGTTTTCCGGGTTTCAGACGGCCTTACTTATCAGCTTACAACGGTCAGAACTTGCCGTTCAGCTTCAGGAACATGCCTTTGTCGGTGCCGGAGAAGGCGTTGCGGCCGACATAGCCGCCCGAGCGACAGCACGGCGGAGGGGCTGAAGGCGTAGTCTACGCCGATCGTACCGGACGGACGGGTGCGCGTGGTTTCGCGCTTCCTCAATGCGCCGAAGAATGGGGCGGACGCGGTGAAGCGGGCTGCCGCCGCCCACGCGTTAGTGCAACTTCCGCATTGCCGTACCATGCCAGCTTGCTCGGTCAGGGGCAGGCGGCCTTTATGCCTGCCGCCAATGAGGTTTCGCCTTCAGCTTGGCCGCGCCGTAGGCAAACGGGAAGGACAGGCCCGCGTCTTCGCTATAGAGACGGGCGTTCGGCTTCGGTGCGGCGCAGCGCGGTACCAGCCAAGGTTTTTTCTCCGGGCGTGCCGTAGTCGCGGCCGGCCGTCAGGCTGTATGCGCGGCCTTTGGTGCGGACTGTGTTCTCGGGGCTTTCTGTGCCGTTCAGATGGGGGCGGCGGATGCGGGTTTTGTCCGTTTCGAAGGCGGCGGCGGGTACGGCATACCAGCCCCGCGCCGTTATGGAGGCGTGCGGACAGGCCGATGCCGACGCCGGATTTCAGGCGGTAGCTGCCGTTTTCTTCGGCACGGGCGGGAACCGCCGGGGAGACGGCGGTATCAAGTTATCGGTGAAGCCGCAGCCGAAGGCGAAGTCTGCACCGCGCGAGCTTGCGCCGTGTCCTGCGTCGCGGCGGTATCCGGCGCTGTAGCAGAATTTGCCGCCGTCGGCGCGGCAGCCGCCCAGCAGGTTTTTCAGCCGCGCGGGCGCCGCTGTGCGAGCAGGGAGGCGGTATCGGCGGAGAGCAGCGACAGGGAGGCTCGGGTGTTGGCGGTATCGACCGCGCGGCCACGCGCGCAGGTTCCAGACGACGGCGCGAAGTCGCCGTTGTCGTTGTCCGGAACTCCGCCGACCGCAATGTTACCGTCGGCACTGAAGCCGTATAACTGAGAAAATCCCAGAATTGTCGGTTTTCAGCGTGCCAGAGGGTCGGTTTTGGTCTGCCAGCCGCTGCCCGACCAGACGGTGGCGCGGGTATCGCCGTTATCGTTGTCCGCAAATCCGCCCACCACCGAACCGTCGGAACTCGGCGGCTCTGTGCAACCGAGTTACCCAAAGTGTCGGTGCGGTGCGTGCCGAGGTCGGTTTTGGTCTGCCAGCCGCTGCCCGACCAGACGGTGGCGCGTTGGTAGCCGTTATCGTCGTGCGCGATCCGGCTACCATCGAGCCGTCGCCGCTGACGCATATGCAAGCCGAGCCGCCCGCATTGCCGATGCTCAGCGCGTACCGAGGTCGGTTTTTGCTACCCCAGCCGCTGCCCGACCAGACGGTGGCGCGGGGTAGAGTTGTCATCATGCGCTGATCCGACCACCACCGAGCCGTCGCGGCTGACGGCATATGCAACAGAGTTGCCCGCATTGCCGCTACTCAGCGTACCGAGGTCAGTTTTGGTCTGCCAGCCGCCGCCCGACCAGACGATGGCGTGTTGCTCATAGTTGTCGTTGTGCGCCCATCCGGCCACTACCGAGCCGTCGCCGCTGACGGCGCTTGCAGAACAGTGGTCGCGCATTGCCGCTGCTCAGCGTACCGAGTCGGTTTTGCTACTCCAGCCGCTGCCCGACGCAGACGACGGCGTCGACGGTAGCCGTCGTCGTTATCCCGACTCACTGACCACGGTGCGCCCGTTAGGCACTGACGGCGCTTGCCATTGAGTCAACCCGAAGTGCCGGCGTTCAGCATGCCGAGGGCGGTAATATTGTCCCGGCGCGGCGGCGGCGGGCAGCGCGTACAGCAGCGCGGCGAGGGTTAAAAGGCGGTGTGAGGGAGATGGTTTTACGCATAGTTATGTTTTCCTGTTTTAGGTTAAAAATTCAGGTTATATGGCGGGTGTCCGCCGCAGCTTGGTTAGTACTATGAAAGAGGCGCGATTATAGCGGTTTGGTATGCGGGATTTTGTGTGTTTTCAAAATTTTTAAGAAATCAGACGAAACTTTTAAAAGTTAAGGGCGGCAGGAGGCCGTCTGAAAAAACAGGGATGGTTTTCAGACGGCCTGGGACTGGCTTTATTCTGTTGTCGGGTTCGGGCAAACCAATCTTGTGTGGCGTGTCGGCATCGAATACCCGCCCCATCAGCGGGGTCAGCGGGTTCACGCCGAGCTGCGCGCAGCGGGAGGCTTTGCAACAGGGGTTTTGTTCCAAGCGTGCATATCGGGTACGCGCCCCAGTGGATGGGCATGAAACGTTTTTACAGTGTTTCGTGACGCGCAGGCCGTCTGACGGTATCGTATTGGGTGACGGTTGGAAAGTTTTCGGTTCAGGGATGCCGTCCACTGCTTGTCAGAGCCGGATTTCAGACGGCGTCAAGTTCAGGTGGATTAAATTTAAACCAGTACGGCGTTGCCTCGCCTTGCCGTACTATTTGTACTGTCTGCGGCTTCATCGCCTTGTCTGATTTAAATTTAATCCACTATATTTGCCGTTGTCCGCTATCCCGATGGCCGCATATTTCTTGCAAACGGAATACTGAGGTTTTCAGGCGAAACAAAGGCCGTCTGAAACCGTTTTCCGGTTTCAGACGGCCTTTTTATTGCCTTACAACGATTAGAACTTGCCGTTCAGCTTCAGGAATATGCCTTTGTCGGTGCCGGAGAGGCGTTGCGGCCGACATAGCCGCCCAGCGACAGCACGGCGGAGGGGCTGAAGGCGCAGTCTACGCCGGTCTGTACGGACGGACGGGGCTACGCGTGGTTTCGCGCTCCGTTTCATATTGCCGAAGAAAGGAGCCTCCGGCGGTGAAGCGGGCTTTGCCTCCGCCCACGCGCTGTGCAACTTCCGCATTGCCGTACCATGCCAGCTTGCCGGTCAGGGGCAGGCGGCCTTTTATGCCTGCCGCACGAGGTTTCCTTCAGCTCAGCCGCGCCGTAGGCAAACAGGAAGGACAGGCTCGCGTCTTCGCTATAAGACGGGCGTTCGGCTTCGGTGCGGCGCAGCGCGGCGTACCAGCCCTAAGGTTTTTCACCGGACGTGCCGTAGTCGCGGCCAGCCGTCGAGACTGTATGCGCGGCCTTTGGTGCGGACGGTGTTTTCAGGGCTTTCCGTGCCGTCCAGATGGGGGCGGCGGATGCGGGTTTGTCCGTTTCGAAGGCGGCGGCGGGTGACGGCTACCAGCCCGCGCCGTTATGGAGACGTGCGGACAGGCCGATGCCGACGCCGGATTTCAGGCGGTGGCTGCCGTTTTTCTTCGGTACGGGCGGGAACCGCGAGACGGCGGCATCGAAGTTGTCGGAGATCGCCGTAGCCGAAGGCGAAGTCTGCGCCGCGCGAGCTTGCGCCGTGTCCTATGTCGCGGCGGTATCCGGCGCTGTAGCAGAATTTGCCGCCGTCGGCGCGGCAGCCGCCCAGCGGGTTTTCAGCCGCGCGGGCGCGTTGCGCCAGCATGGCAGCGGTGTCGGCGGACAGCAGCGACAGGGGAGGCGCGGGTGTTGGCGGTATCCGTGGGGCGGGCGTTGTTGAGATTGCGCAGGTTTCAAACGAGCGGCGCGGGTGTCCCAGAGGTAGAAGCTATTGTCGTTTTCTGCATATCCGACCGCAAAATTTCCATCGGCGCTGAGGCCACTCACTCGCGACGCACCCGAATTGTCGGCCTTCAATGTACCGAGGTCGGTTTTGGTGCCCCAGCCGCTGCCCGACCAGACGGTGGCACGTTTTCGCCGTTGTCGTTTTCCGCCTCTCCGCCCACCATCGAGCCGTCTTTGCTGACGGCCAATGCCCGCGACACACCCGAATTATCGGCCTTCAATGTACCGAGGTAGGTTGTGGTCGTCCAACCGTTGCCCGACCAGACGATGGCGCGGGAGTTTAAGCCGAAGTCTTTCGCGTATCCGGCGATCACCGAACCGTCGCTGCTGACGGAGGTTGCGGATGAATTGTACAAATTATCGTCATCCGGCGCACCGAGGTCGGTTTTGGTCGTCCAGCCGTTGCCCGACCAGACGGTAGCATGGGTGGCTGGGAAGAGGAAATTGGTGTGTGGGAATTGCGACTACTACCGAAGCATCGTCACTGACGGCATACTACAGAGTTCCCGGAATTTGTCGCTTCTCAGTGTGCCGAGGTCGGTTTTGGTCGTCCAACCGCTGCCCGACCAGACGGTAGCATGCTTTGAGTAGGGGTCATTGTCGTGCTCCAGCATCACCGGCTACTACCGAACCGTCCCTGCTGACGGCATTTGCGTTTGAGTTCCCGGGAATTGTCGCTTTTCGGTGTGCCGAGGTCGGTTTTGGTCGTCCAGCCGTTGCCCGACCAGACGATGGCGCGGTGAGTGCTGTCGTCGTTCTGCGCCGATCCGGCGATCACCGAACCGTCGCTGCTGACGGAGTATGCTCTCGAATAGCCGGGAATTGCCGGCTGCCAGCGCGCCGGGTCGGTTTTGTTGGCCCAGTTGCTGCCCGACCAGACGGTGGCGTGGGTTTCGCCGTTGTCGTTGTGTGCCTGTCCGACCACCACGTGATCCGTCCCTGCTGACGGCATTTGCTCCCGACCCGCCCGAATTATCGCTTTCCAGCGTGCCGAGGTCGGTGATGTTGATGAGCGCGGCGGCGGCCGGCAGGGGCAGCCGTGGGGCGGCGAGGGTTGAGAAGGCGGTGTGTGGAAGATGGTTTACGCATAGTTATGTTTTCCCTTTTAGGGTTATAAAAATTTTGGTTATAAAAAGCGGCGGGTGTCCGCCGCAGCTTGATTGTGCTACAAAAATGGCACTATTATAGCAGTTTGGTATGCGGGGTTTTGTGTTTTCAAGATTTTTAGAAATCAGACAAAACTTTTAAAAAGTTAAGGGCGGCAGGAGGCCGTCCGAAAAACAGGGATGTTTTTGTTTTCAGACGGCCTCAAGGTTTTACCGCTTACCGAACGGACAGGTTCAAATATGAAATCCTGATTCATTTCCTCATAAAAATTCTGATTCATTTCCTCCGCCGGTTTGGCTTGCGATTTGTTGCCGACCACGCGGGCGGGCACGCTGACGACGGTGCTGTAGGCGGGCACTTCCCGCTACCACCACGCTGCCCGCGCCGATTTTCGCGCATTCGTTCACGCGGATGTTGCCCAACACGGAGGCGTTCGCGCCTATCATCACGCCGTCGCCGATTTTCGGGTGGCGGTCGCCGCCCTCTTTGCCCGAACCGCCGAGAGTTACGCCGTGAAGGATGGAAATGTCGTTGCCCAAAACGGCGGTTTCGTCGATGACGACGCCGGTGCCGTGGTCAATCACAATCCCTGCCCGAAACGGGCGGCCGGATGGATATCGACGCCGAACACTTCGGAAGCGCGGTTTTGCAGGAAATAGGCCAGCGTTTTGCGCCCTTCCTTCCACAGGCAGTGGTTGATGCGGTGACGCCTGAATGGCGTGGTATCCTTTGAAATACAAAAGCGGCAGGCAGTATGGTGGTCGCAAGCGGGGTCGCGTTCGTAATAGGCGGTGATGTCGGCGCGGACGGCTTCGCCGATGGACGGTTCTTTTCCAGCGCGTGCAGGTAGAGTTCGTACAGCGTGCGCATGTCCATGGTCGGATTGCCAGCTTGCTCGACAGGGTGGAAGGCCAGCACCCGCTCCAAAACTGTCGTGCCGCAGCACGGTCATGTGGAGGAAGCTGGCCAGCATAGGGTTCTTCCGCCGCCGACTGCTCGGCTTTTGTTGCGTATGGTCTGCCACAGGGTTAAAATAGGTATTTTTCCATTTTCAGACGGCCTCTGTTGCGTAAAAGCGGCGATTGTAGCCGAAAGTATGCACCAATGTGCAAAAAGGCCGTCTGAAACGTAAACAACATTAAACAAGCCTTTCCTAGGAACACCCATGGCACTCCAATTTGAAATCAACGCTCGATACCCCCTTCCGTCAGAACTGCACGCTGATTTGGGACGATGAAACCAAAGAAGCTGTGTTGACCGATGTCGGCGGCGACGTACCCTATTTATTGCAACAAGTCCAAAACAAAGGCCTCAAGCTGACCGCCATTTGGCTGACCCACGGCCATCTTGACCACGCAGGCGGCGTGGTTGAACTTTTGAAAACCTGCGATATACCCGTTCTCGGCCCGCACAAAGACGACGAATTCCTGCTCAAAGCCCTTCCGCAAACGACGGCGCAATACGGCTTCCCCGTTTCTCCGTCATTCACGCCGACACGCTGGTTGGAAGAAGGAGAATCGCTCAAGGTCGGCAACCACAGCTTCAAGTCCTCCATATTCCCGGCCACACTCCCGGACAAGTCGTTTTTTACAACGCCGAAAACGGGCTTTTAGTCGCAGGCGATGTTTTGTTTTATGAGACCGTTGGTCGCACAGATTTCCCGCGCGGCAATCATGATGACCTCATAAACAATATCTGCGCTAAACTATTAACTCTGCCCGAAACCACGCAAGTTATAGCCGGACACGGCCGCATGACCAGTATCGGGCATAGAAAAGGTACAATCCGTTTCTGGTTCGTTAGTATGAATTATTGTATAAAGCCAACATTCTGGCATACACAGATTATGCGTATAAAGGAAAACTGACATACAATTTGCAGGAATAACACCCGAAAGATTAAGTACCTAACCTCCGGCAAATGCCAAAATGAACTAAAGCACAAAGATAACAAGGTATTACGCAATACAACCTGATTTATCGAAAACCGGACATCTCTAAACCCCAAGCCTTACTCGCAGTGAAATTGTTACAAAGTGACAATAAATGTCAGTCAGGCCGTCTGAACAGTTCTGCCGATTCAGGCGGATACAACGGAGATGAGGTGCAATGCCCTCGGAATGTGCCGATGTTCTGTTTGTCAAACCGTCGGGTACATCTTTAAGAAGCACAACATTATTTGGGTAAACCGGCAAACTCGCTGCCGGCACTAACGAAACCGTCTGAAAAAGTTCGGCCGGTAAAATCAATAAAAGGATTATCAAATGAAAAAAATCGCAAAAGTGGGCTTTGCCCTGCTGGCTACCGGCCTGCTGGCCGCCTGTGCTACTAAGAGCAAAATCACTCCTGAAGGCACTACAGACGAGCCACGCTTCCCTAAACCTTACTCCCTGACCTTCAGCAAAGGCCGCGGTACATTCCCGACTTTTTGACGAGCTGGATCAAATGCGTCCCGGCCTGACCAAAGACGACATCTACAAAATCCTCGGCCGTCCTCACTACGACGAAGGCATGGTTGGCGTGCGTGAATGGGACTATCTGTTCACTTCTACACCCCGTGCGTAGGTGTTGACCTGAAAACACTTCCGGCGTTGAAGGCATCACTACTTGCCAATACAAAGTGATCTTCGACAAAGACAAATTTGCACGCAGCTTCTTCTGGAATCCAGTATTCCCTAAAGATGCCGTATGTCCTCCTCCAGCACCTACACCTCAAACCTAAAGCAAGAGCCTCAAGTGATCATCCGCGGATCATTAGAAAAGCTCCTGAACGCATCCGTCAATAAGGACAATTTGAAACGGATCCTATTGGGTAGCCTTGGCAGCAGGTCTGAATTCTTTGGCCGCTGCTGACGCTGTCAGCGACTATCCAACGCAAAAAGTTGTGGTCAATACAGCTAAAGGCGGAGCTTTGCTTTTTGCCGATGACGGTCAGTGCCATCCGGTACTGATTGGCAAGACCACGCCGAAGAGGCAATTCAATATGACGCCGATGATGACCAGCAAACCGGGTTACGGTGGCGAAGTTATCGGCTTCAAAGAAGAAAATGACTTTCTGTTTGCGTTGCATAGGGTATGGACGCTCAAGCCACAAGAAAGACGCATGGAACGCATCGTCTCCCCTCAGTGGCCGACCGCATCGTCAACCAATGGTTGTATCAACGTACAAAGCCATGTGTACGAAAAACTGCGTCAGTACTTCATTTTAGAAATCATCTGATGTAGGGCTTTGGTTTGAATAAAGGCCTCATGAATATTTTTCAGACGGCCTTTTCTTTATTAGTAAAAACCTTTTATGTTTGGATATATTGATACGGTCTTGGACAGCGCGGCAACTTTGTTGAAGCTGCTGATTCAGGAAAAAGAAAACTCTATCAATCTAACGCGTAAATCTAAAAGAAAGGCCGCCTAAAAAGTTTGGGCAGCCTTTTATTGTTTACAAACAAAGAATATGTTAACCTCTTTGTTATCGAATAGACTTAATCATTCGTAATATTATTC
>BNJV01000460.1_pt1:2500-51215 | contig 51215 bp, 65 predicted proteins | sample 8540591 | NCBI WGS metagenome assembly BNJV01 (sample SAMD00202457, study PRJDB9452) | human saliva metagenome | host: Homo sapiens | reverse complement strand
TCTAATTGATAATTAAATAACACTATTATGAAAAACCATCTCTTAATAACATATAATAGTATATATAAAGGAGTCCTCCTTAGAGGGCTCCTTTTTGTATGTGAAAATAGTTATATGCAATATGTAGTATGAGTATAAAAATGACTCAAACATGAAGCTATATTAATAAATAGAAATAGTTGAAATATATTTAATAAGTACAATTTAATAATAATGATGAGAATAAATATCATTATAAGAAAAAAATGGATAAATTTGTATAAAAATTTTTGATTTTTTTGAGTTGTAAAAAAATTTAGATAAAATCTAACTTTTTCCAAGATTTTAAAAAAATAAATTTTTTTAAATGAGAACGTAAATGAGAAAAAAAGGGTTTACATCAAAATTTCTTCGTGCTAATATCATGGCAACAAGAGGCGGTAAGCAAAACATACTGAAATCTCGATGAAGAATTATGGCGAGGAAACGTGGACACTCCCAAGAGAATTCTAAATCTTGAAATTAGAATGAATTGTGAATCGCAACTTGTGAAAACAATTTTATTCTTATTTTTCAGAAAGAAGGAATTCAACTATGAAAAAACAATTCGCAGCAATCTTTGCAGCAACAGCAGTTTTGGGTGTAACTACTGCATTCGCAGCTAACCCATTCTCCGATGTAACTCCTGATTCTTGGGCATACCAAGCAGTTTCTCAATTAGCAGCTGCTGGTATCGTTAACGGTTATCCAGATGGCACTTTCAAAGGCCAAAACGATATCACTCGTTACGAAATGGCTCAAATGGTAGCTAAAGCTATGGCTAACCAAGACCGCGCTAACGCTGAACAACAAGCTATGATCAATCGTTTGGCTGATGAATTCTCCAACGAATTGAACAACTTGGGCGTTCGTGTAGCTCAAATTGGAAGACCGTGTTGGTAATGTAAAAGTAACTGGTGATGCTCGTATCCGTTATCAAGGCTCTGAAGACAAAGGCGTTTACAAAGATGGTAGCAAATCCTTAACTGATGGCCGTGCTCGTGTTCAATTCAATGCAAAAGTAAATGATCAAACTGATGCAGTAGTTCGTGTTAAAGGTGGCTATGAATTCGGTGATGCTCCAATGGTACAACTGCTAAAATCGACCGTGCATATGTAGATCACAGATTTGGTCGAAGCGTATCCGCTAAAGCTGGTCGTTTTCGATCAAACAATTTGGTGGCGGTTTATGTACGATGACTACATTCGATGGTGCTCAATTCAATGCTGGTAACGATAAAAGTTCAAGTACAAGGTGCTTATGGTTACATGACTGTGCAAAGGCAGCTGCAGATGGTCAATGCTAAAAATCTGATAAATCCCATGCTGTATCTTATGTAGGTGTTAAAGGTAAAGTCGGTAAAGCATCGCTCGATGTAGGTGGTTTCTACGCAGATTGTCTAACGTAGTAAAACTTTAGAAACTACTAATGGTGGTAGCAATGCTAACTGATCATCAAAAACGTATACGGCTTTCAATGCTAGACTTTACGCAAAATGATAAAGTTTGGGTTGGCGGTGAATGGGTTGAAAAGCTTCTGACGTTAAACAGATTCTCACAGCTTGGACTGCAGGCGTTGGTTATGGTAACTACGAGCATCGCTAAGAAAAGGTACTTGGGACGTGAAAGGTCAATACTTCAACGCAAAAAGAAAATGCACCTGTATTCGATGCTCCACTTGGGATCCACATATGATACTAATACCAAATAACGGTTTCTAAAGGTTGGATGGCAACAGTTGATTATGCATGTACAAGATAACGTAGGCTTGTCGCTGATACGGTTTCAACTCGAAAAGACTCAAAAGCGGTACTGACCAAAACGACTTCTACCGTGCAGAACTTAACTACAAATTCTAATTTGATAGTTACAAATATAAAAGGGACTCCTTCGGGAGTCTCTTTTTTTGTACCCCTTATAAATGGTATAATAGATAAATACAGTAATTATATAAGGAGGTCTGCTGATGAATCCTTCTTTTTCACATATTCAGATGGTGGCCATCGATTGTGATGAAACATTGTTGCGCAGTGATAATACGGTGTCAGAGTATACTAAGGATGTATTGCATCAATTGCAAGAGAAAGGCATTCGTATCACTATTGCAACGGGGCGCATGTACCAAACGGCAAAGCCTGTTGGTATGTCATTGCAGCTTGGTAATGTGCCGATGATATTATTTTCTGGAGGTCTCATTCAAGAATTAGAATCAGGTCGTAAGCTATTTGAACGGACAGTGCCATTAGATACGGTGCAACAGATTTGGAAAATAGCAAGTCAATATGGTTGGCATATTCAATCTTATGTAGATGATCATCTATTGTGTCATCATCAAGATTGGCAATCGGATTTATATGAATGTCAAACAGGGGCTAAAGCTGAATTTTTAGGCGATTCGTTGTATGAACTTTCACAAGAGCCCAATAAATTAATTGCTATAGATACTGTTGAAAACATAGATTCTATCATTGATACATTGACGCCCATTGTAGGCGATACGGCTACGTTAGTGCGGAGCCAAAAGGATTTTTTAGAAATCATTGCACCTCATGTATCCAAGGGCGATGCGTTAGAGCAGTTAGCACAGCAATATGGAATTGGTTTAGAACATATCATTTCCTTTGGCAATGCAGAGAACGATATATCTATGTTATCTAAAACGGGGTACTCAGTAGCCGTTGAAAATGCTGTGGATCATGTAAAATTGGTAGCCTGTGAGGTATGTGGGCATCATAATGAAGACGGCGTAGCTCATTGGATTGAAGAACATTTATTATAATGGAGTAAGGTATGGAAGCATTTCGTTTATTAATCGTAACTGGCATGTCTGGTGCTGGGAAAACACAGGTATTACAGGCTTTAGAAGATATGGGCTACCTTTGTGTAGATAATATTCCGCCTGTATTAATTCCAAAACTGAGTGAAATTTGTCGCCAAGGTGGGGTCCGCACCAATCGTGTGGCCCTCGTCGTGGATATTCGTGGCGGTGAATTTTTTGAGGCTTTATCTGCTTCGTTAGAGACCTTGAATGAGATGAAGGTAGATTATGAAATCGTGTTCATGGATGCTAGTGATGAAACCTTGATTCGTCGTTATAAAGAATCTCGCCGTAGTCATCCCGCTCGCACCAAGTGGTCGCATTACAACAGGCCTAAGAAAAGAACGTCAAATTCTAGATTCTGTGCGCCATAAAGCGGATTATATTATCGATACAACGGATATGAAAACCGCATCCTTAAAGGAATACTTGAAAAAACGCTTTACTCAAGTGGCGGATAAACACGGCATGTCGGTAACTGTTGTGAGCTTTGGCTTTAAATACGGCTTGCCATTGGATGCAGATATGATTTGGGATGTTCGTTTCTTGCCAAATCCGTTCTATATTCCAGAATACCGTCATAAAACGGGGCGTGTACAGGTTGTTAACGACTATATTCACTCCTTTGATGTAACGGATGAATTTAAAACACACTATTTTAATACCATGGATTTCCTTGTGCCTAATTATGAGAAGGAAGGGAAAGCTCAATTTATTGTAGCCGTTGGCTGTACAGGCGGTATGCACCGCTCTGTTGCCATGGCAGAGGCTTTGTATGCTCATTTATTAGAAAAAGGTTATCGTGTCACGGTGGAACATCGGGATATGATGAAGAATAATGTGGAAGAAGATTTTAATCCACATCAAGCAGATCTAGGGGATTAAAAGGGGATTATATGTTACGAAAACGTTGGTTCCGGTGGTTAATTCCGGGCCTTAATATAAACGTTGGCTTGCTCTCTATAGCTTAGGGGTAGGCTTATTAATCATAGGCATTTCACTATTATTTAACTATCAATGGTTATCGTATATAGAGGATATTGTTCTTGCCTATTCCTATTCCTTAACGGGATATTATAATTACAATGTATTGATTTTAGTGGGCGCAGTACTTATTGGTATATCGGCTATTTTAATTTTAGTTGGTACGAGCAAGGTTATTAAAACCATTATCCGTGCTGTTTTACCAGATCCATCTAGCAAGGTATCAGATATTATCTTTCAAAATATCCGCCTTGATAAAGGCCCTAAAATCGTAGTTATTGGTGGTGGTACGGGCTTATCCAATTTATTGCGTGGTTTGAAAGCTCACACATCTAATTTATCGGCTATCGTTACGGTTGCCGATGATGGCGGTTCTTCCGGTCGCTTGCGAGAAGATTTTAAAATGATTGCACCTGGCGATTTACGCAACTGTCTTGTGGCTCTTGCAGAACAAGAAGGGGTTATGGAAAATCTTTTTCGCTATCGTTTTGAAGGGAACAATGAGCTCTCTGGTCATAGCTTTGGGAATCTCTTTATCACGGCGTTGGCACAGGTTTATGATGGCGATATAGAGGAGGCCCTCGAAGCGGCTAGTAAATTATTGCGTGTCCGCGGTCGTGTCATTCCGTCGTCTACAGAATTTATTCAACTCAGTGCTGAACTCATTGATGGCACAATTGTGGATGGTGAAAGTAATATTCCACACGCAGGAAAGAAGATTAAACGCGTATTTAGTAGTCCTGAACATCCAAAACCAGAAGGCGCTGCATTGCGCGCCATTGATGAAGCAGATGTTATCATATTAGGGCCTGGTAGTCTCTATACGAGTATCATTCCTAATTTATTGACCGACAAAATCGCGGACCATGTGCGTGCTAGTAAGGCCAATAAAATTTACATTGCCAATGTAATGACACAACCTGGTGAAACGTCAGGCTACACATTGGCTGATCACGTACAAGCTATCATCGACCATAGTGGGGGAGGCATCATCGATACGGTTCTCGCCAATGATGGACCTTTGCCAATTCAAATGGTAGAACAGTATAGCGCAGTTGGTTCAGAACCTGTGGCCATCGATTCTAAACGTTTACAAGACATGGGGATTCGCACGGTTAGAGCAACGCTCATTAGCCAAGAAAAACCGGCTATTCATGACCCAGAACGTTTAGGTAAGGTCCTTATGGATATCATATATGCTATGAAATCAGATATGGAACCACGGGTATTAGAATATTATTTACGCCGTGCTGATCATTAGAAAGGAAAACCTATGTCTTTTGCAGAAGATGTAAAAAATGAATTATGTGCCTATGAGCCTGAAACGGATACCGATGTGGCCATGAAGATTGAAGCATCCTGCTTATTGCGCATGGGTGGTTCCTTATTGCTCGGTATGAAGGGAGCTATCGGTATACGACTAGCCACTGCTAATAATGCGGTGGCTAGACGTTTGCTAGGCATACTTAAAAAACAATACGAATTGCCGACCCATGTTATGGTGCGCCAAGGTTTAAATTTGCGGAAAAAGAATATGTATACATTAACGGTGGATCCATCTCAAGAGGGGCGTCAAGCCTTAGAAGATTTGGCATTGTGGCCTGTTACCGAACAGTTGCCACGGAAGTGGTTACACTCAATGGAGGCGCGACGCGCCTTCTTGCGCGGCGCTTTTTTAGGGGGCGGATCCGTTAATAAACCACAAAGTGATTACCATCTAGAGTTTATGACGGGCAACGAAGCTTTTGCACGAGAAATTGTATATGTATTGAAATTATTTCACATTCATGCAGGTCCTGACAGAGCGTAAAGAAGAATATGTGGTATATCTTAAAGAAGGCGATGCGGTAACAAATTGTTTACAGGTCATGGGTGCTCAATCGGCATTGATGGAATTTGAAAATGTACGCATCATGAAGACCGTTCGCAATCAGATCAATCGACAGGTAAATTGTGAGACTGCAAATTTACAAAAAACCGTAGATGCAGCGGTACGTCAAGTGAAAGCCATCCGTATATTGGATGAGCATATAGGTATTGATGCATTGCCGGATAAATTGAAAATTGTAGCTAGATTGCGCTGGAATAATCCGGAAGCAAGTTTAAAAGAATTAGAAGAAATGATGAATGGTACCTTATCTAAATCAGGTATTGGACATCGTTTGAAAAAGTTAGAAGCATTAGCCCTTACATATGATCCTATGGGGCTGGAAGAGGTTTAATATTATGTTATTTAAGAAAACATATAAGCTAGCGACGATGTTAGCAGTTATGGGAGCATTAACAGGTCATGCAGCAAGCGATATTGATTTGAACTCCATAGGATATTTTTCGTTTACTCCATTACCAGCGGAATTACAAGCGCAGAAGGATACATTGCTATTATCTGATAGTCCTGAATATGTAGGTCCCGTAGGCGGCGTTTTAAGTGCTGGTAGCATTAATGGGAAAGGGCGTATCTACTTTTACCATGTAAATGAAATGGCTGAACCTCATAAGATTGCCATTATCTTGGAGAATACCGGTAATGAACCAAATGGCATTGCCGTGTTTCGTGAACTAAAATCCATCGCCACATCAGATTATTTTGCGGCGGGCCGCGATTTATCACGAAAGGAATTAGAGCAACCATTGACGGATAAACCATTGTATTCCTTTGTGATGCCTCCCAAAAGTCGTCAACTCGTATTTACTGATTTAGAACATTCCCCAATACCTAAAGATGCTTTATTTACAGGCATCGTAGATTTGCAAACAAGTGCTCCTGTATTTGCACGGGTTATGATGATTCCTATGAATCTGAACTCTATTGAGTCCTCGTATTGGGTGAATAATTTGCCTATAGACCATGTGCGGTTGCGTGGTACTTTCACCGGTGCTGAGCGCGAAATGGCAGTAACAAAAGAATATAACACCACATTAGGTGGCGCCTATGTGGAACTGGGCAATGATAGAGAAGACCGTTTTGTAGAAGGCGTGGATGAGCTCGATAATAAAGGCCTATGTAAAGGACGCAGGGAACTATGGTATTTCTTATACCGTTAAAATTCCTACAAGCGGCGAGGACCCTTTCCGCCTCTATTTCAATCCATTAGGCGGCGGTTATTCGGGTTCTTTTACTGTGAAAGCACAACGTCGTTGGCAGAAGGCTCCTAGTGAAAGCATGACCTATCACATCGGTGGTGATGACGGACTGATGGCATTAGGTCATAATACTGTATTAGATTCTCGATACATGGGGAACTATTACGGTGGTGATACGTTGACCATCGATTTCATGCCGGCGGGTGCTTCGAATTTACCAGTTCGTTTTTTACTGATTCCAGAAGCGTTAGCCAACCCTCAATATGCGCGCGTATTGGCTACTAATGAAGCTGGTCAGCGTGCATTAGAAGCAGAGGCGCAAAAAGAAGCAGCCGAAGCAGCTAAGAAGGTGGCTATTGAAGAAAAATATGTAGCAGCGAAGACGCAAAAAGAAGAACAAGCTCATCAATTAGCAGAGGCAGCTAAATTAGCGGCTGAAAAGGCAGCTGCTGCCCATAAAGCAGCTCAAGATAGACAGGCTGAGCTTGATAAACGAGATGCAGAGGAACAAGCTAAACTCAAGACAAAAGCCGATGCAGCTGCTGAACGAGCACGTGCTAAAGCGGAAGCTGATCGACAATTGGCTGAACAAAAAGCTAAGGCTGATGCCCAAAAAGCGGAAGCAGCACGCATTGCAGCAGAGCAAAAAGGCGAAAGATGATGCGGCTAAGGCTGAAGCGGCTCGTATTGCAGCCGAACAAAAAGCCAAGGCTGATGCTCAAAAAGCAGAGGCAGCACGCATCGCAGCCGAACAAGCAGCTCGTGAAAAAGCGGAACGTGAGCAAGCTGCTCGAGAAGCAGCCGAGCAAAAAGCTCGTGAATATGCAGCAAAATTAGAAGCACAACGTTTAGAAGCGCAGCGTAAGGCTGAAGAAGAGCGTATTTTTGGCTGAACAACGTGCAGAAGCAGCTCGTATTGAAGCAGAGCGTAAAGCGGCAGAACAAGCGGCTAAAAACGAAGCAGAACGCCAAGAAGCGGCTAGAAAAGCAGAAGCGGCGCGTCAAGAGGCGGCTCGTCGGGCCGAGGAAAAACGCAAGGCTGCAGAAGCCAAAGCAGAGGCTGATCGAATTGCAGCCGAAGCAAAACGCACTGAAGAGGCTAGAAAAGCCGAAGAAGCTCGTCAGGAAGCATTGCGCAAGGCCGAAATGGCTCGTCAAGAAGCGGCACGTAAAGCTGAGGAAGAGCGCCTAGCAGCTATTGCAAAAGCTCAAGAAGAAGCGCGTAAAGCCGAAGAACGTCGTATTGCAGAGGAAGCAAAACGGGCCGAAGAAGCACGTAAAGCCGAAGAAGCACGCCGTGCCGAAGAGGCTCGTAAGGCTGAAGTTGCAAGAATTGCGGAAGCAGAACGTATTGCGGAAGCCGCTCGACAAGCTGAGGAAGCTCGCATCCGCGAAGAAAATCGCGCTGCAGAAGCGGCACGTAAAGCAGAGCGTGAACGGATTGCGAAGGAACAAGCAGAAGCGGCTAGAAAAGCCGAAGAAGCTCGCCAATTGGCAGAAAAACGGTACCGTGAATACGAAATTGCTCAAGAACAAGCCAAAGAGGCACGCCGTCGTGCTGATATTCAACGGGAAGCTCAGAAAAAAGCAGCTCAACGGGCTGAAGAAATCCGCTTAGCTGCACAACGACAAATTATCGCTAAGCGAAACGCAGAAATTGCACGTCAAAAATTGGCAGAAGAACGTGAAGCAGCGCGTATTGCAGCACAAGGTGGTAAACGTCGTAGCTTTGCCGAGTTAGATGATGTTAATACATCTGCCAATCAAGATGAAGATACTACACAAAATGCGGTATCTATTGATCAGTTGACCAGAAAACAACAGTAAACGAATCGGTGGATTTACATATTAAATCGGATGCCTGTTGAGGCATCCGATTTGTGTTTCTTCATGGGAATTACATTGACTTTCACAGGTAATTTCAGTACAATGAATAGAGATAAGTGCAATATACAGTACGAGATACTGTAGCATTACAAAATCCCTTTTAAATTGGTCCAGAGAGGCTAAAAAAGGACATATAGTTGAAGCGCCCTCAAGGGCTTCTTTGTGCAAACTATTCGACCTTTTGCCCTGGGGCAAGAGGTCTTTTTTGTTATACGGTTAGGAGGCAATCATGGGACAAGTGAGCTTGCATGGCAAACATTTGTTAGGGTTACAACATGCTACACCTGAAGAGATTAAATTGATTCTAGATGTAGCGAAAAAGATGAAGAAGGTTGTTTTGTCTGATGACAAAAAAATCCCTTACTTGAAAGGTAAGGCGATTATCAATCTATTCATGGAACCTAGTACACGTACGCGTAGTTCTTTTGAACTAGCAGGTAAATATTTAGGGGCAGATGTAATCAATATTACACCAAGTGGTTCCTCTATGGGCAAGGGTGAAAGCTTCCGCGATACATTATTAACATTGTCCTATATGGGGACGGATGCTATCGTAATGCGCAGTAGTGCAGAAGGGGCTCCTCTCTATGCGACAAAGCCGTTGATCCTATCATTATCAATGCTGGCGATGGTGCCCATGAACATCCAACACAAGCATTGCTCGATATGTTCTCCATCATTGAACGCAAAGGTTCATTAGAAGGTAAAAAAGTCGTTATCGTAGGCGATATTATGCATAGCCGTGTAGCTCGCTCCGATGTTTACGGTCTTACTAAAATGGGGGCCGACGTTCACTTGGCAGGTCCTCGTACTATGCTCTATCCTGAGCTTGAAAAAATGGGTGTTACCATTCATCACGATGTGCGTGAAGCTGTAAAAGATGCAGACGTTGTCAATGTACTTCGCATCCAATTAGAACGCATTCACTCTGCTCTATATCCAACAAATCGCGAATATGCGCGTATCTTTGGTATCAATAAAGATGTATTAAGCCTAGCAAAAGATGATGTTATGGTTATGCATCCAGGCCCAATGAACCGTGGCCTTGAAATTTCCCCAGATGTAGCCTACTGGGATCAATCCGTAATTCAAGAACAAGTACGCAATGGTGTATCCGTTCGTATGGCTGTATTGTACTTAACAATTCATGGAGGTGACGGTAGTGAGCTTGCTTATTAAAAATGGTACGGTAGTCAATCCGGCAAAACAACAACATGAAGTAGCAGACGTTCTCGTGAAAGATGGTAAAATTGCAGCCATCGGTCAAAATTTAAGTGCAGATGGTGCTGAAGTATATGATGCAACAGGACTTATCGTAGCACCGGGTCTTATCGATATTCATACACATTTGCGCGAACCAGGCCAAGAAGCAAAAGAAGATTTCCATTCTGGTACACAAGCGGCAGCTGCTGGTGGTTTTACACGCGTCGTGACCATGGCGAATACAACACCAGTAGTAGATAATGCGGCTCTTGTACGAGGTTTGAAAAAACAAGCTGAACTTACTGGTGTCGTAAAAGTAGAATTCATCGGTGCTGTATCCAAGAACCTTGAAGGTAAAGAACTTGCTGAATTAGGTGATATGGCTGAGGCTGGTGTTGTAGCGTATTCTGATGATGGACACTATGTAGAAAGTGCTGCTTTCATGCGTCGTGCGTTGGAATATTCATCCATGTTCAATAAAATGGTTATCGACCATGCAGAAGATATTAGCTTGACTAAAAATGGTCATATGCATGAAGGTTTCGTATCTTATGAAATGGGCGTTATCGGTCGTCCAGCTGTAGCTGAAGATTTGGCCGTAGCTCGCGATATTTTACTAGCGGAAATGACAGGTGGTCATATCCATATCGCTCACGTAAGTAGTAAAAATACGGTGGATATGGTACGCCGTGCAAAGGCTAAAGGGGTTAATGTAACTTGTGAGGTAACAAGCCAACATCTATCCTTTACTGATGAATATTTGCGCGAATATAATCCGGCTTTTAAAATGGCACCGCCAATTCGTTCTGAAGATCATCGTCAAGCATTGCTAGAAGGTTTAAAAGATGGCACCATTGATGCTATTATCACTGACCATGCACCACATGCATTCGAAGAAAAAGACCACGAATTCTGCTGCGCTCCAAATGGTTTTAGCGGGCTTGAAACATCCTTGGCTGGCGTTATTACTAATGCCTATGGCCCAGATAAACTTAGCATCGACCAAGTGGTGTACTACATGAGTACACGTCCAGCTGAATTGATGCATCTAGATGCAGGTGTATTAGAAGTTGGTAAACCAGCGGATATTACAGTATTCTCTACTACAGAACAATGGACTGTAGATAGAAATAAATTCTATACAAAAGGTAAAGTCAGCCCATTTGATGGCATGATTGTTACTGGTAAAGCAAAACTTACCGTTGTAGACGGTAACATCGTTATGAAGGAGGGCGTGGTCCTATAATGAAGGCAAATTAGTTCTGGAAGATGGTTCCGTATTTGAAGGTTCCTTATTAGGCGGCGCTCCTACAGTGGGCGAGGTTGTGTTTAATACAGGCATGACTGGATATCAAGAAATTTTGACTGACCCATCCTATGCGGATCAAATTATTACATTAACATATCCACTCGTTGGTAACTATGGTACATTAAATGCTATTACACAAGGTCCTAAACCATACTGTAAAGGCTTTATCGTAGGTGAACTATGTGATTTCCCATCCAATTGGCAAAATGAAGGTTTGTTCAGCGAATATTTACGTTTGCATGGCATTCCTTGCCTCTATGATGTAGATACGCGTGCTATTACTCGTACTATTCGTAACCATGGTGTTATGAAAGGCGTACTTGTGCGTGCTGATTATCCGATGGAAGATATTCAAAAATTATTTAAACAAGATTTGCCTACAGACCAAGTTATGCGCGTCACTACAAAATGGCAAGGCATGCGTGGCGATAAAAATGCAGAATTCCATGTGGCTGTAATGGATTATGGTGTAAAAGAAAATATTCTTCGATCCTTAGAGCTTGCTGGTTGCCGTTTAACTGTATTCCCAGCAGATTCTAAAGCAGAAGATGTACTCGCTGTTAATCCTGATGGCATTTTCTTGTCCAATGGCCCTGGAGACCCTCAAGATCTAGGTTATGCAGTAGAAGAAGTGAAGAAAATGTTTGGTAAGAAACCAATCTTTGGTATCTGCATGGGTCACCAAGTATTGGCACAAGCATACGGCGGCACTACATTCAAACTTAAATTTGGTCACCGTGGTTCTAACCACCCTGTACAAGATCTTCGTACAGGCCGTGTATATATTACATCTCAAAATCATGGCTTTGCCGTAGATGATTCTTCTTTGCCTGATTATATTGAAATCACACATCGCAGTGTGAATGATGGTACTGTAGAAGGTATGCGCCACAAAGAATTGCCAATCTTCTCCGTACAATACCATCCAGAAGCGTCCCCTGGACCTACTGATAACCTATATTTGTTTGATGAATTTGAAGATATGATGAGAAAGGGAAAATAATATGACCACAGAAGCAAAAAAAGTACTCGTAATTGGTTCTGGTCCAATTATTATCGGCCAAGCAGCAGAATTCGACTATGCTGGTACACAAGCGTGCCGTTCCCTTCGTGAAGAAGGCTATAAGGTAGTATTGGTTAACTCTAACCCTGCAACAATCATGACAGATACAGATATTGCAGACCGTGTATATGTAGAACCTATTAGCCTTGAATTCGTAACGGAAGTTATTAAAAAAGAACGCCCTTGGGGCTTATTGGCAACATTGGGTGGCCAAGTAGGTCTAAATATGGCCGTTCAATTATCAGAAGCAGGCGTACTCGAAGAGTATGGCGTTAAGTTGCTTGGTACGACATTAGAAGCTATTAAACATGCAGAAGACCGCGAACTGTTCAAGGAAGCGATGAAGGAAATCAATCAACCAGTTCCTGAATCCGACATCTTCAATGACCTTGAAGAAGCCGTAGCCTTTGCAAATCGCATCGGCTATCCTATCATCATCCGTCCTGCTTATACATTGGGCGGTACTGGTGGCGGTATTGCGCATAACGAAGATGAAATGTATGAAATCACACGCCGTGGTTTGAAACTTTCACCAATTCACCAAATCTTGGCGGAACGTTCCGTTGCAGGTTGGAAAGAAATCGAATACGAAGTCATGCGCGATAGTGCAGACAACTGTATCATTGTATGTAACATGGAAAATATCGACCCTGTAGGTGTACATACAGGTGACTCCATCGTTGTGGCACCAAGCCAAACATTGAACGATATTCAATACCAAATGCTTCGTACTGCATCTGTTGACATCATTCGCTATTTGAAAATCGAAGGTGGTTGTAACGTACAATACGCTTTGAATCCAGATAGTAACGAATATATCGTTATCGAAGTAAACCCTCGTGTATCCCGTTCCTCTGCATTGGCATCTAAAGCAACTGGGTATCCAATCGCTAAGGTAGCTGCAAAAATTGCAGTAGGCATGACATTGGATCAAATTACCAATGCTGTAACAGGTGAAACAAAAGCGTGCTTCGAACCAACACTTGACTATGTGGTAACTAAATTCCCTCGTTGGCCATTTGAAAAATTCAATTTGGCGGATCGTACATTGGGCACTCAAATGAAGGCTACAGGCGAAGTTATGGCTATTGACCGCACCTTGGAAGGTTCTTTATTGAAAGCTATCCGCTCCTTGGAAATCGGTTTAGACCATATTGAGCTTAAGAAAATTGCTCATGAGTCCATTGAACAATTGATTGAACGTTTACATTTAGTAGATGATGAACGTATCTACGTTGTGGCTGAAGCACTTCGCAAGGGGATTAGTGTAGAAAAAATCCACTACATTACTAAAATCGATACATTCTTCATTGAAAAAATCAAGAATATCGTCAATGTAGAAAAAACGTTAACTGAACATGGTTTGACTCAAGATGTATTGCGTCTAGCTAAACGTTATTCCTTCCCTGATACTGTTATTGCGCGCTATGCGAATACAACGGCAGAAGACGTAAAAGGCGAAACGCAAAGAATGGAATATTCTTCCAACCTATAAATATGTAGATACATGTGCTGCAGAATTCGAATCGAAAACACCATACTACTATAGTGCTTATGCACAAGAAGACGAAGTTAAACCACTAGGGTGAAAAAAATCCGTTGTAGTACTTGGTTCCGGTCCAATTCGTATCGGTCAAGGTGTTGAGATTTGACTACTGCTCTGTGCATTCCTCTTGGGCACTTCGTAAAGCGGGTTACCAATCCATTATGATCAATAATAACCCAGAAACAGTGTCTACAGACTTCGATATTTCTGATTCCTTGTACTTCGAACCATTAACAGTGGACGATGTTATGGAAATCATTGATAAAGAACAACCAGCTGGCGTTATTGCTCAATTTGGTGGTCAAACAGCTATTAACTTGGCGGGCCCATTGGCTAAACGCGGTGTAAAAAAATCCTCGGTACATCCGTAGATAGTATCGACATGGCAGAAGACCGTGAACGTTTTGACGAATTATTGGCAAAACTTGGTATTCCTCGTCCAGTAGGTGCTCTTGTTACATCTGATGAAGAAGCGCAAGAAGCAGCTAAGAACTTAAAATACCCATTGATTGTTCGTCCTTCCTATGTATTGGGCGGTCGTGCTATGGAAATCGTATATAATGATAAAGAACTTGATGTATATATGAAGGAAGCCGTAGTAGCGTCCAAAGAACATCCAGTTCTTATCGACCGTTACATGGTTGGTATGGAGGTAGAGGTTGATGCTATTTCCGACGGTATCGACGTATGTATCCCTGGCATCATGGAACAAATCGAACGCGCCGGTGTTCACTCTGGTGACTCCATGGCAGTTTATCCAGCACAACATTTGAGCCAAGAAATTATCGATCAAATCGTAGATTATACACGTCGTATCGCAATTGGCCTTAATGTTAAGGGCGTTCTTAATATTCAATACATCGTGGCTGATGGCGAACTTAATGTAATCGAAGTTAACCCTCGTTCTAGCCGTACTGTACCATTTATTTCTAAGGTTACAGGTATTAATATGGTAGAATGTGCAACTCGAATTGCTCTTGGTGAAAGCTTAAAAGATTTAGGCTTGCCACTTGGTCTTGTACCTAATAAACCATATGTGGCTGTAAAAGCACCGGTATTCTCCTTCTCTAAAATGGGTCTTGTAGAAATCGCTCTTGGACCTGAAATGAAATCTACTGGTGAAGTTATGGGTATTGGTCGTACCTATTCTGAAGCATTGTTTAAAGCTATCAATGGTGCCAACATGCGTATTCCAGAAGATGGTACAATTCTTATGACCGTAGCAGACCGCGACAAAGCAGAAGCTTGTGAACTTGCAAAAGGTTTCATCGACCTTGGCTATCACATCGAAGCGACTGGTGGTACAGGCAAATACTTCATCGAACATGGTGTTAATTGCAAGGTCGTTAATAAAATCCATGAAGGCGAAGACAACTGTGCTGACCACATTCGCCAAGATAAGGTGGATCTCGTACTTAATACATTGACAGCTGGTAAACGGCCTGAACGTGAAGGTTTCCAATTGCGCCGTCTCGCTGTAGAAATGGGTACACCATGCTTAACAAGTCTTGATACAGCTCGTGAAGTATTGCGCGTTGTAGCAAACCGTAAAGATGATGCTAACTACAATGTAGAAGCATTGCAAGATTTTGAATTGGAGTAATACCATGAGTGGCTATGTAGAACAGGGCGAAGTCGTTCGCAATGAGCAAATAGGCTCTGATGTGTGGATTATGGATATTCACGCACCAAAACAAGCAGCAGAAGCAAAGGTAGGGCAGTTTTGTAATGTTCGCGTAGCGGACTCTACGGCGCCATTATTGCGTCGCCCTATTAGCTATGCTGGATTTGATGCACAAAAGGGTACCATTACCCTTTTGTACCGTGTCGTAGGTAAGGGGACGGATATTATGACTCGCCTCGTGCCTGGTGATACATTAGATTGTTTAGGCCCGTTGGGCGAACCATTTGTAACATCTGAGAATATGCTTCTCGTTGGTGGTGGCGTTGGTATTGCACCGATGCTTTGTATTGCGTCCCATTTACAAGATGGCGAGTCTGCACACGTTATCTTGGGCTTTAGAAATGAAAGCGAAACCTTCTGGGCTGATTTGTTCAAGGATACAGCTGTACAGGTTCATATCACAACAGATGATGGCAGTGTAGGAACAAAGGGGTTCCCAACAGCTATTATGCCTGAACTAATTAATTCTAATACATTCACTTCCGTTATGACTTGTGGCCCTACACCGATGATGAAAGGTGTGGCTCAAGTGGCTAAAGAGCTCAATGTACCTTGCCAAGTGTCCTTAGAAGAACGGATGGGCTGTGGTACAGGTGGTTGTTTAGGCTGTGCTTGTGATGGCGTAGGTGGTAAGCGCTATAAGGTTTGTAAAGATGGTCCTGTATTCCCAGCTGAGGAGGTGTTCTTTTAATGAGTGAACGCGATTTAAATAACACCGTTACACCAAATCCAAAACTCGCCATAGATTATTGTGGTATTAAGATGAAATCCTATTATCGCTGCATCTGGTACCTTTGGAAATGGTCCTGAATACGCTGGTTATCTAGACCTTAGTAATGAGGTGGGGGCTATCTCTGTAAAAGGATTAACGCCTAAAGGTCGTCATGGTAATCCGGGCCCTCGTATTGCAGAGACTCCATCTGGTGTATTGAACTGCATTGGCCTTGAGAATCCAGGGGCAGAGCATTTTGTTACGGATATTTTGCCAGAACTTAAGAAATATGATGTACCGCTACTAGCTAATATGTCTGCTGGTACAGTAGAGGAATTTGCTTGGATGGCAGAAACACTATCTGTGGATGGTATTGCAGGCCTTGAAGTCAATGTATCATGTCCAAATGTAGAGTGTGAAGGTATGGCATTTGGCGTAGACCCAAAGGTTGTTGAACAAGTAACTAAAGCGGTTCGTAAAGTAACCGATAAGCCGGTTATTGTAAAACTTTCACCAAATGTAACAGATATCGTGGAAATTGCAAAGGCTGTAGAAGCCGGTGGTGGTAATGGGGTCAGCCTCATTAATACATTGTTAGGCATGGCTATTGATATTCACCGTCGCAAACCATTGTTAGGTAATATTTATGGTGGTCTATCTGGTCCAGCAGTAAAACCTGTGGCGCTTCGCATGGTTCATCAAGTCTATAAAGGCGTTACTATTCCTATTATAGGCCTTGGTGGTATCATGAGTGGTACTGATGCTATCGAATTTATGATGGCTGGTGCTCAGGCCGTACAAGTTGGTACCGCTACGATGGTTGATCCAACCGCTATTTCTCGTATTGCTCGTGAAATGGGCGATTATGTGGAACGATATAATCTAAACAGTATTACTGATATTATTGGTGCCGTACATCAATCATAGTCGAGCTATAACAAAAGCAGGAATTGGCGATGCCAGTTCCTGCTTTTTCGTGTATATGTAATTATTTCGCATCAATATTGGTAAATGTATTATACGTAGGCCTTATAGAAATCTATAAATTGTTGTGCCACCGGTGAAAGGGCATGACCTTTTAAGGTTATGAATGCTTTTTTGTAGTCACCGGAAAATTCAGGTAATTTAATGCGTGACATTTTGCGGTGATTTACCATTTCTTTGGCATCCATTGGGACCAGTGCTACCGTACGACCGGATGATGCCCATTCAATGGCCGATGTTTTGGTAGTCGTAATAGCGCTCACATTTAGATGTTCCATATCCGTTAAGGATGATTGCATAATCATTCTTACAGATCCACCAGATAAGGAGAGGGGGCATTGTTTAATATCATCCCAGGTAATGGTATCGTGTTCGCGATCAGTCCAAAACACATCGCGTCTAAACAATGCGTATAGATGTTCCTCTTGGGTTAAGAGAATATCAAATTTTTCAGTATCTACCATTTGGATATTAGCAATTCCAATTTCTGCACTGCCACTGATGAGCTGTTTTACTACATTGGTCATGAGTCCTTCGTAAATCTCAAAGTGTACAGATGATATTTCATGGAGAATGCCGGCAAATATTGTTGTACGATGGGGGTGGAACGGGATGCGGAGGTAGCGATGCGCAGCGTACCTTCGATACGTGAATTTAACTGTTGTACTGCATTATACGTGGATTCTTCAATAGAACATAATTGCTGTGCTTTTTCATAAAAAATTTTACCTGCATCGGTAAGTTGTAAATTGGAACCTCGTTGACCTCGTTTAATATTGATGAGCTGAGCTCCAAATTCTGCCTCTAAATACTTTAACTGCTTACTCAAAGCCGGTTGTGTAATGTGGAGAATTTCTGCAGCTTGTGTCATGTTTCCTGTTTGAACAAGGGTTATAAAATTGTGATAATACGATGTGTCCATAAAATCCCCCTTTAATACACAAATCATAATAATTAAAATTTATAACTAATAAAGGAATAGTTATTTTACCTTTTAAGAAATGTCATATATACTATACACATCAAGAGAATAAAAGCACATAAAAAGTTGTTTTAATAATCTCATCAATATTTTTGATATAGTTGCATTGACTAGGAAAGTGAGTACTACTATGGGCGTAGTAAAAAGAACATTAAGTAAAGCAATTCGCAATTGGGAAGCACGTAGATTAATGACAGCACATAATGCTGGTGTTAGTCGTAAAAAACAATTAGAACGCGTATGGCCACATCCATTGACAACGGAAAAACGTCATGAAATGAATCAAGGCATTACTGGTTTAGTTCATAATGGCAACTAATTAGTTAGTGTACGAATTGATTGAACACTTAATCTAGTGGTAATACCACTTCGATAGCATCTAATACATTACAAGTAGCAGCTCCATGACTCATGTCTTGGAGCTCTTTTTGTATCCGTTCTATATCGATAGGTGGCACTAAAATCGTAAGATCTATTTTTTCTCCAAAGGTAGCATCATAATGTAGTTGGGCATCTTGTAGATAGCGTTCTATTGTGCCATATAGTGCATAGTCAATAATCGCTTGTAATTGTGTTCTTGTGGTATGCAATTCCTTTGGTGCAAGACGCAATGTTTCCGCAACGGAGTGGGAGTATGCTCGGATTAATCCACCAGCCCCTAGTTTTATACCGCCAAAGTAGCGCGTTACCACAACGGCTACATTTGTAATACCTGTCTTTTTCAAGACTTCTAGCATAGGCTTTCCAGCAGTGCCCGATGGTTCACCATTATCGGACGAGCGTTGTTGTTCTTGCTTTGGTCCTAATGCGAAGGCCGTACAATTATGCCGAGCATCCCAAAACTCTTTATTGATACGGGCGATAAAAGATTGCGCATCCTCTTCGGTACTACATGGATATACGGTAGTGATAAATCTGGATTTCTCCACTACATATTCATGGCGGAATTCTTTGGCAATGGATATGAATTCCACGGTAGGGCTAGTTGTATCTGGCATTTCCTCACCTCCATTCTTATTTCTACCACTATAGTATTTATTCATCATCATCACTTTATTATAAGCTATTTATAAAGGTAATGTATAGATTATGAGCGATAATGTTTAATAATATATATATTTATTTACACAATATATAGCGCTACAATCGCAATTATTAATTCCCTTACAGAAAAGGAATAACCCTCTAGTTTTAGTAGGATATTGACGAATTGAGAATCTATGTTATTATAAATAGTAGATATATGAGTATTAGTTCATGTGATAAATATTACAAATATACTGTATTTATCATATTTTATGAATCTCTGATTTGAATTGTTTTGAAGGAAGTTATATATGAGTACAAAAAAACAAGAGTTTGACATTACGGGCATGCATTGTGCAGCCTGTGTAAAACGCGTTGAAAACGTCGTATCCAAGGTGGATGGCGTAGCTTCTGTAAAGGTTAACCTACTAACCCGTAAGGGGAGTGTAGAGTTTAAGGATGGCGCTACCGTAGAACCACAACAAATTATCGATGCCATAACGAATATCGGTTTTGGTGCTACTGAAGCGGATGAAACGAAACAAGAAATAGAAAAGGTTAATTTAAAACCACATATTACACGCCTCATTATTGCGGCTTGTATGGCTGTACCGATGATGATCAACATGACCTTGCATCGTTTTGGTATTCAAGCGTTGCCGGTTTGGGTTGAATTTGTATTAGCCACTATCGCTCAATTTGGCCCGGGTCTCATGTTCTATAAGAGTGCATGGAGTGCCGTAAAGAATGGGGCTCTTACGATGGATGTCCTCGTTGTGATGGGTACGACTGTGGCATATCTATTTAGTATTTATAACTGGCAGTTCCATCCAGAACTTGGTCCTCATGGTATTTACTTTGAAACCTCTGCATGGCTTATCACATTTATTCTTCTAGGTAAATTGTTAGAAGAGGTAGCCAAGGGGCGTACGTCTGAAGCGCTTCAAAAACTAATTGCTTTGCAACCGGCAACGGCTCATGTATTGCGAGATGGTGAATTTGTAGATATTCCTACCTCTAAGGTGGTAGCTGGCGATGTATTACAAGTGCGCGCCGGTGAAAAGATTCCTGTAGACGGTACTATTACAGAAGGTTACTCTACCGTTGATGAAGCTATGCTTACAGGTGAAAGCTTACCTGTAGAAAAACAAGTGGGCTCTGAGGTTATTGGGGCGACTATCAATTTAAGTGGTGCTTTCACAATGGAAGCAAAGCGCATTGGTAGCGACACGATGTTATCTCAAATTATCAAGGTCGTAGAGGAAGCTCAAACATCTAAAGCAAGCATTCAACGTATTGCGGATATTGTGGCTCAATACTTTGTACCAACTGTTATTGGCCTTGCTGTACTAACTGGTCTCGTGTGGTACTTTATTGTAGGCGATTCTATCAATGTAGCCCTTATTAATGCGACCGCTGTTCTAGTAATCGCTTGTCCATGTGCGCTTGGCCTTGCTACACCGACATCCATCATGGTAGGTTCTGGCCTTGGCGCAGAGCATGGGGTTCTCATCAAGAGTGCGGAATATCTTGAAAAAGCTGGTAAACTCGATGCTATCGTTATGGATAAAACAGGCACCCTTACACAAGGCGTGCTCGATGTAACGGCTTTCAAAAACTATAGTGGTGATGAAAGTGTGAACATGTCCATCATGATGGCCCTTGAAAGCGGCACATCGCATCCGATTGCTAAGGCTATGGTTTATTATGGTGAAGATCATGGCTACAAGGGTAAGGCTGTTGAACTTGAAAGCTTTGGCGATGTACCGGGTAAAGGCTTGCAAGTGCTTACCAAGGTGTATCTGTACAACTTGGTCATAGCCGTTGGATGAGTGAACTCGGTTATGATTTATCTAAGGTGCAAGATGATATTCAACATTTTGAAGAACAAGGTGCATCTGTATCTGTTCTCGCTGTAGATGGTGTTATCAGTGCATTATGGGCTGTAGAAGATGAATTGCGTCCAGAAACTATTGAGGTTGTAAAAGAACTACAGTCTCAAGGCATCGATGTGTGGATGCTTACCGGTGATAATCGCCGTACAGCTCAATATATTGCAAAACAAGCGGGTATTACTCATGTAATTGCTGAAGTGTTGCCTCAAGATAAGGCTAGCAAGGTAAAAGAATTGCAAGATAAAGGCCTTGTAGTTGGTATGGTTGGCGATGGTATCAATGATGCACCAGCTCTTGTAACTGCAGATATCGGCTTTTGCTATCGGCAGTGGTACAGATATCGCCGTAGAAGCAGCAGATATCGTTTTGGTACGCAATGATTTGCATACATTGGTACAAGCTGTACGCCTTAGCCGTAAGACGATGACCAATATTAAACAAAATTTATTCTGGGCATTGATCTTTAACTGTATCGGTATTCCTTTGGCTGCTGTAGGTGCCTTGAATCCTATGATTGCAGGTACTGCGATGGCATTTAGTTCTGTTACTGTTGTAAGCAACTCACTTCGCTTAAAACGAGCTAAAATTTAAGATTACGCATAGAGTATAATCAAATACTATAAAGCACCTATACAGTTGTATAGGTGCTTTATTTTAAATCTGGCTATATATTTAATTCCTATGAAATAAGTGTTTTTAGACTGATTGAGATTTGTTATACTAAATATAGTTATTCAGCTAAAAGAGAAAGGTGCTATCTATGAAATTAAAAACACGAGATATTGTTTATATTGGCTTTATTGCTGCCTTATGTGCAGTAGCAACTACAATTCGCATTGAAATACCAGGTGGGGCCATGGTTCACTTAGGATCTGCTGCATTATTTACATCATCCATTCTTTTTGGCGGTTTATATGGTGGTTTAGGTGCGGCTATTGGTTCCGCATTATTTGATCTCTTTGGTGGACATACGCAATACATTGTATTCTCTTTCTTTATTAAAGGTATTGCAGGTCTTATTGTAGGTGGTATGACAGCAGGTTACTTGCCACCATCCATTACAAAGCCGACAGCATCCTTTACACGCATTTTGATTGCTCTTATTATTGGTACAATTTGGACTGCATTTGGCTATTTCTTAGCATGGTGGTTTGTTCTTGAAAGTGCAGCCGTAGCAGCTAGCAAAATTCAATACTCCTTAATTACAAGTGCTGCAGGTATTGTGGTGGCTATTATATTGACACCAAAACTACAAAAGGTAGTACGTAGATTATTTACAAAAAACTAATAGAGAATAATTTAAATCGCATCTTATTTTTCTAAATAGTTAAAGGGCGCTTATTAGCATATATGTTAGCTAATGAGCGCCCTTTTATTTTCATTTTATATCATTTGTTTATTGATTTTGTTTATGGCATTAAAAGTTACAAAGGTCGTTTAGGTTTTCTGCCATGGTAGGATGTGTGAAGATTTGATTTTTGAAGTATGTATATGGAATGTTGTTATCCATAGCCATTTTAATGAGATTAATCAACTCTTCAGCACCTTGAGAATAAAGTGTAGCACCAAGGATTAAATCGTTATCTGCATTTACTACAATTTTAAAAGCACCTTTTAAATAGTCGTTTACATGAGCTCTTGGCATGGTGGCTACGAGCATTTCTTTAGTTTTAACTGTATAGCCTTTGTTGATAGCATCTTCTTCTGTGAGACCTACACGCGCCAGTGGCGGTGTTAAAAATGTTGTGTAAGGAATATTTTTGCGATCTTTTAATGTGTATTGGCCATTTCCTGTAAGTGCACCAAATACAATGCGGAAGTCATCGAGAGAAATATACGTAAATTGAGGACCACCGTTTACATCGCCTACAGCATATACGCCAGGAACGGAGCTTTCACACGTATCATTCACTACGATAGCACCGCGTTCGTTAGTAGTAATATCCGTATTTTCTAAACCGATGTTAGCTGTATTTGGTTTGCGACCTGTAGCATATAAAACGGCATCAAATGTATAGTGTTGACCATTTGCAGTAATAACAGGTTTGTTGCCATCATTAGATACAGAGTTTAATATTACATCGTTAAGAATAGTAATACCTTGCTCAGTCAAGTACTCGTTAGCTAATTCTTGTACGATCGGTTCCTCCCGTTTTAAGATGCTAGATTCAATATTAAATACTGTTACCTTTGCACCTAGTTTAGCGTATAGGCTGGCAAATTCAAGGCCAATAGGACCAGCACCGATAACGCCTAGTGTACTTGGTTGAGGCGATAATTGTTGAATTTCTGTGCTATTATAGAAACCTGTTGCTGTGATCGATACCATCAATATTAGGCTTTGATCGCTACAGCACCAGTGTTAATAATAATAGTATCACCAGATAAAGACGATTTTATCTTCTCCAGCTGTAACGGCGATTTCTTTATTACTAATGAATTCACCATGTCCAGTATATACATCGACATGTTCATTTGTGTCTAGCATACCGAAGTTTTTATTGCGTAAACGAGATGTAACTACCTCGCGTTGGTTTAATACTTGATCGTAAGATAAGCCTTTTGATGCGGCTATAATCATCGTTTTAGTTGGGATACATGCAATATTAATACATGTGCCACCATACATGAGTGGATTTTCTTCAATCATAGCTACGGCTTTGCCCATGGAGCCAAATTTAGCTGCTAATGTTTTACCGGCTTTGCCGAAACCTAGGACGATAAGATCATAATGTTTGGTATTCATACAATACCTCCTATCTTTTATATTGAAAATATTAGATGTGTTTATTATAACATATTACAGTAGATATAAAAGTAAAATATGAAAATAATTCTCTATAATTTAGATGTTAAGTATTTCTACTTGACACATCTTTTTTTATGCTGTAGTATATGTAAAGTAATATGACTTGACAGTGATGGAGGTGGCGAAATGGAAGAACGAGTACTTATCAGTTTACTCCTTGATTTCTATGGGCCATTGTTGACGGATAAGCAACGCATGTCCTTACAACTTCACCACGAAGATGATATGTCCCTTGGAGAAATTGCTGAGGAGCTTGGCGTATCTAGGCAAGCTGTACATGATAATTTACAGCGTGCACGTCATATTTTGAATGACTATGAATCTAAATTACACTTGGTGGCTCAGTACGAGGCACGTGAGCAAGTGATAAATGAATTAAAAGATACGTTGCCGGCGGATGTGCTTTCACAATCGCGGGTACAACAATTATTGACGCAAATGGAGGGATAATATGGCATTCGATAGTTTGTCAGAAAAACTGCAAGACGCCTTTAAATCCTTAAAAGGTAAGGGCAAAATTACAGAAGAAGATGTCAATCTTGCGTTGCGTCAGGTACGAACTGCTCTCTTAGAAGCGGACGTAAACTTTATGGTGGCGAAAGATTTCGTTAAATCCATTAAAGAAAAGGCCCTTGGTGAAGAGGTGTTCGGATCCTTGAACCCAGCTCAAACGGTTATTAAAATCGTTAATGATGAGTTGACAGCTCTCCTAGGTGGTACGCAAAGCCGTATCATGATTTCCAGTAAGCCTCCAACAATTATTATGCTTGTTGGTTTACAAGGTGCTGGTAAAACGACTACGGCTGGTAAATTGGCTGTATACCTTCGCAAACAAGGTAAACATCCAATGCTCGTTGCAGCCGACGTATATCGTCCAGCAGCGATTAAGCAATTGCAAGTAGTAGGTAAGCAAATCGATATCCCTGTATTTGCTGATGAAACACCAGGAGCTAATCCAGTAGATATTGCGCGTCGTGCCGTAGAGCAAAGCACGCATATGTTGAAAGATGTGGTTATCATCGATACAGCAGGTCGTTTGGCTATCGACGAAGTCCTCATGGACGAGTTGTCCAACATTAAAGCTGCTGTTCGACCTCATGAAATTCTACTCGTTGTAGACTCTATGATTGGTCAGGACGCGGTGACGACAGCACAAACCTTTAATGAAAAATTAGGCGTTGACGGTGTTATCCTTACTAAACTCGATGGCGATGCGCGTGGTGGTGCTGCGTTATCCATTAAGGCTGTAACCGGTTTGCCAATCAAGTTTACGGGCGTAAGCGAAAAGATGGATGGTTTTGATGTATTCTATCCAGACCGTATGGCTTCTCGTATCCTCGATTTAGGGGATTTCAAAACTCTTATTGAAAGCGTACAAGGTGCTATTGATGAAGAAGAAGCTCGTGAAATGGCGCAAAAAATGGCTAAAAACAATTTCACCTTAGATGATTTCTTGAAACAGATGAATCAGGTGAGAAAGTTAGGGCCATTGCAAATATTATTGGCATGTTACCAGGCATGGGTCAAATTAAGGATCAATTAAAAGACCTTGATTTGAATAGTAAAGAAGTACGTCGCATCGAGGCTATCATCAAATCCATGACGGCTGCAGAACGACAAGATCCAAATATTTTAAATGGTTCTCGTCGTAAGCGTATTGCGTTGGGGTCAGGTACACAAGTACAAGACGTCAATCGCTTATTAAAACAATTCGAAGAAGCGCGGAAGATGATGAAGCGTTTACAAGGATTGCGTGGCGGTAAGGGTGGCTTCCCTGGAATGCCAAAATTACCGTTTATGTAATACATGGACAGGGGCGCTGAACCTGTCCAGCACATCATTATAAGGAGGTGAATCCCACATGTTAAAAATTCGTTTGACTCGTTTAGGTGCTAAAAAAGCTCCTTTCTACCGTATCGTAGTTGCTGACTCACGTGCTCCACGTGAAGGTCGTCCTGTTGACACAATTGGTCAATATGATGCTACTAAACAACCAGCTATCGTTAATGTAGACGAAGAAAAAGCTTTGGCTTGGTTAGCTAAAGGTGCTCAGCCTACTGACACTGTTCGCTCCTTGTTCAAAAAACAAGGCGTTATGCAAAAATTTGCAGACGCTAAAAAGTAATTAATAGAGAGGCATACTGTGATGATAGAATTAATTTCATTAATTGCGAAATCATTAGTGAAGCAGCCTGATGCCGTTTCTGTTACCATGGTCCAAAAGGGCAATGTTGAGGTCTATGAACTTCATGTAGCTCCAGAGGATATGGGTAAAGTCATCGGAAAACAAGGTCGAATTGCAAAAGCAATTCGCTCTGTGGTGAAAGCGGCGGCTATTAAAGAGAACAAAAAGATATCTGTTGATATTGTCTAAAAGGGAGTGTTCCAATGGAAGAAATGACATTACGTGTCCCTGTAGCAGTAAAAGCAAAAGTAACAGAAGATTTGAAAGCGAAAATTGTATCCGATCTTGAAACTCGCCTTGATATGGTGAATAAAGATTTGGAAGCAATTGAGTTTCAAGCTCAACGTATTTTAGCTGATGCAGCTAAAGTTGATGCGACAAGTCTTACTGCAATTCGTCAACAAATCGACGAAGAGAAAAATAAACGCTTGGCTTTCAAAGAAGAAGTAACAGCTAAATTGAAAGACGCTCAAGAATTGACATTGGGGACTGAAATTCCTCAAGGTACATTAGAGCAAACCGTTACCGTTAAAATCGGGGATAATTTGGATGCCATGATGGGCGCTGAAATCCTATTAGAAGACGGTAAAATCGTTGCGTTTCGTCAATAATGAAGCCTAACGATTTCATCACTATAGGTGTTATCATCGCCCCGCACGGCGTGCGGGGTGATCTTCGTATTATGCCTAGAACCGATTTTCCAGAACGGTTCATGCATATGGATGCCTGTTACATCGATGGTAAAGAATACCACGTTGCATCCGCACGATTTCATAAACAATTCGTATTAGCTTCGTTTAAGGAAATTCCTGATCGCAACGCGGCTGAATTATTCGCTAAGAAAGAGATTCAAGTACGTCGTGAAGATTTGGTAGAATTACCAGAAGGTCGTTACTATATCTTTTGATATGATTGGCCTTGAGGTGCAAGATACAAAGGGCAATGTACTTGGTACATTGACGGATGTATTACAACCGGGAGCTAATGATGTATATGTGGTTTCCAAAGAAGGGGAACCAGATCAATTGTTTGCAGCCATTGATGATGTTATCATTGACATCGATATGGACAAACGCATGATGATCGTAGATCCGCCTGAGTGGGTATAATCCATTTAGGCGGTTTTTTATATCTATTTATAGGTGTCTTATGATAGAATTAATTATAAGATAGCTATATATAGATATATGATAATAATAAGTGTATTCGGGGGAGGCCTGTTGTGAAAATAGATATTATATCCTTGTTTCCAGAGTTTTTTGATGCCTTCTTTAGTCATTCCATCATAAAACGAGCCATAGAGGCGGGCCGGCTAGATATGGCTGTGACGAATCCGCGTGATTTTAGTCATAATAAACATGGACAAGTGGATGATACACCGTATGGTGGTGGGGCAGGCATGCTCATGATGGCGCCTCCTATTTTTGAGGCCGTAGAATCTGTTGCCTCTAACTATGATAGTGCTATTAATGGCAACTATGAAACGGATGAGATATGTGATGAGATGAGCCTCATTGGTAATCCTAGTGAAAGTATACGTCGTCGCATTGTATTTATGGGACCGACAGGTCAACCTTTCACACAGGAAAGGCTAGAGAACTAGCAACTTATGATCAACTGATTCTCGTATGTGGCCATTATGAAGGTGTTGACTATCGCGTAGAGGAACATTTAGTAGATGAAACCATTTCCATTGGTGACTATGTGTTAACAGGTGGCGAGTTGCCAGCTATGGTTGTAGCCGATGCAGTGGCTCGAATGATTCCCGGTGTATTAGGCGCAGCTAGTGGGGCCCAAGAGGATTCATTTTATGAGCCCCTTTTAGAATGTCCGCAATATACAAAACCACCAGAATTTAGAGGGTGGACTGTACCGGATGTTTTACGCAGTGGTCATCATAAAAATATTGCCACATGGCGTCAAAAGGAAGCCTTAAAGCGGACACGATTGTTGCGTCCTGATTTGTTGGAACGACCATTAACAAAAGAGGAAAGTTAAACTTTTAAAAGAAATTGTTGAAGAAGAGTCTAGGCTATGAATTTTAAGTGTTATGATGTTGTAGAGATTCAGGGAAAGCGATACGTAGTTACTGAAGTTATCTCCTATCAAGAATTCATCATAGAAAAGACAGTGAATTATACTCTTAATGATGAAATGTATAATAATGAATTAGGTACTCATAAAGGGGCTAAGAATTGGACCGAATATGGTCTTATGCTAGTGGATGGTGAAGATAAAAAATGGCTCACCATTGTAAATGGGGAAAAAGACTATTGTACCTTTTCAGAGACTATTTTACGTTCAACGCCGCCTAAAGGATATAAACTGTACGATAAAGGCTTACAACGCGTCATGTCTGTTAAGGGTGAAAGTAAAGCTAGAAGCGGTGATAAGGCCGATTATAAAGAATATAGATCAATTAAAAATGATAAGACCTATGTATTCTTTATTGAGGACTGGCATGGTGGTTTGACGGATCAGGCTCAAGGTGAGCGGATTCGTTTGTCGGATGTACATCGACGGCGAGATCAGGCGGCTCAAACAGCGAGTAAAAAGATTCGTAATGCAGCTCGCAGAAAAGAATGGACACGATTGGGTCTGAGTTGGGGAATTATTTTATTCTTTTTGGGATATTTATTCGTAGGAGATATGACTTGGCATGAATTGCGTGATGAAGTAGGATTCCCATATACCATGGAAGAGCGGATTAAAGATTCCTATTATTATGAAACGCAAGGCACAAAAGACGGTTTGATGGTATATACGTCAAAGCAAGATCCCAATGCAACGGCTATCGATCTTATCGATGCTGTGTATGGCAAGGTTTATACCATTAAACAAGACACTAAGTCTCCTGAGCGATGGATTGTCATTTATACGACTAAAGAGGTATCTGTTATTAGTGTGGTTAATGGCACTACGTATGTTGAAGTGGGGGAATTAAAAAACTTGTCAGATTCGGAGAATACACGCATAGCGACTATTAGAAATGACAGTGAAATATTGTTACGATATGCGTATATGGTGGAATTAAAGAATAAGCAGGGACGTAAGACGTTATCAAATATAATAAAAGATTGATATAGTATTGATTTCAGTTACGAAATCAAACGAAGGAACATTATATGTATGAACCAAGTAAGAATACTGTTTACATAGCCATAGCCTTTACATCTATAGCAGCTCTAGTAGGCGCTTGTTCGTATTGGGACGATATTAGTTATGCTCTATGTGATGTGGTCAAACCAGAATCGAATAATGGTGAAGTACGGCTCATAGATGATGAAGGTAAAAGCTATACCTTGATTAATCATGGTGATGGAAAAGAAACGGCACTCTATGATGATGCAGAAAAATCTGTTACCTTTCATCGTGATGAGAAGGGTGATATTATATGGGATGCAGGCTTAGCCAGTTTGATTCCAACTTTGGCGGTAGGATACTATGCATTTCATGGTTTTTCAGCTCCAACGGCATATATGGATGCACCTAGTATGACCTATCGCGCTACATCACCTCTTACCCCTTTTGATGCAAGTACAGGCGCTAGTAAATCTAATAGTGCAAGAGTGGCTAGAACTATTAATGAAATGACTAGAAATCGTTACAATACTAAAACGAGTAATCGAGCACATAGAATTGGTGAAAAGTATGGCTTTGGTAGTGTAGGGGCTCGAACTTCGAGCGGTGCCTCTTAATGAAAGGATGAACAATGAAATCCTATATTGATGAGCTTGATAGAAACATATTTAATTTCGTGGAATATGAAGGGTATGATGATCGGTATCCCTCCTTGTCTATGCAGGCCTTTCATCCGACTTTTACGATGAAATTCGCCATGCTTCACGTAGATTATTTCAAATATTTTGTAAAGCTGCAAAAGTATTTCAAATGGCACCAGATGACTTTGCTCGAAATATGGATATGCCAGATAATTTAATTCCTTATTTACATAAGTCGAATGCCTTAGGGTTACCGACGTGGTTATCACGCTTTGATTTTGTTCTCGATGTAAATGGCAATTTGCGGATGGTAGAACTTAATGCAGATACGCCATGTTTTCTTATTGAAAGCTATTATGCCAATGAAGTGGCAGCTAATTATGTAGGACGAAAACATCCTAATATAGAATGCCGAAATGAATTACATACATTTTTAAAGCGCATGTATGACGCTGTTTTATCTGCTAAGTATGGTAGAAACCAATATGAATCTATGCGGGCAAATAGAGAGAGCCTACCTAAGAATCCCTTTTGTATTCTCTTGCTTTTCATGATTATTTTGAAGACTACGGTACAACACAATTCCTTATGAGGGAATTAAAAACAGCCTGTCCTGAGGCAGATACGCGATTCATATCCTTTTATGATATGAAGATTGATGATGAGGGCATTCCTTTAGAAGATGGTAGTCATGCGACTCTATTGTATCGATTGCATCCCATGGAACTTTTGATTGATGAACAAACACCTAGATGGAGAACCTTTGGGTGAAATGTTCTTAGATTTGTACGAGGATGATACATTTGCTCTTTTTAATCCGCCAGAGTCCATTATTTCTACAAAATAAATCCTTTATGTCCTTTAGTATATGCATTGTATTTAACAGATCAATTTTTTACGAAACCAGATCGAGATATCATCGAGCGTTATTTGGCACCATCCTATTTTGAAAATGATTTTTCAGCTCTTGATGATGGCCTTTATATTCAAAAGGAAATTTGGGGCCGTGAAGGAAGGCATGTACAAGTTGTTCAAAAGCGTGGTGATACATCTGAGCTTTACATGGAAAAGCTAGTTGATAACTATGACGATATCGTTTGTCGCGACAGTAAAAAGGTTATGTATCAAGACTTTATACAGCAGAAACGTTTTACTCATACAGTGGATTGTGGAGTGAAAGATGGATTTTTAACCTTATCCTGTTTTATGCTTGGCGATCAAGCCTCCGCGGTAGGGTGCCGTTTTTCCCCAGAGGAGATAGCTGGTACAGAAGCATACTTTTGTACCATTACTAATAGAGTAAGAGAAATACTATGTAATTTTTGACCATATAGAGTATGGTTAAACAAAGGATAATAGGTGTACTTCGCAGCAGTTGTGGTTATGTCTACTTTAGAGAGGGTGCGTATGGAGTTTAATTGTTATGATGTCTTAGAGGTTCATGGCAGCCGTTATGTAATCACTGAGAAAATTAAATATATAGAGATTATTCCAAAAGCAGATAAGGAACAATCCTATAGGGGCCAGCCGTCTATGACAAAATCACCTGGTGATTATTGGCATGAATATGGACTAGAGGCTGTTGAGGGAATCGATAAAATATGGTTAACCATTGAGTATAATGATAATGAATGGTGTACCGTATCTAGAACATCCTTTCATACACGGCCGGGGAAAGATTTTACATTACATCAAATCGGTTTAGAAAAGGTTGTCGATGTGGATGGTGAAAGTGGTGCCTCCGTAGGGGACCGCGCAGGATATCGAGAATATCAGCTACCTTGTGAAGGTGGTGCTAGTGTATTCTTTGAAGAAGAGTGGTTTGAAGGTAAAAAAATGTTTGCCGAAGGATCACGAGTGCCCTTGGTGAACATTCGTCTTTGTAATGATGCAGCCGCTCAAGCTATTAAGCAAAAGATGCGTAACAAATCAATGAAAAAGAGGTTTGGATCTATTGCTGTTGGCGTGGGGTATGGTGTACTATTTTTACTATTTCTATTTTGGTCGGACAATGATTTGTCTTGGCATAGTATACGCGATATGTTTGGAGTGCCTTACACGGCAAAAGAACATATGCATGACACATCTGCATATTATACAAAAACAGATTCGGATAGCGACTATGTATACACGTCTACACTAGATCCTGTTAGTACCGCATTAGACTTGATTGATTCTGTGAATGGTGATATTAAGAATGAGCGGGATAACTTAGAAGAGGGACATGAAGTTATTGTATTTTATTCTGGGGACTTGGTGTATCTCATCACTAATACGGATGGACAAACTAGGGTTAAGGTATGTGAACAATCAAAATTAACACAAGAGGATTGGAAAATTATTGATCGTACATTAATCAGCTCTCATATACTAGATAACTATGCGACCATGGTTCGACTAGGGGATAATACGGGACGCGAACGATTGTATCCTACCAGCAACTCTAACAACACATCCAATACAAAATTATATTATTAGGAGGCTTATTATGATTTATATACCAGATGTATTATTGACAATTTTTTATGCTTGTTTTGGTATTATACTGATGTTAACGGCGAATACGGTTATCGATTTCTTCGTGCCTGGAAAATTTAGTGAAGAAATTAAGCGTGGTAACTGTGCTGTGGCGTGGCTTTCAGCGGGATCATTTATCGGTATCGGTGAAATTTTGCGCGCTGTTATTATGTCACCAGCCGTGACTACGGCTGATACGTCCCTGTTACATGGCATTGTAGCCAGTGTTGTATACGCTGTGCTAGGTATTATACTATTTGTAACGGGCTATATGTTTATCAATATTTGGCATCGTAAATATAAATTATCCGAAGAAATTATGCGTGGTAATACAGCGGCTGGTATTCTTGTATTTGGCATTTTCGTTGGTCTTGCTCTTGTTATTAGCGGTGCTGTGCACTAAGGGAGCGTTTTATGTATAAGCCAAGTAAGAAAACCATATACCTTACAGGTGCTTTCGCCGCAGTTGCTGGTCTTGTAGGTGTGTATTCATACTGGAACGATATCTCCTATGCTGTGTGTGATAAGGTTTATCCAGAGGCAAATGAAGGGGAGGTTCGATTAAAGGATAGTCAAGGTAATCGGTATTCTCTTTTAAACCATGGCGATGGAAAAGAAACCGCCTTGTATGACGATAATCGTTCAGTTACCTTTCACCGTGATAATGGTGGAAACTTAGTGTGGGATGCTGGTTTGGCAAGTTTGTTACCAACTATTGCAGCTGGGTATTATATGTTTCATGGGTTTAATCCTCCTACGGCACGTATGGATGGACGAACTATGACATATCGCGCGGTATCGCCATTAAACCGTATGAACAACCTAATGAATATACGTCATCAGGATCAACTATACATGGCTATGGAGGTGGAAGAACCTTTCGTAGTTATGAGAACAATAGAAGTAAGAAAGCATCATCTATAGGGCAAAAGTCTGGTTTTGGTAGTGCTGGTGCACGGTCTAGTGCTTCATAATGGATGCGATGATACTATATGTTGATGGAAGTTGTTTAGAAATTAGGAGATTTAGCATTGGCAAATTTATATATTGGGCTCGTTCATTATCCGATTATGAATAAGCATAAAGATGTGATAACGACGGCCATTACCAATTATGATATTCACGATATTGCACGCGCATCTATCACCTATGATGTATCTAAATATTTTGTGATTCATAATATACCAGCTCAACGAGAGTTAGCGGCTACCATTATGGAACATTGGAAATCTGGTTTTGGTAGTACCTATAATCCGGACAGAAAGGATGCTTTCACAGGCGTTGAACTCGTTAATTCTATCGCTGTTGCGGTGCGTACTATCGAGGAACTGGAAGGGGTAAAACCAATCGTAGCAACTACCGATGCTAGAACTTATGATAATACAATTTCCTATGCACGGATGCGTGAACACCTTGAAAATGAGGGCCGCCCTGTGTTAGTATTATTTGGTACCGGTTATGGTATGACAAAAGAAACGATGGAAAGCTTTGACTATATTTTAGAACCTATATATGGCCATGGTGAATACAATCATTTATCTGTGCGTAGTGCCGTTTCAATCATCTTGGATCGATTACGGGGCGAAGCATGGTGGAATAAATAGGAGGCGTCTATGTCAGGACATTCAAAATGGGCAAATATTAAACATAAAAAAGGTAAAACCGATGCATTGAAGGCTAAATTGGCTACGAAAATCGGTCGTGAAATTACCGTAGCAGCACGTATGGGTGGTGCGGATCCAACAGGTAATATGCGCTTGAAATTGGCTTTACAAAAAGCTCGTGAAAACAATATTCCTAAGGATAATATTCAACGTGCCATCGATAAAGGCGTTGGCGCTACGGATATGAACGCATACGAAGAAATCGTATATGAAGGTTATGGTCCTGCCGGTGTTGCTGTTACCGTAGAGGTTATGACGGATAATCGTAATCGTGCGGCTGCCGATGTGCGCCATGCCTTCTCCAAACAAGGTGGTAATCTTGGTGAAAGCGGTTGTGTAGGCTGGATGTTTAAATCTAAAGGCGTATTCGTTATCGATAAAGAAGGTCACGATGAAGATGAATTGACATTGTTGGCTCTTGATGCGGGTGCAGAAGATCTTAAAGCGGAAGATGATGTATTTGAAATCTATACAACACCAGAAGATTTATGATGCAGTAGAACAAGCCTTGGCTGATGCGGGTATAGAAACTGAAGTGGCAAAGATTACAATGATTCCAGATACAACTATCGAATTATCTGGTGATGATGCTGTAAAAATGCAAAAAATGCTCGATGTTTTGGATGACCTTGATGATGTACAAAACGTATACCACAATGGTATTTTGCCAGACGACGAAGAAGAATAATAGAAACAGGGAGTGCTCTAGGAGCACTCCTCATTTTTTATTTTTATCTATTTTCCCTCTGTAAAAAGGTAATAAAAATATCGTGATTTCATGAATTTCGATGTTCTAATATGCTATAATAAAATAGATTATGAGTGTTACGAGGTAAGCTTTTGGCTTATCTCATTTTTAAACTGAGGGGGATGGAGTGCGGATTATAGGAATCGACCCAGGTACGGCAATTTGTGGCTATGGCATTATTGACGTGCAGGGAAGCAAACTAACGCCAGTAGCCTATGGGGCTATTACGACCCCGAAGGAGCTGACGGATGCACAGCGTTTAGAAATCTTATTTAATGATTTAAGCGATATTTTAGAGGAATATAAGCCGGATAAATTTGGTGTAGAGGAACTCTTTTTTAATCGTAATGTAACGACGGCGATTAAGGTAGGTCAAGCTCGTGGGGTTATATTGCTGGCCGCAGAGCAACAGAGGATACCTATATATGAATATACGCCATTACAAATTAAACAGGCTGTTACCGGTTATGGTAAGGCTGATAAAAATCAGGTTATTTACATGACCATGAATATTTTGGGGATTCGTGAGAAAATTAAGCCCGATGATACGGCGGATGCATTAGCAGTTGCCATTTGTACGGCGCATAGTTCTCACCAAGATAGATTGATGAGGTTAATTAAATGATTGGGTATGTACGAGGCATTGTAACACATCTATTCAAGGAATCTTGTTATGTAGATGTACATGGTGTAGGGTACCGTGTGTATGTGCCAACCACTACACGACAACAATTAATAGAGGGGCAAGAGGCCACATTGTTTACCTATCTCAATGTTCGGGAAGATGCGATGCAACTATACGGATTCTGGACAGAGGATGAGTACGAACTTTTTATTCTGCTCATTTCTGTTTCTGGGATTGGGCCAAAGGTAGGCTTAGGCATATTGTCAGGCATGACGCCAGAGGCTTTCAAATTGGCTGTTATTAATGGTCAGGTACAACAATTAACAAAATTACCGGGTATAGGGAAAAAGTCGGCAGAGCGTCTTGTCCTAGAATTAAAGGATAAGTTAGTGAAGATGACTCAGATTAGTGTTGAAACACCTTCAGCCATCCAATCAATTGGTGTTACTCATAGCGGACCGAGCGGGGAGGCGATTGAGGCACTGGTATCATTAGGATATGCGCAAAAAGATGTGGAAGCACTAGTTGAATCCTTAAACGATGGTTCAAAAGATGTATCTGCATTGATAAAAGCTTGTTTAGTTGAACTTGGGAAAGGACGTTAGCCATGAACGAAGAAGTACGCCTCGTAGGCGGCGGTGATCGAGAAGAGGACGTATGGCAATATAGTCTTCGACCTAAGTATTTTAATGAGTATATTGGCCAACGAGAGGCTAAGGATAATCTGAATATTTATATTCAAGCTACTAAACAGCGTGGTGAAGCCTTAGATCATGTTCTGTTATATGGTCCTCCAGGGCTAGGTAAGACCACATTAGCTGGCATTATTGCTAATGAGCTGGGTGTTAATTTTCGTATAACATCAGGTCCTGCTATAGAAAGGCCGGAGATTTAGCTGCTATTTTGACGAATCTTGATGAACATGATGTTTTGTTTATCGATGAGATTCATCGACTTTCACGAAGTGTAGAAGAGGTATTGTACTCTGCTATGGAGGACTATGCCTTGGATATCATCATCGGCAAGGGACCAAGTGCGCGTTCCGTCCGCATTGATTTACCAAAGTTTACGTTGGTTGGTGCGACGACACGAGCTGGGGCATTGGCTGCACCATTGCGTGATCGATTCGGTATCGTGAGTCGATTGGAATATTACAAACAAGAAGAATTAGAATTTATCGTAACTCGTGCAGCGGATATTTTGAATATCGGCATTGAGCAGGCTGGTGCTAGTGAAATAGCTCGTCGCTCGAGAGGAACACCGCGTATTGCGAATCGTTTGTTGAAACGGGTTCGCGATTTTGCACAAGTTGTGGGGAATGGCGTTATTACTGCGGATATTGCAGATGAAGCGCTAAAACGTCTACATGTGGATAAGATGGGACTTGACCGCATTGATAGACGAGTGTTGAAGTGTATTATTGAAAATTATGATGGTGGCCCTGTGGGGATAGAAACAATAGCGGCTGCTGTCAGTGAAGAGAGAGATACCATCGAAGATGTGTATGAACCATATTTGATGCAATTGGGATTTTTAGGTAGAACACCGCGGGGGCGTGTGGCTACTAAATTGGCTTATGATCATCTAGGTATTTCGCAAACAGGGAAATAAAATGAAAAAGAAACAATTACCATTAATGATTATGACAACATTATTGTTAGGCATTCATAGTTTTGCAACTGTTGAGGCTGCACAGGTAGTAGGTAAATCGGGAACAAAACCTGTTGTAGCTAAATCATCAACAACGGTGTCGGGAAAAACTCCTGTAAAAGCTGTGCGTGGAACTATTGGAAAATCCACGTTTAAACCGCTTGTTACAAAACCGGTGCCAAAGGTTACTGCATCTACGACTATTAGACCTAAAGTTACAGCAACTACAACTGTTAAACCTAAGGTTACTGCACAATCAAAGCGTAAAACCAAAGGGTACGACCGTAGCCAATGCAAAACCAAAGGTTGCTAATACTACTGCTGTAAAACCGAAGATTACAACTTCTACTACAGCATCTCGTGCAACGGCTGCAGTGGTGACGAAGAATCAAGTAGAACAAGTAACAACGCGCGTTCGTGTAGAAAATACACCGGACGTTCGCGTTTTACTTGGATCTCGTCGTCAAGATGCCTCCGTATCGAGTGCAAATGGTGTAACCGTTCTTACTAGCAATAATGGTAAGGTTGGTAGTCATAAGGTTGTATCCGTAGGTGTACGAGGGCAATAAGATTGCTGTTAATGGCAAAGCTCTTGATTCTGTTGTCACATTAAAACCTACGAGTGGTGACATTTTTACCTTTGAAGGCAAAGCGTATCGAGGGGCTCTTACATTGCGGGCCAATAATGGAGCTATGATGGTTATTAATGCAGTTCCATTGGAATCGTATTTATATGGTGTTGTTCCACAAGAGGCGATTCCATCTTGGCCAGCAGCGGCCTTAGAAGCGCAAGCTGTAGCAGCTCGTACGTATGCACTACATACGATGGAGCAAAATAAAAATCAGCTCTATGATGTGAGCACGTCTACAGATCATCAAGTATATGGTGGTGTGAGCGGTGAAACACAAAGTACTACGGCTGCTGTTAATCATACTAAAGGCGTTGTTATGCTATATAATAATCGTCCTATTAATGCCTTGTTCCATTCTGATGGTGGTGGCTATACCGAGGACAGTGTCAATGTATGGGGCAATGATATTCCGTACTTAAAAGGTGTTAAAGATTTTTCAAATAGCAATTCTAGTGCGTCAAATTGGACAGTATCCACAAACCGTAGCGCTTTAGAGAGCAAGTTAAATGCTGCTAGTAAGGGAGTGGGTAAGTTGAAGAGTATTCAATTAACCCCATTGGGAAATCCTGGCAAGGCTACAGCCGATAGAGGCGTATCTGGGCGTATTAAATCGGCGACCTTCGTTGGTACTGCTGGTAAGGTTACGGTAAGCGGTGATGATTTGCGGGGCATGTTAGGTTTAAAGTCAACATTATTTGATTTTTATGTCAATCAAAATCCAGCAAGTTCAACCGGTAAAGCGTATCATACTTTCACAGGCAAGAATGATACAGTGTACATTAAAGGTCATGGGTGGGGCCATGGTCTTGGTATGTCACAATGGGGCGCCGCTGAAATGGCGAAACGAGCTGGTACGGGGAGATACCAATTATTATCAAACAATTTTAAGACATTACTATAGTGGTATTACATTGAAAAAAATGTATTAAGGATAAGAATGAAAGTTACAGATTTTGATTATGATTTACCAGAGGAGCTTATTGCTCAACATCCTGTAGAGCCTCGCGACACATCGCGCTTGCTTACATTGGATAAAATAACTGGTGAGTATACACATAAAGCGCATTTTTACGATTTACTTGATGAATTACAAGCAGGAGATGTCCTCGTGTTTAATAATACGAAGGTTATCCCAGCTCGATTATATGGTCAACGAGAAGGGTTCCGGTGGCAAGGTTGAGGTTTTACTACTAACACCATGTGGAGAAAATCGCTGGGAATGTCTCGTTAAACCAGGTAAGAAATGTCCGATTGGACAGGTTATCGTGTTTGATGATCGGTTGAAAGCAACTGTGCTAGATAAAACCGATTTTGGCGGTCGTATTGTGGAATTTACCTGCGATGGTGTATTTGATGATATTATTCAAGAAATTGGTGAAATGCCATTACCACCATATATTCATGAAAAACTTGAGGATAAGGATCGCTATCAAACTGTGTATGCAAAGGAAAAAGGATCTGCTGCGGCTCCAACAGCGGGACTACACTTTACACCGGAACTATTAGAAAAAATTAAAGCTAAAGGTGTAGAACTCGAGTTTGTTACCCTTCATGTTGGTTTAGGTACCTTTAGACCTGTATCCGTAGAAACTATTGAAGATCACGATATGCATAGTGAATTCTACAGCGTATCTGAAGATACAGCGCGTCGTATTAATGAAGCAAAATCTAAGGGTAAGCGTATTATTGCAGTAGGTACTACATCGATTCGCACCTTGGAATCAGCCTCTACTGATGATGGTATACTACATGCCACAAGTGGGTGGACAAAAATCTTTATCTATCCGGGCTATAAATTTAAGATGGTAGATGCATTGGTAACCAATTTCCATTTACCACAATCTACATTATTAATGCTCATTAGTGCACTAGCCGGTCGTGAACATTGTTTAGCAGCTTATAAAGCAGCTGTAAAAGAACGATATCGATTCTTTAGTTTTGGCGATGCTATGTTTATACGTTAGGAGATTCTATGCCGAGTATTACATATGAATTACAGAAAACTTGTCCTCATACGGGTGCCCGTGCGGGATTGTTACATACGCCACATGGTACGTATGAAACACCTATGTTTATGCCCGTTGGGACACAGGCGACAGTAAAAACGATGACGCCAGAAGAGTTAAAGGCCATTGGGTCACAAGTGATTTTAAGCAACACCTATCATTTGTTCTTAAGACCTGGTCCCTGAGCTCGTAGAGGAAGCTGGTGGCCTTCATAAATTTATGAACTGGGATCAAGCAATCCTTACGGATAGTGGTGGTTTCCAAGTATTTAGCTTAGGCGATATGCGTAAGATTACCGAAGAAGGCGTAACATTTAGATCTCATATCGATGGATCTAAACAATTTCTTTCCCCAGAGGTGGCCACAAAAGTACAGGAACAACTTGGATCTGATATTGCGATGGCCTTTGATGAATGTATTCCTTATCCTGCAGAACATGATTATGCGAAACGCTCTACAGCGCGTACTACGCGTTGGGCACATCGATGCCAAGAGGCTCGTCATGCTCATGATAGACAAGGTATGTTCGGTATTGTGCAAGGCGGTATGTATAAAGACTTTGCGCAAACAAAGTGCAGCTGAATTAGTGGCGATGGACTTTGAAGGATACAGCATTGGTGGTTTATCTGTAGGGGAACCACATGATTTGATGAATGAAATTCTCGAATATACAACACCGTTGTTGCCAACCAATAAAGCTCGCTATTTGATGGGCGTTGGTACAGCTGACTGTTTGGTAGAAGGGGTGGCTCGCGGTATTGATATGTTTGACTGCGTATATCCTACACGGGTTGCGCGAAATGGGATGGCTATGACTTGGCATGGGCGTCTTAATATTCGAAATGCTCAATATGCGCATGACTGGGGCCCTCTTGAAGAAGGTTGTCAATGTTATACATGTAAAAATTATTCTCGTGCTTATTTACGCCACTTATATAAGGCGGAAGAAATTTTAGCATTGAGACTTGTTACATACCATAATTTATATTTCTTATTAGAGTTTATGCGCCAGATGCGTAAAGCTATTTTAGAGGATCGATTCCCTCAATTTAGAATGCAATTTTGGGATAACTTTAATAAATAATATAAAAAAACTAGTCAAATTCATTTTGAATAGATATACTTATAAAGATAAGATGAATTTTAGTGAGGAGGATTACCCATGGGTGATATCGAACAAATTTTACAAACTAGCTGGCCAATCCTTTTGATGGTCGTAATTTTTTATTTCTTGTTGTGGCGTCCACAAAAGAAACAACAAAAAGAACGTACTAATTTGTTGAGCAGCTTGAAAAAAGGCCAAAAAATTGTAACTATTGGTGGTATCTATGGCGAAATTATCGAACTTGATGATGAAAAAGTTAAGGTACAAGTAGCGGAAAAAGTAGAAATGACATTTGCTCGTACTGCTATCGCATCCGTAGTTTCTAAAAAAAATAAGGAAACTAAGTAATGATAACAAAAGAAGCAGTGCGCCAGGCGTGCAAGTCCCAGCGCGCTGCTTTATCTATTGCAGATTGTGAATCTTGGGCACCTAAGCTATGTCACGAGATTGTTCAAATTACCTCAGTATGAACAGGCACAATCGATTATGGCCTATTTAGCGATGCCTAAAGAAGCCAATTTGGATGATGTTATAGAACATGCTTTACAGGCAGGTAAACGCGTTTATGTACCTGTTTGTACTGATAAGACTACGATGATTGCTGTACGACTTCATAATCTTCACGATGTAGTGCATGGCGTCCTAAATATCCGTGTCCCAAAGGAGCCCTATGAAATCATAAACCCTAAGGATATTGATTTTGTATTAGTGCCTGGTGCCGGATTTGATCGGCTTGGTGGTCGTATGGGAATGGGAAATGGTTATTATGATCGTTTTCTTAAGGAACTTTCACCATCGAACTATATCGGTGTCGCATGGGAAGCGCAAATTATGAAAAACCCGATTCCGATGGAACGCTATGATCAACGTATGCCCGCTATCGTTACAGAACAGGGTGTAATTCATGTTATTTAGAAGGGAGCAACGATTTTGAAAGGCAAGGCTATAGTTAAATTCTTAGTCGTTATTGCTGCAATTATTGGTTGTTTTGCGTATTTTATTGGACCTCTAGCTGGTTCATTAAAACAAGGCCTTGATTTACAAGGTGGTACGCATATTGTGCTAGAAGCAGAGGATACTGAGCATGGTACAGCTGATAATGATGCGGTAGAACGAGCAAAACAAATTCTTGAACGACGCATTAATGAAATGGGTCTGTCCGAACCTATTGTGCAACGGGAAGGGGCAAAACGTATTATCATTGAGTTACCAGGTGTCAAAGATCCTGATGAAGCAATGAAACGTATCGGTAAAACAGCGGTCCTTGAATTTAAAAATGAAAAAGGCGAAACTGTTATGACCGGTGATGACCTAAAAGATGCAAAAGAGGAAATGGGTCAAAATAAACAACCTTTAGTTGCTATCGAGCTTAGTGATGAAGGGGCAAAGAAATTTGCTGATTTAACATCTAAAAATATTGGTCGTCATATTTCCATCACTCTCGATGGTGAAGTACTCACAAACCCTGTAGTACAACAAGCTATTACCGGTGGTAAGGCTACTATTTCTGGTAGTAAGTCCTTAGATGAAGCAAAAGATTTAGCAATTTTATTGCGTTCTGGTGCATTACCTGTAAAAATTAATGTCCTTGAAGTTCGTACTGTAGGTCCTTCTTTGGGTCAAGATTCAAAGGATAAATCCGTAGTAGCATTTGGCGCTGGTATTGCCATGATTATGGTATTCTTGCTTTTGCTCTATCGTTTATCCGGCTTGTTGCCAATGTAGCATTGCTTGTATATGTTATGTTATTACTTCTCGTGTTAGGTAAAGGTTTTAATGCAACTATGACCTTGCCGGGCATTGCGGGTATTATCTTGTCTATGGGTGTTGCGGTAGATGCGAACATCCTGATTTTCGAACGTTTTAAGGAAGAGGTTTTCTCTGGTAAATCCATGCGTGTTGCTATGGAGGCTGGTTTTAAACGGGCTCTTTCTACAATCACTGATGCGAACGTATCCGTTATCATCACAGCTGGTATCTTGACAGTCTTAGGCTCTGGTCCGGTAAGGGGGTTTGCTATCAGCTTGGGCGTAGGTGTTGTTGTAAGTATGTTTACAGCGATTACTGTCAGCCATTTCTTGCTTCGCCTATTAATTGATTGTAACTTTACTAATCATCCATTCTGGTTTGGTGCTAATATCTCACCAAGTAAAAGTTCTGATGATTTTGCACCAAAATCTTTGAAAGGAGGTAAGCGCAAATGAGTTTCAACGTAATTAGACATCATCGTTGGTGGTTTGTGATTTCCTCCATTCTAGTAATCATTAGTTTAATTTCTATTTTTACAAAAGGCTTTAACTTTGGTATTGACTATACTGGTGGTACCATTGTAGAGGTTCAATTCACTAAACCTGTAGAGGTCAGCCAAGTTCGTGATGTATTGAAACATTCGACCTTGAAAATGCACAAATTCAATTGTCTGGTGATACTGCAGAAACAGCAGGCGAAGATGTTATGATTCGAACTCGTAACTTGGAGCCAAGTGAAAGTGCAGCTGTAGTAGAAAAATTGAATAGTGATATCGGTGAAAACACAGTAAAACGTATTGAAACCGTTGGTGCTGTTATCGGCTCTGAAGTAACGCAACATGCGCTATTGAATCTTGTTATCGCCTTTGCTGTATTGGCGCTCTATATTTCTTATCGTTTTGAATATAGAATAGCCGTATCTGCATTGACTGCTATTTTCCATGATTTGATTATGGTATTAGGTGTATTCTCATTCTTCCAATTAGAAATCGATGCATCTTTCTTGGCGGCCATCTTAACCGTTGTAGGTTATTCCATGAACGAATCTGTAGTTATCTTTGACCGCGTTCGTGAAAATGCTCATACTCATAAACGTACTGATACATTTGAAGATTTGGCGAATGCTTCTATTGCACAAAGTATTCATCGTAGTATCTATACATTAGCTACTGTAATGTTTGCCTGCGTATCTCTATTTGTATTTGGTGGGGATACAACGAAAAACTTCGCTCTATGTATGATTATTGGTTTTGCCAGTGGTGCATACTCCTCCATCTGTGTCGCTACATCTTTATGGGTGCTCTGGAAAAATAGAAATAAGAACGACATTCGCAATCAATAATTTGATTGTTATGGTGAAAGCTATAAACCCTAATCGCATTTTATTGCGATTGGGGTTTTTCTTATGAGTGAGATCATTGTGATTCAAAGAGAAATAACATACAATAAATACTATATAAGATTTTAAGTAGAAAGAGTGAGATAGTGAGTTCAGAACGTTTATGGAGTCCTGCTTTTATCAATTATGGTGTAAGTAGTGGCATTTTTTATATGACCCAATATGTCTTAGTGGCGGCATTGCCCATAATTTTAACAGCTGAATTAGGTGGCACCGCTTTAGATGCGGGATTGGCTATGACATACTTCCAAATCGGGACCATCTTATGTCGTCCTTTTGCAGGACGTTTAATTGATGGGGTGGACAAACGCATAATTTTATTGATTTCATCTGTTTTATTCTTTATTATTATGGGGTTGTTTAATTTAACCACATCGTTACAAACGATTTTTGTGCTACGGGGCATACATGGCGCTATATTTGCATTAGGTACTACTGTTATGGCAGCACTGGCCGTAGTTGTTTTGCCTGCTTCACGCAAAGGTGAAGGCATCAATATGTTTGCTGTATTCTCAAATATTGCTATGGTATTAGGTCCTGCTGTTGGTTTATATGCATTACAAGTCTATGGAAGTTCAGCGCTATATATATTTCTGACTATAATGACTGCGCTAGCTTTTATTTTGAGTAATGTCATTCGATTGCCAAAAGAGTTAGCTAAACCGAAACAAAAATCTTCTAAGGGATGGAGTATATCTCAGTTTATAGAGAAACGAAGCCTTCCTTGGGCATTAATGGGATTGTTTATAGGTTTTACATACTCTGGTGTTCTAGTATTTATTCCTATTGAATTGAATAGTATGGGAGCAGGTGTATGGGGGAGTGTGTTCTTTGCTTTGTTTGCGCTCATGATAATTATTAGCCGACCATTAGTAGGTAAAGTATATGCTAGATATGGATCACGCTTCGTCATCTATCCTGGTGTAGGCCTATTTATCGTAGGCCTCGCTATTCTTGGAGTGGTATCGACTCCGGTTGGGATTATTTGTACTGCGCCATTACTTGGGCTAGGCTATGGAGCAGCTCAACCTGCATTTCAAGCGTTAGCAGTTCAATCAGCACCAATAGAACGTGCAGGCGTTTCTACAGCCACATACTTTTTAGCACTTGATATAGCCGTCGGGGCTGGATCGGTTATCTTAGCCTTAATTGCAAATGCATTAGGATATCAATCTTTATATCAAATTACATCACTCATAATGATCATAGCATTGGCTTTATATCATTTTGTAATTCGTAAACACTCATATATAGCGGAATAAGCATTATAAAAAGCACGTATTTCTTATAGTATGTATGATAGTAAACTATCAAAATACTAGGTAAATACGTGTTTTTTATATGAAATAGTAATGATATAGTAACAAGCTACGTAAGGCAAAACATTGAATATAAATGAGTTAATAATGAAGTTGTAAAAAGTGGTGAAAAAGCGGTTGACGTTTTCTTTGTTTGTGATATACTAATACAAGTCGTTAGGACACAGCGTAATTCGGATGACAGCACATCATTAAAACCGTTGAATTTAATTCAAAAAGTTTTAAAAAAGTGCTTGACGAAATACTCTGAACTTGGTATTATAATCAAGTCGCTAGCGCACGACAGTGACTAGCAAACAGATCTTTGAAAACTGAACAATGATAGGTAATCAATCATATGATTGAACATATGCCAGAGTGCGGGTTTTGACATAGTCAAAACCAAACATAATTCAAAGTTACATACATGTAACGACAACAAATATTGAGCTACTCAAATAGCTTCAAGATATCTTGGAGAGTTTGATCCTGGCTCAGGACGAACGCTGGCGGCGTGCTTAACACATGCAAGTCGAACGAAGAGCGATGGAAGCTTGCTTCTATCAATCTTAGTGGCGAACGGGTGAGTAACGCGTAATCAACCTGCCCTTCAGAGGGGGACAACAGTTGGAAACGACTGCTAATACCGCATACGATCCAATCTCGGCATCGAGACTGGATGAAAGGTGGCCTCTATTTATAAGCTATCACTGAAGGAGGGGATTGCGTCTGATTAGCTAGTTGGAGGGGTAACGGCCCACCAAGGCGATGATCAGTAGCCGGTCTGAGAGGATGAACGGCCACATTGGGACTGAGACACGGCCCAGACTCCTACGGGAGGCAGCAGTGGGGAATCTTCCGCAATGGACGAAAGTCTGACGGAGCAACGCCGCGTGAGTGATGACGGCCTTCGGGTTGTAAAGCTCTGTTAATCGGGACGAATGGTTCTTGTGCAAATAGTGCGAGGATTTGACGGTACCGGAATAGAAAGCCACGGCTAACTACGTGCCAGCAGCCGCGGTAATACGTAGGTGGCAAGCGTTGTCCGGAATTATTGGGCGTAAAGCGCGCGCAGGCGGATTGGTCAGTCTGTCTTAAAAGTTCGGGGCTTAACCCCGTGATGGGATGGAAACTGCCAATCTAGAGTATCGGAGAGGAAAGTGGAATTCCTAGTGTAGCGGTGAAATGCGTAGATATTAGGAAGAACACCAGTGGCGAAGGCGACTTTCTGGACGAAAACTGACGCTGAGGCGCGAAAGCCAGGGGAGCGAACGGGATTAGATACCCCGGTAGTCCTGGCCGTAAACGATGGGTACTAGGTGTAGGAGGTATCGACCCCTTCTGTGCCGGAGTTAACGCAATAAGTACCCCGCCTGGGGAGTACGACCGCAAGGTTGAAACTCAAAGGAATTGACGGGGGCCCGCACAAGCGGTGGAGTATGTGGTTTAATTCGACGCAACGCGAAGAACCTTACCAGGTCTTGACATTGATGGACAGAACTAGAGATAGTTCCTCTTCTTCGGAAGCCAGAAAACAGGTGGTGCACGGTTGTCGTCAGCTCGTGTCGTGAGATGTTGGGTTAAGTCCCGCAACGAGCGCAACCCCTATCTTATGTTGCCAGCACTTCGGGTGGGAACTCATGAGAGACTGCCGCAGACAATGCGGAGGAAGGCGGGGATGACGTCAAATCATCATGCCCCTTATGACCTGGGCTACACACGTACTACAATGGGAGTTAATAGACGGAAGCGAAACCGCGAGGTGGAGCAAACCCGAGAAACACTCTCTCAGTTCGGATCGTAGGCTGCAACTCGCCTACGTGAAGTCGGAATCGCTAGTAATCGCAGGTCAGCATACTGCGGTGAATACGTTCCCGGGCCTTGTACACACCGCCCGTCACACCACGAAAGTCGGAAGTGCCCAAAGCCGGTGGGGTAACCTTCGGGAGCCAGCCGTCTAAGGTAAAGTCGATGATTGGGGTGAAGTCGTAACAAGGTAGCCGTATCGGAAGGTGCGGCTGGATCACCTCCTTTCTAGGGAGACATACACCGAGCCAAGAGCTTGGATGTCACTTAGGTCGACACTTTGGCACCTAACATTGTTCGGTTTTGAGAGATCTGTTATCTACAAGATAATAAATTTCTCATATATTAAATGGGCCTATAGCTCAGCTGGTTAGAGCGCACGCCTGATAAGCGTGAGGTCGGTGGTTCGAGTCCACCTAGGCCCACCATTTAATCATGGGGGCGTAGCTCAGTTGGGAGAGCACCTGCCTTGCAAGCAGGGGGTCAGGAGTTCGAATCTCCTCGTCTCCACCATTTAGTATTTGACAGCTGGTCTGTTTTGTACTAAAATGACTAAAGCTGATTAAACAATCAGTTACAATTTAATAGATTTCGATGGATATCTAGGCGCGTGAGTTGAACGCCGTCGCCGCGTAATGGTAATTACGCAAGACAAGTGAGACGAATGCAACGACGATAGACGCGAAATATATAAATTGTTTGTTCTTTGAAAACTGCATAGAAGATAATTATTATATATTTGTAAGGTCATCTCTTAGAATTTCTAAGTAGGTTGACCCGAGCACATAGGAAATAATTCTCTGACTTATTGGTGACGTACATGAAAATGTACGGCTACAAAATAAACGACAATGTATCTAATGCATGTCATAAAATCAGAAATCAATAGATTTCGATGAGTATCAAGGAATACCAGTGAGGCGTAGTCGCCGCGTACTAGCGTACGCAAGACAAGCCGAGCGCAGTATGACGAAGATAATCGCGAAATATATTGCATTTTAAGTAAAGATTTTAAGGGCGTACGGCGGATGCCTTGGCGATATCAGCCGAAGAAGGACGCGGTAAGCTGCGATAAGCTACGGAGAGGTGCAAGCAACCTTTGACCCGTAGATTTCCGAATGGGGGAACCCGGCAGTGGTTATGCACTGTCACCCATACCTTTGAGTATGAGGAGGGCACCTGGGGAACTGAAACATCTAATTACCCAGAGGAAGAGTAATCAAACGAGATTTTCTTAGTAGCGGCGAGCGAACGGGAAAGAGGCCAAACCGGAGCGGGCAACCGCACCGGGGTTGAGGACAGTCATCAAGTGTAAATGAGGTAGAAGAATCGAGTTGGAAAGCTCAGCCGCAGAAGGTGAAAGCCCTGTAATCGAAACCTTGCATACATGGGACTGTATCCAGAGTACCACGAGACACGTGAAACCTTGTGGGAAGCAGGGGGGGACCACCCTCCAAGCCAAAATACTGATATCGACCGATAGCGCATAGTACCGTGAGGGAAAGGTGAAAAGAACCCCTGGCGGGGAGTGAAAGAGAACCTGAAACCGTATGTCTACAAACAGTCGAAGTCTGTATATATATCAGGACGACGGCGTGCCTATTGA
>BNJV01002780.1_pt1 | contig 51271 bp, 63 predicted proteins | sample 8540591 | NCBI WGS metagenome assembly BNJV01 (sample SAMD00202457, study PRJDB9452) | human saliva metagenome | host: Homo sapiens | reverse complement strand
ATGAATCAAGCTTATGAAGACCTAATCTAAAAAAATAAGTTTACGTTAAGACCTTCGATTCATTCCTTTTTCAATTTATAGAGTTTAAACATAAAAGGAAGCTAGATGTACCATCCTTCGTAATATTTTTTTGAGACTTGTATATAAAGTATATAAGCTCAATTCGCCTTGAGTCTCAATAACGGAGTTTGCTTTTTCTACGTATATAAAAAGATTAAATTTATCTTTTTATAGCTTGTTGAAAACTTGGTATAATGGAGAATATTGTGATATTTTTGGCATCTTCAGGATCTAAAGTATGAGTAATACGTTCTATTTAATACATAGAGCGAAGAGAGCGCATGATTGACATATCAATTTTCTTTTTTGCTCTTATTTCAATTCCCCCAAATTCGAAGTTCCAAGTTCAAAGGATAAGTCGTTATTATCCATCAACCCGGTCTTCCTGAAAGACTTTTCTTCTTTATTGACAAGCTATATCAGTTTTATTCTGTATATTTTGTGAGGCAAGACAAAAAGGGGACGCCGCAACCACAATTACAAAGTAAAAAGGTATGCTCTGCGGCAGGGCTACTCTATGGAGGACATAACTATGAAACGTAAACCTAAGATGCACAAAGAACATGAATTTGATATGGACAACATCTACCAAGAAGATGAACGTCAAATTGCCGATTTGGATGACTATTCTTTTTGACATGAAAAATAAAATGAAGGATCCATCAATGCAACTTACAGTGCATAAATCTTTTTCAAGATTAACAAACAACCTTGTTATACACTTGAGGCATTTATTTATCGTAGATTGTATTAGATTGTAAGTTAAATTTGTCCAACGCATATAGAAAACGGCTTATACACCATAGCATAATCGCTATTGATGTATATGCCGTTTATTACTCCACGGAAGTGCATTTTTAGTTAGAATTCTAACCTATCTTATTCCCCTGTATAGAATTTTATCAGTTTTGTTAAACCTAAATTACAAGCAGGACAGAACTCTGGATGCATATTCGTACGCATACGACAATCAGGGAAAGCACGATAAACACCATGCTGTGAATAGCCTGCAGGTTCATATGCGCCAACTCTCCATTTATCATGACGAGCATTAGGCTTATCAAGCATCTGCAGGTTGAGAGTAGGAACAGGAGTCTTCTTGTTAATAAGATTCTCCCATCCATGGAAATCAACCAAAGTTGTTAAATTAGGCTCCATGGTTCTCACATCTGTAGGATACATATTAATTTGCTCTTTATCACAAGCATATTCATCACCAAGACCAGCAAAAAGAATGACCAAACTCATGTACAACTACTGGTTTAAAGTAAGGATTACGTACCATTGAAAGATTATATGAGTTTAAGATACCAATTTCCACCATATTTTTCAGTGTTTACAAGTACGATGATATGCTCGTGAGGTGTACCAGCTAACCAGTCATGAAGTTTCTTTAGATGCAACGTGGTGAGATATCGGTCACTATAGAAAGTGTCAAAATGGGAATGCAGAGCCGTATTTTTCCAAATTCCTTTTGAAGGTTCAGAAGTTCCACTTTGAGCAGATGGTGACTTAACTGCAATAACATTAAAACGTTGACACAATGACTCATGGTTCATGAGCAAAAAAGAGCTTCACTAGCTGTCTGACAATCTTTTATAAAAGCAGCATCTCGGCGTCAGTGTACACCTTCAGCTATAAAAGCAATATGAATACAACGTGTCGTATCAGCAGCCTTTTGTAAAGTTTCGTATGGCGTCACCGCATGTTCACCTATACGACGAATGAGAATGTCGTGGATCTACAAGATGTGTCATAGATACTGTCACTTCACGTCGGTTATTTCTCAGTTCAACCGTGATATCAACGGAATCTTTCGGAAATGGTACCAAAACACATTCTCAAAAAGACTTTGTGATGGTTTCTTTGTGCTTCGTCGTAGGTCAACCATTCTTGAAAAAGAGTAGAAAACGAATTACGATAGATAACCTTTTGTGTACGATGGTCACGAACAATAACCTGACCGTTACCCTCTACAGGTACGTCAGCCAATCGTTCATGTTTACCATACCACCGCGGAATATGACATAACTCATCTACGGCAATAGTCTGATGTTTTGCATTACCAGCAAAGATATAATCTAGACGGAGTGTTGCATCTGTAAAATAAGAGTTGAAAATCTTGCGCTGTAACTGTCATCATGACAGCTAAAAACAGAAGAGTGATAAATTTTCTCTATAGGCGATATTAATAAATTAGATTTACTATTTAGTTATTTTAAGAAATTCATTATATACATCATTTAAGAATTGATTACAACTCCACATATTTGTCAAATACAAAGATATCAATAATAATGAAAAAGACAAAATATAACAAGGAAAATCATGAAACATTTTGGCTCTATAATGAATCAAGTGAGTAATTCGTCATAGAGCCTAAAAATATTGTCAAGAAGTATTGCCTCGTACATAAACAAAACTCCAAACTGACCTTAGTTTTAATACTATTAACTCACATTTTATCCCTACCCTTCCATATACAGCAATGGTCTCAACCCTTCGCTGATTTGGTGCATACTATCCGCACCATAAGTGTTAAGCACCAGCACCACATGTGCTAAGCACCCGCACCACTCGTGTGAGATAGCACCATACACGTTATAGAGCCAACATTTTTCAATAATAACAAAGTGATGTTCTATCAACAAAATTAAATGAAAAGTTATAATAACATAAAGTATTATACTTGTTCTAGAACAGAAGAAAAAACATAAATCAAAAATTTGGTTGTTTGTAATGTAACTTTTGCACAGCAATACCGCCGATATGGCTCAGTTGAGTGAGAGCAACGCATTCGTAATGCGTAGGGTCCCCGGTTCGAGTCCGTATCGGCTCCATTTGCGGAATTAGCACATCGGTAGTGCACGGGCTTCCCTAAGCCTGGGAGGCGGGTTCGATTCCCGTATTCCGCTCACCGATTATAAAATATAAAAAGGATAGCTCGTTTTTGAGTTATCCTTCTTTTTATAATAACTTAAAAGAGAATAATTATGTTTCTTTTTATATTTAGATTTCTATTTTCATTCGGGTTCTTATTTAACTAATCCCAACCTTCAATTTCAACAACCTTATAATCAATATATATATGTTAACAATAATATAAAAATGGTTGCGTATAATAAGATTGTACCTTCCCTTGTTCTAATTTATACTGCAATTCTAGGTGATTTTTCTTTAAAATCAGTGAAAGAGGGGCTAAAACAGTTTTCCGATTTGTTTTTGGAAGAATATAAAGCTATGGCAAAGTTATTGTTGAAATCTATTTTGGTTGGTTCACCATCTTTACCCATAAAAGCAGCTTCCCCAAACTCCTGTGCAAGGATTTGTTTAGAAGTTATATATAATAGGCTTTGTTTCATTACTCATATGAAAGTAATTACGAGCTTCAGTATAATTTACTATAGCAGATTGCTCCATCATCGTCTTATTTGTACCACATGAGTGATAATAACAACATCGTGAAGCAAAAAGCAAGTAAAAAGTTTCTTCATCATAATATAATATATTATCAAATATTTGCTATACATCAATGCTTCTTTTTGAATGAATAAACAAGAGACACTAAAGTTATAATAGCATCAGTTGTAATTTTCATCTTATAAACATAATCTGCTATCAAACACAAAAGTAATTAATTTATGTCACATTATCATTTTTATACTATTAATATTAGTTAATTTAACAGATGGCATAACTTTTGCTCATAATAATTTGTTCAATGATGAGACTTAATGTATTAAATTATTAACGAGAAAATATGGCACATGGACATGATGTACTTCACATGATGGAGGGAAATAGCTACGAAACAAAAGAGGATCTAGTTAAAGCTATTATAGCGCATTTCCGGTGAGAATGAGGCGCTTTTCATGTCTTGTCTCGTAGATGGTATGAATGCAGAAGAACTAGTTGACTTCTTAACAGAGCGAGGAAAAATTCATGCCTGCTAAGAGTGGGTTTACTGTTGATACAACGAAGATTTGTAATCACTAAAACTGTTAATTTTAGTTGACTTATATTTAATTAGCAAAAAGAGAAAATCATGATTAAGATTTATGGAATGAATACTTGTCCTGACTGTATTGCAGTTGACAAGCGCGTAGAAGGTGATATGCCGTTATGAGGTAATTGAAATTGGCTCAAATATTAGATATTTGAAAGAGTTTCTTCGTCTTCGTGACAATAATGCAGTTTTTGATGATGCAAAGAAATATGGTTATGCAGTGTTCCTTGCTTTGTACTAGAAGATGGGACAGTAACACTATCTCCAGCAGAAGCTAGGTATTGAACTAAATGAGCTCCTGCAGCAGCTTCATGCCGTTTGCTGACGGTTCTGGTTGCTAACAACCATAATCTAAATAAGAGTCCTCTACAATCCATAAATTAATTTTATGCTTTGCTGAGGACTTTTTATCAGTTCTGCTGGCTTTAGCGTGAATTAACTAAAAGTCTAACCAACCATAGAAAAATAGGATTGCGATTCTGTATCGCTCTGCAGTTCCATATCTTCTTCCAATGGTTTTCATCTAGTGAATAGAATCCGCCTGTTATTTTCGGCTTTTCCTTTATTGGCACCCATACTATAGCTCAGACGACACCTTTAATGTGCACTTGAAAATATAGATCCACTCTGCTGATTTCTCTATGCTGTATTGCAACACATCGTCCATCCTACATAGCAATATTCCGTAAGCATCCATGTCGCCACTGATACTTGAGACGTTAGAGGTCCCATGAAAGAGTTCTTTGACTTCCAAGCCTGAAAAACCTCATATTCTACATCTTCAGGTTTGTTAATACAAACTTGGTCCTTGGTGGTGTTTTTGACTTATTCTTTTTACCATAAATATTTGGTGTATTTCAGTTCATGAAAGTGCATAACCTCACGTTAGCAAAACCTTGTCAACTGCATCGTTCAGATAGGTTACAAAGTGGTGCATGCCTTGGCAATTACTTGCATTAGAAAAGTTCTTCTTCGCCTCTATCGATACAGGTATTTAACATGTCAGCGCATATGGTCTACTCACCAGTCCCTTGCTTTTCGTTAAGAGTCTCTAACACACTTTTTCTCAACTCTTTTTCTTGGTCTGCCCAGACTCTACTTCAATGACTTCCCCGTATCTCTATCATAGAGCATACCCACATACGCATACTTTTTTAGATTGATTTCTCATCCATACAGATTTTTCATGATATATACTTGTTCTCAAGCCAATTCAGTACTCATTCAACGGCTCATTTAGCATCACTCCGTGAGCATGCTCAAAGGATAGACGCATCATCCGTGCTGTCATTGTCTGATTCTTAGTGGATAGTAACGTACCTATCGTTATTTTTCCACCAAAAAGACAGCCGCAAGTTTGGCATTACCTACGAAACAAGGATACTTTTTGTCTCATCGTTACCTCGGTATCGAGTGATTCTAGCTTCGAAAAATCGTCTTATAGTTCCACATTTCGGATATATCCAACTCCGTTCGTGGCAGAAGTCAAATATAGGGATATCACTCCTATCAACATTGATGGTAGTATGGCGGTATTTCAGAGTGATGTGTACTCCTTCAGTGGAGTCAGCCCATGTAACTTTCTCGCTCTCACAGTCTTCATTGTTTTGGAGAAGCAGTTAGCGAGATTATTTTTAACTCTTCATAGATGACCACAACGATACGAATTCCAAACTGTTTTATGCAGGATACAGTATATTAATTAACACTAAAGCCAATAGACCTTTTTATCAAAGTTTAATATTGAAGTACGTTTAACTTGTGGTTAGGATTCAGTAAAAATGTAGAAAGAATATTTTCCTTTACTGATATATTTTGGTTTGTTTTATGAAATAAAAATTCGACTTTAAACACTTAGATTGATAAGTCATAAATTTAGGGCAGTGCATAAGCTTTAAAATTTTTTCACCAAATTATTATTTTTAATAGCCACTATAAATCAAGAGAAATCCCATGTTTTACAAATCTATAGAATATAAAAAGCACCCCTCTCGGGAGTGCTCTATATATAATTCAATTAAAGTTTTACTTTGCATGCAACAGAACGAATCTCACGAATGACAGTAATCTTAACCTGACCGGGATAAGTCATCTCATTCTGTATTTTTCTGCTATCTCTGAACTGAGTTTTTCGCTTTCTGCATCGTCCATCTTATCAGCTCCTACGATTACACGAAGCTCACGACCAGCTTGGATCGCATAAGTCTTAGTTACACCAGGATAGCTCATTGCTATCGCTTCAAGATCATTCAGACGCTTAATATAAGCTTCCACAATCTCACGACGAGCACCAGGACGAGCACCAGAGATAGCATCACACACCTGAACAATTGGTGCAAGAAGTGTAGTCATCTCGACCTCATCATGGTGAGCAGCAATGGCATTGCAAATATCTGGTTTCTCTTTATACTTCTCAGCAATCTTACCTCCGTAAAGTGCATGTGGTAAATCAGTTTCTTCATCAGGAACCTTACCAATGTCATGCAACAAGCCTGCACGTTTTGCCTTCTTCGGATTCAAACCTAATTCACTTGCCATAACAGCACAGAGATTTGCAGTCTCACGAGCATGCTGTAGAAGATTCTGACCGTATGAAGAACGATATTTCATCTTACCTATGATACGAATCAACTCTGGATGAAGACCATGAATACCCAAATCAATAGCAGTACGCTTACCCGTTTCGATGATTTCATTGTCAAGCTGTTTTTTTACCTTAGCAACAACTTCCTCAATACGGGCTGGATGGATACGTCCGTCTGTAACAAGTTGTGTAGAGCTAATCGACAAATCTCACGACGTACGGGGTCAAAAGCTGATATTACAATAGCTTCAGGAGTATCATCAACTACAATCTCAACTCCTGTTGCTGCTTCTAAAGCACGAATATTACGACCTTCACGACCAATAATACGACCTTTCACTTCATCACTATCTATATGGAATACACTAACGGAATTCTCAATAGCAGTTTCAGTAGCTACACGCTGAATAGTCTGAATAACAATACGCTTAGCTTGTTGATTTGCATTCAGCTTTGCCTCGTCCACTATTTCATTGATATAAGATGCAGCATCAAGTTTAGCCTGATCTTTCAGACTTTCTATCAAACGTTTCTTTGCCTCGTCAGAACTAAGACCAGAGAGTTCTTCTAGCTTTCATTCGCTCCTGTTCTGCATTTTCTCAAGATCCCTGCTGCTTAATTTGCAGTAGTTTTTCTCGTTATCAACACGTTGCTGCTGCTGATCTACATCCTGTTTACGACGATTTATTTCTTCCTGACGTTGGTCTGTGAGCAACCTCCGTTGCTTCAAGCGATTTTCACCTTGTTGTATCTTTAGCGTACGCTGTTGGACTTCTTTCTCAGTTCACTTTTTGTTTTAGAACTTTTCTTTAACTTCAGAAGTTTCTTTTCTTTGATTACCTCTGCAGCTTTCTCCGCTTATCCATTGTATCTTTGTATTTTCCTGTTAGTATATAACGGAAAATAGCAACCACCAGCTACATCCAGCCGAAAAGGCATACCACAGCTATAATAACTGTTACTATTGACCTCATTGATTCTTTATTATAATTTAAATTTAATATTCTCCCTACTTCAGTGCATCTTCAATTTCTGAAGTGAGTTTATTGAGGATATCATTAAATGGAGCTGTATCATTACGTACACCTTCTTTCTTATATCGCAATGCAATATCTAGCATTGCCTATATATAATATCCTATCCCTTCTTACCCTTAAAAAGAGTTGAATAAGTATTAATTGTGTCAGTAATAAAGCTTGGCTGCCGAACGATAATACTCTTCATCCTCCCTAGGTACATTTACTGGAAAGTTCTGCATCATAAACATGCAATCTTATATGTAGCTTATCGATCTGCCATTATATTCTGTTTTATTTCTCACTTAGAAGTGTAATACACTTATTTACATCTCGGATGAGTTTGGATACACGCTTTTGTGCTGCTTCCATATCTCCATCTGTAACTTCAAGCATTTTAGCCATTTTCAACGAATTATAATCTGCTTCTGCTTGGGATAATTCTTCCTGCAGTTGTTTTATCTCCTGCTCACGCTGATCAACAAGCGCATATAAGTCATCATTCTCATTCTTCAGTGCTTCATACTGAAGAATCATCTGACGTACACGCGTCGCAAACGTATTCAGAACCTTTCGTTTGAACTCATAGCTTATCTATTCGTTTTGGCTACAAAATTACATTAAAGTTTCTATTTAAGCAAATATATGCTTAATTATTTTGACTCTTGCTCCTCAGCTGGTTTTGGTTCTTTTTGCAAGTGTTACAACCCTGATAAACAAAGTCTGTCGTCCATTTACGACTAAATCCAAGACGCTGGTTATATTGACGAACCGACATAACCGACTTTATAACACCTGGGTCTGAAAAACTATTTTATCGTAAATATCATTTATGGTCTTTTTCTGTCATCGTATAGATAACTTTCTTAAAGAATCCTGGAACACGCAATTTAAACTTCATCAAGTTTCCAACAAGCATCATTAAGTCTTGTGTAAATCCTTGGAATTGATAAAGATAAGGTTGAATATCTTGCATCTTCTTACAGTTCTTTTTGATACTTGCATCAATCTCATCAAAGAAGTTATCATTCACATTATAAAGATTTTTCATCGTCTTGCGAACACTTGCTTTTTCACCAAGACCTAACTTATTAATGAGTGTTGGAACACGGAATGTCTGTTTGTAGGTACGAAGATCTGGAAGCATTGCTAAATTATTGATACCCAATCGAGCTGCGAGTACTGACTGAAAATAAACTCGAACGAGTGTCATATAATCCCTCCATGCCACCAGTCTTTGATTGTTTAACATCATTCTTTCCAAATAATTTTTGATAAGAATACCATATCTTTCGTTGAAAGTTTTGAAGTTATTAAAATGAACTTTTTGTTTTTACTCGATTGCAAAGTTAATAAAAAGCATGAAAATCACACATTACATTAATGATTTCTCATTTTCACAGCTTTTAATTAAATTAAATTTATTACCTTTGCATACAAAATATGCTATATAGTCAAATGAGCGTACGTAACGGCAAATACTTGAAGAAAAGATTGGTTGTTCTCAAAGACCTAGTCAATTTGAGTACGCCCCCTCTTTGCGTCCACTTACATATATACACATAGACTTGATTCTATCCATAAGATTTTAACGATTGAGTATATAAGCAATAACTACTAATTAAGAAACAAACATAAAACCACGCTATTATGAAAGGAATAGTACTCGCCGGCGGTTCTGGCACACGCCTCTACCCTATCACCAAAGGAATAAGCAAACAACTTATACCCATTTATGATAAGCCCATGATATATTATCCAGTATCAGTATTAATGCTGGCTGGCATTAAAGAAATTCTAATTATCTCCACACCATTTGACTTGCTCTGGGTTCAAGCGTCTATTAGGGAGACGGAAGTAGTTTTGGAGTACGCTTTGAGTATGCAGAACAGCCTTCACCTGATGGATTAGCACAGGCATTTATTATAGGAGAAGAATTCATAGGCAAAGATTCTGTCTGTTTAGTTCTTGGAGATAATATCTTTTTATGGAGCAGGTTTTAGTTCTTTACTGCGTAGTAGTGTACAGATTGCAGAAAAAGGAAATAAGGCAACTGTCTTCGGTTGTTATGTAAATGACCCAGAAAGATATGGTGTTGCTGAGTTTGATCAGAATGGTAAATGTTTAAGTATAGAAGAAAAACCAGAACATCCCAAAAAGTAACTATGCAGTTGTTGGACTATACTTCTATCCAAATAGTGTTGTAGAGATTGCGAAGAACATTAAACCTTCACCAAGAGGAGAATTAGAAATAACAACTGTAAATCAGTGCTATCTCAAACAGGACGCATTGATGGTGCAAACCCTCCAACGCGGCTTTGCATGGCTTGATACAGGTACACACGATAGTTTATCGGAGGCAAGTACTTTCACAGAATGTATTGAGAAAAGACAAGGACTTAAGGTTGCATGCCTCGAAGAAATTGCATATAGAAAAGGCTGGATAACTACTGAAAAGCTTCGAGGAAGAAGCATAAACCCATGATAAAGAATAATTATAGAAATATCTTCTTCAGCTTGTAGAAAGAACAAATAAAGCGTTATAAATCCATCACAGAATAATAAGAATTGTAATAAATATGGAAGAAACAACTAAATTAGAACAAGGGAAAAAGAACAAGAGGTTCATGAAAGCAATTTCTCCTTTGATTTTGCCACTTTGTATCGGGCTATCGTACTTAATTGGTACTGGTCTCATTCTGATCATTAATTATTTTTCGGAGGTTTAGGTGCACTTATCTCAGGTATGCCACTATGTATCAGTCCACAGCAAAGTTGCTGATTAAAGACGTGAAAGTAATAACAGACGTGGACAGTCTTTACAGAGTATGTCTAACCTTGGTATCATCTCGAATTCGACTGGTATCGACAATGAGATGGAGAGTACTAACATCTCACTCTATAGCAGAGGATGCAATTAGGGATTTAAAATTATATGTTAATTATTCAACAAAAGGAAGAGTTAAAGATATTATTTTATATCATGATCAACCTCTTAATGTTGACGTTGACAATCCCACCTCCGAAAGATCTTAATGCGCCCATCAATTTGAACGCATATTATGTTCGACTAATAGGCAACTCAAGTGAGTCTATCGTTAACAGGAAAGATTAGCCTTCCTCTACAATAGCAACTCGTTATAGTATCACGATGATCCTAACGGGCATACGATGAGGTGGACAAATTGTTGATGTTCTTTTCTGCGATGGCGTCTAACAAATATGTTAGCGACTTCAAGTAGCACAGACAGCAAAAGTCAACCTCATTGCACAGCTACAGCGACAGATGAGGTTCACAGCGTTCTCTTGATTGCCTTAAACAGTTAACAATAGTATATAATCGATGAGGCGAATGAAGACAAAAATACCATTGCAATTCGTACGGACAAGTTCATAAACGATCGTTGTAAGCAAGATGTCAGAACGGTAAGACTGAGGACAATTGCAAAATTATAAGCAAATGGAATTGTTGAGTTAAAGATGAATGCCGGAAATTCTCTGTTGCAAATCGAATAATTCAGAATTAAAAGCTCTGCAGATGTTGAGACACAGATAAATTATTCAATACTGTCAAAAGAGGTAGAAATTTCTTCGTAATCTTCTTAGGTCATTCCTTCTAATGTTGGTTTTGGATGATCAGAGTTCTAACTTTGATTAATAAACTACAGTAATTAGTACTTGAACGTAATCGTTTACTCGGTAGTGCATCTGAAAACTCTCCTAGTAGAACTCTAATGTCCCAAATACGAGAGTTAAATGGTAACATTCATAGAGCGATTTCAGCAGCACGCAGAATCATATTCAGCGTGATGCAGTTGCAGCACAGGTTAATAAATTTAATGGAAGTAGCTGAGACTCCCAGCAGGAACGATGCTGACACAGATTGACCATCAACAGGAAGTTAAGTCTGACTATCTCATGCTGCTCAAAAGCGTGAGAGAATAATATATCATTGGCAGCTACAGCCGATAAGGTAAGCTAATAGATGACCCACAACTGGTTGAGTGAGATAAAGTCCTAAGTCAACGACAATTATGCTTATGCGTTATTGATTGGTTTAGTTCTTCAGTGGCTGATCCTTATTCTTCAATTCTTCCGCTATAAGATCGAAGGTCATGATGATGTTACGACACAAAACTACCTATCATTGCTGACGTTGCAGTTGCAGATTAAGGCAAGGCAAAGCTGACATCGTTGTACACGAAAATCAGAATAATCAGATGGAGGAGATTTTCCGCTCAATGCGTACCAACCTTCAATTTATGTTGAAGAGAAGGAGAGAAGGTTGTGCCTCTTTTACCTCATCTACATCAGTGAAGGTGAAAACCTTTAATGCAGCCAACCTGTCTGTAAGTTGGACTTCAGGAAAGAAAGTAATTCTAGTTGGTCTTGACATTCGTCGTCCACGTTTGGCAGAACTTTTCGATATACACGATCACAAACATGGAATTACAAACCTACTTGTTAAGGACAATCCAACAATGGAAGAGGTAGAAGAACAGATTTTACCTTCAGAGTTAACAGAACTTAGATCTTCTCATGGCTGGTCCTATCCCTCCTAACCCAGCAGAACTTATTGCTCGTAATTCACTTGATATTATCATAAACCCTCTTGAAAGAAAAGTATGATTATATCATGATTGATACAGACTCCAGTAGGTTTGAGTTACGGATACACTTCAGATTGCACGTGTTGCAAACGCATCAATCTACATGTGTCGTGCAGACTACACACCAAAATCAAGTTTCAACTTGATTAACGCACTGACAGAAATGAGAAGGTTCCTAACATGGCTATTGTTCTCAATGGTATATATGTCAAAGAGAGTATAGTTGTTACTATGGCTAGTGGTGGTTATGGTAAAGTATGGTGAAGATGGAAGAGCTGGCTATGGTACAAGTTATGGTCAATACGGAAACTATGGCAACTATGGTAACTATGCAAATAGTCACTACGGTAATAAGAACGATAACTCTGTAGATAAAATCAGAAATAAAAAGAAATAGATTTTAAATAAACGATGATTATTGCAGTTGACTTTCGATGGAACCATCGTAGAACATAGATATCTCTAAAATCGGTAGTGAAATTCCTTTCGCTACCGATACACTTAAAATGCTTATAAAAGATGGGCACCAATTAATATTATGGAGCGTCAGAGGGAAATTACTCCAGGAAGCAGTTGATTGGTGTCATGAACGTGGTGTAGATTTCTGGGCTGTAAACAAGGACTATCCTGAAGAAGAAGAAGAAAAAGAATAATCATTTCTCAAGAAAGCTGAAGGTAGAGATGTTTATTGATGATCGAAATCTTGGAGGTCTTCCTGATTGGGGAACAATATATCAGATGATAACCAATAACGAAACATGGGAAAGTCGTAACTTTGCACATCGTTCGTTTGAAGACCATCAACCCCCTAAGAAAAACATTGGTGGAATTTTTAAAAGAGTCATCTTTGTAAAAGCAAGTAACCATGCAATTGTAGGAGATGACATTAAGATACACGTGATGTCAGATGTTTTTAAAACGGATATTCGATTATAAAAATTTTAAGTTTATAGAAAATAAACACAGAAACAATCGAGTAGAGGTAAACACTAATCATAGGTGTTTATTTCCCTACTTTCGTGTTCACGACCTCCCACACCACCGTACATGCGGTTCCGCATACAGCGGTTCCTATTTTGGGTACCATTCGAGATACGACCCCATTAAAGTGGCATACCCTGCTGAGCGTAGTCTATTGTTATCTATCGCCCTTGTTAAAATAGGACTATCAGCTACTCGCCAATAACCCTTGCGAGTATTACCCCTATCTGTATGCTTTGTATTTATCAATACCATCTGATGAGGTTTGCCACTTTTGTCCCGACTTTCTTCCAAGCCTTCCATATACACATGCGTATTCTACGCCTTAACCATTCATCTGTGTCAGCCAAGAAACGTTTCATATTGGCAAGGTGATAATAACCGACCCAACCTCTTATGTATTCTTTTCAGCTTTTTGCTTTCTCTTGGCATATCCTCATCCATTGCTGCGACTTGTCAATTCTTTTTAGCTTTGACTTCATCTTGGATTTGGACTTGGGATGCACCATGAATTGGCATTTGCCTTTCATCACATAAAAGGAGTATCCGAGGTATTTCTCACTCTGCGCACATACGACACTATGGTCTTTTCATTGTTAACTTTGAGATATAGAACATTCTCTATAAATCGGGTTACAGACTCCTTTACTCGCATTGCAGCTCTTTTGGACTTGCAAAATATCATCGAGTCATCGGCATAACGTACAAAGGGGAGCCCTCTGCGTTCAGTTCTCCTTATCCAATTCGTTGAGCATGATGTTACTCAACAACGGACTTAGTGGTCCTCCTTGGGAGTTCCTTCCTCGCTCGCTTCAAACAAACCTTTGTTCATCACACCACTTCGAGATACTTGTGTATAAGACTGACCACTCTACCGTCTTTTTATCGTACGGCTGAGAATTTCTATGAGTTTGCTATGGCTCACAGTGTCGAAGAAGCGTTCAAGGTCAAGGTCGACTACATAGATGTAGCCTTCGTTGATTATCTTTTGCGCTCCTCGCAATGCTTCGTGGCAGCCTCTTCTCGGACGGAAGCCGTAGCTTGTCTTGGAGAATTGGTTCTCAGCAACAGGAGTCAGTACTTGGTTGATGGCTTGTTGCACCAAGCGGTTCACCACTGTAGGTATTCCCAAAAAGGCGCATCTTGCCGTTGTCTTTGGGTATTTCTACCCTCTGACTGGGTTCGGACGGTAAGACCCGTCCAGCAAGGAACTCAGGAGTTCATTCTTATTGGTCAAGAGCCATGGGAGCAGCTGCTACACGACATCTTATCGATACCACCACATCCCTTGTTTCTCATCACTGCCTTGTAGGCTCGATTAAGATTTGCAGGGCTAAGGATTTGCTCGAGGAGGTGTTCCTTGTCAAATGGTACTTCCACGATGTTGTCTTCACACATCCACATGAAGGTCTGCACTCCCACTACCATTCGGTTTCGACCCTATCTCTTTGGGGGCAGTCATTAACTTGGGATAATGTTTTCTGCATTCTTTCCTTCATAAGGTATGTTTCGTTACTATCGTTTAATATATAGGTTCAGCCCTTCATGGAGCGTTATCGGGTACTCCACTACTATGGCGTCTGCTGACTCTCACGGCAAGCTTTTACTCCGCTTCTTCTGTGTACAAAAACTATTTGAAGCGTCCGTGAGACCTCCCGGATAAGAACATTATCTTTCCATCTTATACCTACTTCATTTACACCAACCATTCCGAATAGCTATCGGGCTTTGGTTAGTGTTGCAACCTGCCCATGGTTATATGCCTTGTATGAAGTTTCTGTTCGTTAGGTCAGATGTTTGCCGCCAGCTTCCTTCAGATTCCACCTCACGATGAACACCCTTGCTTTTGGCTATGTAATTCCTGCTATTAGGGCTTACCGGGACTTCCAATTTCGTTAGATAATGCTCATGCTGAGCATACAATATAAAGAGGGTGCGTCAAAATGGACACATCCTCTTTTTACCCCCTTTACCTTGTATCTACCATATAAATCATTATTTACTATAGCTATGCTGCTAATTTCATATAAAAATGATTTATTGGTCTTTAAATAGCCTATATAAACTTGTATAGAGCATCTGAAGGTGACTAAAAAGTACTCCATAATGGCTTTTTAGTTCCTTGAGATTAGTTTTTTTCTGCACATTTTTCCTATGTTAAAGGCAATGGCAAAGAATGCAAAGTCCATGTTGACCTTTGTCTTTCCCAAAAATGCTCAAACCTCTTGTAGGCTTTATTATATTTTGTTTGTCCAAAAACAGCTTCAGGTTCTATGCACCTCGCCCTCGATGCTTGATGCCTCTTCCGAGGTCAGTAGTTCCCGTGCCTTTTGTTTATAGTGCTGTAGCTGGTGGTTTACTTCTATAATCCTGTTTCCTCTGCCTTTGAAGCATGAACCTCTCAGCGGACATCCCTCACAGCGTTCTGCCTGATAACGTACGCTGAAAGTAACGAATCCATTAGAGGTTAGGGGAACGCTTCATACCTATACGCTTCATATGCTGTCCCATAGGGCAGACGTAGAAATCCTGTTCCTTATTATAATAAAGGCTTGCGGGACTGAATGGGTTAGGTGTGTAGCGTGGGCGCTGCTCTTTATGGAAGTAGTTATACTTCACGTAGGCTTCATATTATGTACGTCCATGAACAGATAGTTCTCCTCGGAGCCATACCCCGAATCGGCTACGACTGTCTTGGTATAACGATGATAGCGTGATTTGAAGGACTCCAAGAAAGAAGGAAGTGTGAGCGTGTCTGTACGGTTAGCATAGAGTGCAAAGTCGGTGATAAACTGGTTCTCCGTTGCTATCTGCAGATTATATCCAGGCTTAGTCTGTCCGTTCCGCATACGTCCTCCTTCATGTGCATAAACGTGGCATCAGGGTCGGTCTTGCTGTAGGAGTTTCTCCTCCCATAATCTCAAGGTGTTGGTCATACTCCTGGAGTTTATTACGTTTCTTCTCAAGTTCTTTAAGCTGTTTTTTCTTGGTTTTAACAGCTTGCTTCTCTTCTTTAGTCTTAGGCTCAGGGACTGATTCCAAAGACTTGTTTAATTCCTCGGATATCTCATCGAGCAGAGCTGCAGTAAACTCGACACCTTCTGTTTTAGCGGCATTGTCCTCGCGCTATGACATCATCAACCTGAAGCAAAAGTGTGCGTATTTGTTCCTGCAACTTGGCGCGGTTCTTTTCCACGGTTCTCTTCCAAACGAAGGTAGTACTTGTTGGCTTTCGATTCTATTTTTGTGCCGTCAATATATTCAACGTCAAGACTTATCAAACCTTTGGCTGCAAGTACTAATACGACTTGTGTGAATATATTGTTGATTTCCTTTTTCACACGATTACGAAAAACGATTGATGGTAATAAAATCAGGCTGCTCATATCCTGCTAGATAGATGAAATGAATGTCACGCTTGAGAAGTGACTCTATACGACGGCAGGAATAGATATTATTCATATAGGCGTAAAGAATCACCTTTAAGCATCATTTGTGGATGATAAGGCTTACTGACCACTGGCTTATAAAGTTTAGACATTATCCAACATAAGATTATCCACCAAGACGTTCAAAAGACGAACAGGGTCATCTTCTGCGATATCCTTATCAATTCTTTTGAGGAAAAAGAATCATTTTCTTGTGTATGTAAGAACGAAAGTGTATCTTTGTCATAATGAGATTTTTAATGCCCTAAAGGTACAAAAAACTTTAGGGAAATAGCAAAGCCCTGGCTTGAGAAAAGTCGGGCTAGTATAAAAAGAGGATGTGTACATTTTGGACACACCCTCTTTAATGTTCTTATAAAATATAATGTTTCAATAGAGAAAATGCTATGAACACACACAAAAGGCAAATTAAAAGATACCAATCATTGATTAACAAATATTTCCACAGTAGGAAATTATTATTACATAAAAACAAAGGAAAGTTTAATTCTAAGTTGCCTTAATTTTTAACATTTCAGGCATCTTACTGTAAAATAACAAGTTAAGTAGTATCTACAAATGACAAGAGTGACAGGAAATTAAGTTTATGTATATAGAATACTGGAAGTAAGTTTCATATTATAATTAAACTCACAGAGAAAGAGAGATTGCAAAAAGACAACAATATCGCCTAACCCAAACAACATATCAGACAACTTCCACTTTTTCAACGTATCAGAGGCCTCGTGCTTATCATGGCTATGTAGGGAATTTCAGTTAATTCACTCCTGAACCTGCCAAGAGCATTCAAAAACTGGATTCTTTTCTTAGAAAAGCCCTAGAAAAAAGAATTTGCAGTGTTTTCGCTCAAAAATCTCAAAATGTTGAGCCGTATGGGCATACCTGCCCCTTCCATACCCTGCCTCATGGATGGATATAAAATCACCTTATCTTTTATCAGCCACCTTCTTCATGTCCCTTACCATCTGCCTTGCGGCAAGAATGGCGGCATTAGCCGTATGGATTCCAAAGAAGAGCAGTAATGTTTCGCTGAACATGCTACGTGCCTTGATTCGCCCAACAGCATAGTGCTGTTTCTGATTCCCGAAGCTGCCCTCCATTACTGTGACTCTGAGGTTTCCGATAATCTTTCTCGCCGTCCTGAGACATTCAGATTCTTCTTTGGGTTTGGGACCTTTTCTGACGAAACAGGTCGTTATGTCTTTTTCCGCACACATTGTTCGGTTGGCATTGTTGGTATATATGGAATCGGCACCGACACGCTTAACTTTGACTCCCGTCAAAGATTCCTGATACTCAACACATTGCTTAAGACGAACACCCTCGTTGAAAGCCTCAAAGCTGTGGTGTTCTATGAATGATATGCCGTCAATCTGTATGTTGTTGACCTTGCCCCAAACTCCACACGCTTGTTTTCCTTGCCCCCTGACAATGGGACGGAGGTAGGGACGGTCGATGCTGACAATATGGTGCCTGACTTCCTTGCCTGAAAAACAAGGCTGACTGTTGGCGGAATACGGCACGTATGGCGGAGAGACGCTTTTTCCTGTTCTGCCGACAGGCTGATACAAGGGCTATACAATTTGCAAAAGAAGGTACCACTGAGAAAGAAGTTTGGAGAGCAGTTTCGAAGTCTTCTCTGAGCTTGCGCGTGGATGATGCTGTGTGCTTGCGCTGCTTGGCGTATGCAAGCCTCAGCCTCTCAACATCATTATACTTGCTCTCGGAACACGCTCCGATAGGTGCTTAAACTCGGAGACGAGCAGCTTGTGAAGCCAATGGCAACACTCCCAGAGTAGCTTGATGTCTGTCGGGAAGCGCAGGTAGCTCTCATAACAGGTCGCATCCGTCAGGCATAGGTCCTTGTCCTTGAGGCTGTCTTTCCATTTGGCGTACAATATGCCCTGAAGGCTGTCTATGTCAAGAAGACGGGCAAGACGGTTGCGTATGGCACTTACAATCTTTCCATCCCTAATGGGACAGGAAGGGTCTATCAGAGCGTCACAGAACATCTGCATGTGGATGCTTCCGTTACATCTCTATCAAGCCATCGTCAGACAGACCTGTGTATGACTTGAGGAACATCAGGGCTATTTCTCCCTCACACGAAAAAGAGGCTTTTTGCCCCGCTTGCTCTTATGGCTACGACTCGTACATGCTGCTGCCAACTCCTTAAGTGGGAGCTGGGAATGGATACGTCCAAGTTCGCTTTTTGCAAAGCTGTCACGATAGCTCTGTAAAAAATCAAACTCTGTAAAGGGCAAAGTTGGTGTTATATCAGAAATTTTTGTATCTTCACGACGTTTTTAAATTTTTCCCCGATTCTGCCCGTGAAGGGTCGTTCGGGGGATTTTATGTAAAGGTACAAATAAGATATTACACTGACAAACAATTAGTTAGAAAAATTTGAATATCCCTATGTAGATGATAAAACCTCCATTTACTCATTGGATTGTTGTGCCAATTCTTCAATGCCCATTACTAAGTCATTCAAACTTCTTGAGACCTCACATTATTCTTCTGCTATTAATGGCAAAAACACACCTATTAAAGAAATCCCACTATGTTTCAAACTGAAACATAATGAACTTAGAATAAAATATAAAAACGCACTTAAACTCATAAAGCTAGTGCGTTTTTAATTCTACGATAAAATATAATGTCTAATACACGTAAAATTTAGTTGTACCAAATCTCACCACCAAGTGTTTGATTCACATCAGTTTGCTCTGATTATTTTTGATTTTCGAAGTCATAATCTTCGAAAAATCAAGTGTTTTGCTTTTTTCATGTTCAATCCTTCCTGTTAATTAGACTAGTTGGTAAAATATTATCTTTAGTGCTAAATGACTGATACAAATATAAACAAAAATGATTATAAAACAAAAAATAAAACAACAAACAAAAGTAAATATTTAAATATTATTTACGCAAATATAATATGTTTTGTAATATAACGCATATTTTTATCACAAACGAAAAACATATACTATCTATATGTATTGAGACATTTACTTCCATACATAAGTAAGAACATAATTAGCGTTACATTCGCATTTTCACTAAGTGTTAGAGATGATCTAAGGTTAGTAACTAACCTTAATTTTGGCTTTTACTAGAATATCCTTCAAAGCCAAATGTTCTGAAGAACAAAGCTTATACATCGTTTCTTTGTAGCACACCAAGTAATGAGCATATCGGTTACATCTGCCATGATTTCATCATCTCTCAGGAAGCGTGATTGAACACGTTTTACTCTAGAAGAAACGAACTCATATCAATACCAACCTCATATTCTCTGGAAAGAATAACAGCAACAAAGCCAATGGTATGAGTTATATTAATATTATACCCCCTCACAATCGGTTTACCATCTTCATTATGCTGCAGGATGGGTGTATAACCCAACATCTCTTTCAAGATTTTGTTTACTCCATCTTTCTCAGCCTTTCTACCTTTTATCAATTTGCAGTAGTCCAACTAAAACCTTACCTCCAGCATCATTTGTTATCCGTACCACAGAAAGTAACTTTAACTTTTACTTATACGACGCTCTTCAATAGCCAACACCTCGAATTTATAGTTTTTGTAGAATAATTGTTCATGAACCACCGGGAAATCACCTTTGATTTCTAAAAAGTAAGCTCGGCTAAAGAATCTGCATCTCCTTCAATATCACCAAATTCATCATCAGAGAGGTTAAGAATTTTCAAGAAATCATTCAAAAGCGTTTTTACCCTCAAAAATATAGGTATTTGAGCCTAATTTAGTATAATTACGCTCTTCCTCATCAAATTCGTCATTAATTTCGCCTACTATCTCTTCTAGAATATCCTCCAATGTAACAATACCACTTGTACCACCAAATTCATCAACAACAATGGCTATATGAACTTTATTTTCTTGAAAATCACGCAATAAATCGTCAATCTTCTTAGTTTCTGGTACAAAATAAGGTGGACGAATTAAGCTCTGCCATCTGAAGTTTATTGGTTTTGAAAGATGAGGTAATAGGTCTTTAATATAAAGTACCTGAATGTTATCCTGATTGTCTTGAATAACAGGAATACGTGAATAGTTATTATCCACTATACACTTTAAAAACATCATCATAAGAGCAACGAATATCCAAATCAACAATATCTTGTCGAGAGGTCATCACCTCTTTAGCAGTCTCATCTCCAAAGCGTATAATTCCTTGAAGCATCCCTTGTTCATCCTTAATTTCATTCTTGTCAGTTAATTCCAAAGCCTGTTCAAGATCATCGACAGATAATTGCCGATTCTCCTTTTGAACTACTTTCTCAGCAAATGCTCCACTTTTTCAAAAGAATCGTTTCTACTTTACCAAAAACAAGTTTCTAAAAAGATTATTCCTTTCTACACCACTTCTACAAAAAGCAAGCGGTTTTCTTCTACTATAAACTTTAGGAATGATTTCACCAAAGAGGAGAAGAAGGAAAGTTAATAAAATCGTTACGCAGATAAATTGTAACCACACTTCACCAAATGTAAATAGGTGTGCGAAGATGTAATTACATAACATAATAATTGCGACATTGACAAGATTATTCGTAATAAGAATTGTAGCCAATGTGCGTTCACTATCTTCTCGCAGCAATTCAATCAAGTTTATCTGAAGCATTCTTATCAGGACTGCAAGTGATTCTATATCCGTTGGAGATAGACTGAAGAACGCTATCCTCAGATGCACTAGCAAATGCTGACAAACCAAGTGAAAACAATAGCCAATAGAGAAGTAATAATTACACTGAGATCTACTGGATTGACTGTAATATAAGAGGAGATATCAACTATATTCATCAAAAAGGTAATTTAGTATCATCTGAAGTATCGTCGGCACTATCATCTACTTCTTTACCTCAGAAATATTTTCATTTTTACGGGAAGCAGAAAGCCATTCAAGATTATCACCATAAATCTCTGTAACGTATCGTCGCATCCCCTTCTTATCGTCATAAGAACGATAGCGAATACGTCCTTCAATATAAAAGTTTCGTCACCTTTATGGATATATTTTTCTACATATTTAGCCAGGGCTTTTAAACAGAACTATATTATGCCAATCAGTGCGGTCCGGGGAACAACTGTTCCATTAGGCAGCGTATATCCTCGCTCTGTTGTGGCAAAAAGTAAACGAGGCAACACATTGATCCAGTCTCATAATATTTTTATCTCTGGTTCGCGCCCAACATTACCAATCAACAATACTCTATTCATAGATGATTAACTATAATAACAAAAAGGCATGTGAATTACTTCCACATACCCTAAATATTTAAACTTAAAATTCTTACCTTTAGCCGATGGAATTGACTTACTATTATCTACCCTGTCTTTCAAATACTCTACGATACGATTATAACAATCCCTAGCCTGAAACAGCTTTTTGCACTGTGCAACAAAATGTGTATCTCTATATTCATGCTTGCCTGATGTTGGGATTAGAACAACTCGCTTAAAAATCAAGTTCGCCTCATACCATCCATCACGCTCCTCGTTGAGATGCATAATTGCAGGGTTGTCCTTTTCGCACCATACCATCAGCAACAGGACGAAGAGCTTTTTTTCTGTTTAAAATCCATCATAGTGGCAGCTTCAGTCTTGATGACGATGAAATAAAACACGAGGACGAACTTTATAACGTTTAGGATAAAAAGACATCGCTAGCAGCATAATTTCTAATATCATCTTCCAATCTCTGGAGTAAGCTGAATATCAGGAATAGAACTTAGGAAATCGAGAGCTCCTCAACGCTATGAACTAATACTTCATTATCGAAATATCGCAAATATAAATTCATAAAGAAATTTGCATATATGTTTCTCTAAAAAGAGCGGCAAACGAGGCTCGAACTCGCGACCCTGACCTTTCGGCAAGGTCGTGCTCTACCAACTGAGCTATTGCTGCATTTACAGCGTGAAGTAACCACTTACTTAAAAGATTTATGTGAAGAGGAGGAGACTCGAACTCCCACGAAACAATTTTCACTACTCCCCTCAAAAGTAGCGCGTTCACCAATTCCGCCACCTCTCCAGCATATAAAAAGTATTCTGAATCATAAAGTGCCCAGAACAGGGACTCGAACCTGCACGTCGTGAAACACACGCACCTGAAAACGTGCGCTGTCTACCAATTCCGCCACCTGGGCATAAAACAAGAAGTTTACTTCTATATTTTTAGAATATCAAAGAGCGGCAAACGAGGCTGAACTCGCGACCCTGACCTTGGCAAGGTCGTGCTCTACCAACTGAGCTATTGCCGCATTTAAAAGTCTCTCTTCTAAAGAGTTAGACAAAAAGTCGGGGTGACAGGATTCGGAACTCGCGACCGCCTGGTCCCAAAACCAGATGCGCTACTGAGCTGCGCTACACCCGTTGCATATTCTTAGTGATAAACTCATTTCCGAATTGCGAGTGCAAAGGTACTATATATTTTCGATATTGCCAAACTTTTCTTCATCAATAGAAATCTGATTTTTATCCCAAAAGAGCAAAAATAAAAATGGTCTTCACAAATAGCAAAAATTATTGATTAACAGACTACTATAAAAAGAACAACATCAAAATAGTGATCATGGCAAAATTTTTATAATTTTTACCACACTTGCAATTCGATTGTTTGTCCATCTAATGACATTTATCATATTATAGTAGAGTACCCATACTGTAAAAAATACCATCACAAAAGCCCCCATATCTTTATATTAAGGTAATAAGGAAATAAACTATGGCACTACACAAACATTTCCATCAACTTATTTTCAAGATAAATTCAGGCTTTGATAATGGTTCATAAAAGGTAATAGATTTCTAACTTGCTCTACAACATCATATATAAAAATATTTCTTATGTTTTATATACCTTTCATATATCTCGCTTTTTAGATCAATCCTTTGGGTATAAACCTATAAGTTTCCGAAGAACAAAAAAATCAATTATGCAAAGAATATTATTACGCACAACGAATCTCATGCCAAAAAGAAATCCATTACCCAACTATAACATCCCAATACCATAGAGTTTCCCACTTTTTACATACTTTGGCAAGAGCCTTTCTTAACAGCATAGCTCAATGTCGTAGATTTATGGCTGAAATCAAAGAGTAAATAATAATCTACTAATGTAGATTTTTATATCCCTCATATGAATCATCTTAGACTCAAAAACAAACCATAGTAATACAATATAATTCTCACAACACGTTCCCATTCATCCACTCAATTGTGTATCCTTGTAAACATAACCATCAACACATATTGTGTTTTAGCATCCGCACCAATTGTGCTAAGCCTCAACACCACATGTGCTAAGCACCTGCACCAAACATATAAAATATCTGCATAAAAATCTAGTGATACTAAAACGTCCACAAACATAGTATAAATTAGGAGCTTAAAACGTTCTACCCCATTGCAATATTAAACTTACACTATTGTAAATCGATGATTTTAAGTAATCGTCATTCGTAATACCTAGTATTAAAGAGAAGTGTTTCTTCATTTATCCCTAAGTACGTAACATCACATCTAGACTTTGTTATCACACATACTTATTGCGCCGTTATTATCACTTACATATATATAGTATAAAAAGGAATTACTCAACAAGAATAATTCCTTTATTTTTAGTATATTATAAGTCCACAAATATAGGACGAAATTACATTTTATTTAATTATGCCCTGCTCCTTAAATATCTTAGTTAAAGCCTGACACCACGCTCAACCTGTTCCTCGGTATGTGTAGCCATCAAAGCAAAACGTACCAAGGTATCTTGTGGAGCACAAGCTGGAGGAATTACAGGATTAATAAAAACGCCTCGCCTCATACGCAAACTTAGTCACGATAAAGGTCTTTTTCAATATCACGAACATAAAGTGGAATAATTGGGCTTTCAGTGTCGCCAATCTCGAAACCTTCTTCTCTAAATCGCTTCAAAGCATAATTTGTAACCTTCCAAAGTTGTTCTAAGCGTTCTGGTTCCTGTTCTATAATGTGAAGTGCTTCCAAAGCTGCTGCTGTTGCAGCTGGTGCATTACTCGCTGAGAAGATATAAGTGCGGCAAGTATGACGCAAATAATTAATCGTATCTTTATCACCAGCAATAAAGCCACCAATTGATGCCAAACCTCTTTGAGAAGGTACCCATAATAAGGTCAACCTCGTCTGTCAAACCAAAAATGATCACAAACACCCCTACCCTGACGTCCGAACACACCTAAAACCATGTGCTTCATCAACCATGATGGAACAATTATATTTGTGTTTCAATTCAACAATTGCAGGTAGATTTGCTAAGTCACCTTCCATAGAGAAGACCCATCAACAACAATCAGTTTAACTGCGTCATGAGGAAGTCGCTGGAGGACACGCTCCAAATCTTCCATATCATTGTGCTTATAACGAAGTTGGTGGCAAAAGCTCAGACGACGTCCATCAACAATACTTGCATGATCACGATCGTCACAAATGACATAATCTCCTCGTCCTACAACAACTGAGAGAACACCAGCATTTACTGAAAAACCTGTAGAGAAAAACAAGTGCCTCATCTTTTACCCTTCAAAATGCTGCAAAGTTCTTTTTCTCCAACTGCACGTGGAGATCAAGCGTTCCATTCAAGAAACGACTTCCAGCACAACCTGAACCATACTTTTTCAAGAGCTTTTTGAGCAGCACTAATCACACGTGGATCATTAGGGTAAGCCAGTATAGGCGTTAGAACCAAACATAAGGATTTTATTGCCATCAATATCTGTTACCTCTGTTCCTTTGCTTTACTTGTAATCTCACGGAAGTATGGATAAACACCAGCATCCATGAACTTCTGCGGCTCACGATAGCTTTTTGTACTTGTCTTGTAACTGTCCCATTATATTTTTAATGTGGTGTAGTCAATGACTACTTAATATTATTTTTAGGGTGCAAAGATACTAATTTAGAATGATAAAAAAAGCAGTTTTTAATTAGAAAAAGTGATTTTTAAACATTTTTGTCTCCATAATAACCATGATATAACTAATAAATATGTATCTTTGTCCAAATAAACAATGCGCTTGTTTGACCCAATGAATAAGAAAAATAGTTTTTATCCTCAACCCCATATCGGGTACCATTTGTAGGGCATGGTATTCCCAATCTTATAGAGGAACGACTCGACAAAGAACAGTTTGACTATCATATTGCAGAAACTCAATATGCTGGGCATGCAACTATTCTTGCACAAGAAGCCGTGAAAGAAGGAGTTGATATCGTTATCGCAGTAGGCGGTGATGGCACAGTCAATGAGGTCGGCAGAGCACTTATTAATTCGAACACCGCCTTAGGGCATACTCCCTTGTGGCTCGGGGAATGGACTTGCCAGACATCTTGATTTACCAATGAATCTAAAGAAATGTGTTGATATCATTAATAGCTATGATGTAAAAAAACTTGATTATGGCATTATTAATGAACATCCTTTCTTTTGCACCTGTGGCATGGGGTTTGACGCTTTTATTTCAATCGAAGTTTGCAGATACTGGAAAACGTGGTCCCATCACATATATGCAAAAATTCTTGAAGAAGGACCCAGTTATAAACCTGAGACTTACGAAATCGAGGATGAAGATGGGACACATCGTTATAAAGCATTCCCTTGTATCAGCAGCCAACGCTTCTCAATATGGAAACAATGCATATATTGCTCCACAAGCCTCAATGAGCGATGGATTGTTGGATATTATTATCATGGAACCTTTCGATATTATCGATGCACCACAAGTCGCAATTGAACTTTTCAACAAGACACTTGATAAAAATCTGAAGATAAAAACATTCAGAACTAAACACATTCATATACATCGTAAAAAAGAAGGTGTTATTCATTTCGATGGCGACCCTATCACGTCAGGTGTTGATGTTGACATTTCTATTGTCCCAAAGGGTATAAATATTATTGTAAATCCAAAGAGCAAAAAAGATAATAGGGCAACCCAACATCTTACAAAACAGCTTTTTCAGAGATCTTTTATAACTTTGATTTGATGAGACAAGATTTTACAAAACAAAGTAGAAAAGGTACAAGCTATTAACAAAAACCTACTTCGCAAATTGAACATGTAAAATCATAAACAAGACCAATGGGCTTCACTTTCAAACAATTTCATATCATCGATGAGCATACAGCCATGAAGGTTGGAACGGATGGTGTGTTACTTGGGTACTTGGGCAGAAGGAGGATTAAAAATCCTTTGACATAGGAACGGGGACAGCACTTATTGCTCTTATGATGGCACAACGTTTTCCATCAGCAAGCATTGATGCAATTGAGATTGATGAAGGAGCCCTTGAAGATGCACGTTTTAACGTCATGCGGTCTCCATTCAGTGATAATATAAATATTCTCAACAAGTCATTGCAAGATTATTGTCCCTACTGCGAAAACAAAAGAAGAAGGGATATATGACGCTATTGTTTGCAATCCACCCTACTTTATTAACTCATTAAAAATCCTTTACAGCAAAGGACAACTGCAAGACATACTGACACGCTCTCTCACCAAGAGCTTATCTTTCATTCAAAACGACTTTTTAAAGCAAACGGGACTCTTTTCAATCATCATCCCTTCAGATAATAAAAAATTTACTTGAAGCAGAGGCTATATTTTAACGGATTATCTGTGCACAAAATAACATACATAAAAAACTAAATCTTCGAAACTAGCAAAACGTTGTCTGATTGAATTATCAAAGAATTCTAAAACACAACGCATCATAAATGAAGAGGTGCTTACAAACGCTGATAATTCTCTTACCGATTGGTATCATAATCTGACAAAAGAATTTTTATATCAGATAAAATTATAATAAAGTAATTTGCTGTGTTATGACGCCACAAACAACCTACTTTCCTACCATCACTGTCACTACCTGTAGTCATTTAACTTATTAATTCACAGCAACATGCACGGAATGTTAAAAGTGACAGCAACTTACAATAAAAACTATTCTCAGGTTTTTATGTAATCTTCACTCACCTTTCTGGAAGATGAAATCATAGAGACATCCCACTTAAACTATAAATCATATTTTTCAATCCATACATTCAACGTAAGATATGCATAATCCACCTTCTTTTTGTTGAAGTCCCAATTAAAGCGACTTTATTCTTTCAGTCTTTCGGTTTTATTTTGTAACTTTGCAAGCTAAAAGTAGGTATAAAAGAACTTTATGAAACAAAATAGTTCTATACAAATGATTACTGATTACGAAGGTGATATGCCAAACTTGAACGTACAAGTTGATGGTGCGAAATCCCTATCTTCGTAACCCGTAACCCTCGTTATGTTCCTGGAATTCTTTCTCCGATCCTTGTTGGTAGAAAGCCAACATTAGCATTAGTTGAGCAATTGAGGAGAATCCAAACACGATTATAGCAATTGTAAGCCAGAAAGATAGCAATATTAATGACCCTCGAGAAGACGATATTTATATGACTGGTATCTATGCACGCTTCGTACGTGCTTTTGATATGCCAGGAAATTATGAGGGCAATAATCGTACTGTTATACTACAAGGACTTGGTAAATGTAAGATCAAGAAGATTACAACTCTAAGCCCTTACATGAAGGGATACACTGTTGCTTTTAGCCAGAAGAGTCTGAGCCAAAGAAAGACAAGGAATTCTCTACGGCTGTAGAAGACATGAAATTGGTTGCAAAGGAATATATCCATGGAAGCGATGATATTCCTGATGACACACAATTTGCACTCGACAATATCAACAATCCTGTCGTTGCGGTAAATTATGTATGTTCAACCATGCCTTTCTCCGTAACAGACAAAATTCAAATGTTAGAAGAAGACTCCATTAAAGGGGCGTCTGTTCTCGTTAATGAAGGTACTGAACCGTGAAATCTAGTTCCAAACTCTTCGTCAAGATATCCGTACTAAGACACGTGAGGATCTCGACGAACAACAGCGCGAATATTTTCTGCATCAACAAATTAAAAATATCAAAGAAGAATTGGGGGATGGTGACTCAGCACCTGACAAGAAAGAATTACTCGCTAAAGCAAAAAGAACAAAAAGTGGTCTGAGGATGTTGCAAAAGATATTCCAAAAAGGAATTAGATAAACTGGACACTCTTAATCCACAAAGTCCTGATTATAGCGTGCAGGTGAACTATCTTCAAACGATGGTAAACCTACCATGGAATGAATATACCAAAGACGATCTTGACTTGAAACGTGCAAAGCGTATCCTCGATAAGGATCACTATGGTATGGAGAAAAGTGAAAGAACGTATCCTTGAATACATCGCGGTCCTCCAGTTACGTGGTAACCCTGAAGTCACCAATCCTCTGCCTTTATGGTCCTCCAGGAGTGGGTAAGACCAGCTTAGGAAAGAGTATTGCTGAGCCTATGAAGCGTAAGTATGTACGTGTATCATTGGGTGGTTTACACGATGAATCAGAGATTAGAGGGCATCGTAAAACCTACATTGGTGCTATGCCTGGACGTATCATTAAGAATATTCAAAAGGCAGGCTCATCAAATCCTGTATTCATACTTGATGAGATTGATAAGGTAACACAAAACACAATTAATGGTGACCCATCATCAGCTTTATTGGAGGTTCTCGACCCAGAGCAGAACAACGCCTTCCATGATAATTATCTAGATATGGATTATGACCTATCGAAGGTATTGTTCATTGCTACAGCAAATGATCTCAACACAATTCCACGTCCACTACTCGACCGTATGGAACTCATTGAAGTTTCTGGTTATATCACGGAAGAAAAGGTAGAGATTGCAAAACGTCATCTTGTTCCAAAAGAACTTGAGAATACTGGTTTTAGACCAGTTAGAAGAGAAGCCTAAGTTTACTAAGGCTACACTAGAGAAAATCATAGAAAACTATACACGTGAGAGTGGTGTTCGTCAGCTTGAAAAGCAAATCAATAAAGCGATGCGCAAACTTGCATTCAAACAGGCGATGGACAAGCTACTTCCTTACACGAAGATTACACCTGACAAGCTGGTGGACTTGCTCGGCAAACCATCTTACACACGTGATATCTATCAAGGCAACAAATATGCAGGGTGTTGTTACTGGACTTGCTTGGACGAGTGTTGGTGGTGAGATTCTCTTTATTGAGACTTCACTTTCAAAAGGCAAATCAGGTAAGTTGACACTGACTGGTAATCTTGGCGATGTGATGAAGGAGTCTGCAGTCATTGCATTAGAATATGTAAAGGCACATATCAACGCCTTGAACGTTGACTATCGTATCTTTGAGCAGTGGAACATCCATATCCACGTGCCAGAAGGAGCAACGCCAAAGGATGGTCCTTCAGCTGGTATCACAATTGCAACAAGTATTGCTTCAGCACTCACACAACGTAAAGTGCGTAAGAATACCGCTATGACAGGTGAGATAACCCTACGTGGTAAGGTCCTTCCTGTAGGTGGTATTAAGGAAAAAGATACTTGCTGCTAAACGTGCAGGAATAACAGACATCGTGATGTGTTCTGAAAACAAGAAAGACGTTGAGGAAATCCTAGAGATTTATCGTAACGGACTTCATTTCCATTTTGTTGAGAACATTCAGCAGGTATGGGACTTCGCTTTTAACTGATGAGAAAGTAGAACATCCTGTTGACTTTACAATTGCTGACGAAAAAGAAGGAGGAAGCAAAAATAATGACATTTGAACTTCAGCACACAGATAAAGCAAGTGATGCTCGTACAGGTATCATAACAACTGACCATGGACAGATTAAAACTCCCATCTTTATGCCAGTCGGGACAGTTGGGTCTGTTAAGGGAGTGCACTTTGAGGAGCTACGTAAACAGGTCAAAGCACAAATTATTTTAGGTAACACCTATCACCTCTACCTGCGCCCAGGACTTGACATCATCAAGGCTGCAGGTGGTTTACACGCTTTTTAATGGTTGGGATCGTCCTATCTTGACAGATTCTGGTGGCTTCAAGTTTTTTCTTTTGACGGGCATACGCAAACTTTCAGAAGAAGGCTGTGAGTTTAGAAGTCACATTGATGGTTCCAAGCATATCTTTACACCAGAAAACGTGATGAACACAGAACGCATCATTGGTGCTGATATCATGATGGCTTTTGACGAATGTCCTCCGGGACAGAGTGATTATCAATATGCCAAAAAGAGTTTGGAGATGATACAGCGTTGGCTCGATCGTTGCATTAAACGATTCAACGAGACTGAGCCTCTCTATGAGTTACAACCAAAGCCTCTTCCCTATCGTTCAAGGCTGTACCTATAAAGACTTACGCCGTGAAGCTTCGAAATTTGTGGCTGATAAAGGTGCCGATGGTAATGCTATCGGCGGTTTAGCTGTTGGCGAACCAACCGAGGTGATGTATGAAATGATTGAAGTAGTCAACGAGATTCTTCCTAAAGACAAACCTCGTTACCTGATGGAGTTGGTACACCACGAATATTCTTGAAGCCATTGAGCGTGGAGTAGATATGTTTGATTGTGTTATGCCTACTCGCAACGGACGTAATGCAATGCTTTTCACCTACAATGGAACGATGAATATGAAGAACAAGAAGTGGGAAAACGACTTCTCACCAATTGATTTAGATGGCTGTGATATTGATGTCATCACGAGCAAAAGCGTATCTCCATCATCTCTTCAAAGCAGGAGAACTACTTGCCATGCAGATTGCCAGACATACATAACCTTGCTTTCTATCTTCGTCTAGTCACAGACGCACGTACACATATTGAGCAAGGTGACTTCGCACAATGGAAGGCATCTGTTATCGAACAATTAGGAAGAAGAATTTAAGAAGAAACTCAATGAGTAAGGTAAAAAGAGATTGTTGATAAAATCAAAAAGACTGATTAATCATTTCGGGCAATGCCTTATTGAACATTTACCTATATTGAAGAAGGTGGGACATCTACTTAAGATGCTCACTCCTTCCTCGCTATATAGGGATTCTTGATTGGTATATCATTAAGAAATTCATTGGTACATACATCTATGCTATCTTACTGATTATCTCTATTGCTATTGTGTTCGACTTTAATGAGAATCTCTCAAAATTCACACAATATCATGCCCCATGGCGTGCAATCATATTTGATTACTATGCTAACTTTATTCCTTACTATTCTAACCTCTTCTCACCATTGTTTGTTTTTATTGCCGTTATCTTCTTTACTTCCAAACTGGCTGGTAACTCTGAGATAATATCAATGATGGCAGCAGGAGTATCGTTCAAACGATTGATGCGCCCTCACATGATATCCTGTGTCCTCATTGCAGGTTTAACATTTTATCTTAACAGCTATGTCATTCTCATGGCACTGTCATTCGACAGAACTTTGAATCGCTTTATCGTAATTCAAAGAAGAATACATCAGCAGAGAATGTACAGTTGCAAGTAGCAAAGAGTACTATTGCTTACATACAGCATTACGACAACCAGTATAAGCGTGGCTATGGTTTTTCACTTGTTAAATTTAAAGACAAGAAGATTGTTAGCCACATGACTGCAATGGAGATTCAATATGACACAGTTGCTGACACAAAGTATCATTGGAAAGTTAGCAATTGGAAGATTCGTACGCTCAAAGGATTGAAAGAACATATCCAAAGTGGTGCCACAAAGGACACAGTACTACTCATGGAACCGACTGACCTTGTCTATTCTAAGGGACAGCAGGGAGACGTTCACATCTCCAGAGCTATTGGATTATATCTCAAAACAAACCAGCTGTGGTTCTGGTAACGTGGTACAGTATGAAGTTGAGTTTCATAAACGAATAGCAATGTCATTCTCATCCTTCATTCTTACAATCATCGGTCTTTTCACTTTCTTCGCGCAAACGAAAAAGGTGGAATGGGACTTTATCTTGGTATCGGTTTAGCACTTAGTTTCGGTTACATCATGCTCCAAACCGTATCAGCGACCTTGCAATACAGAGCTGACACACTCCAATACTAGCAGCATGGATTCCTAACATTATTTTTGCTGTAATAGCTTACTTCTGTTATAGGCATGCACCTAGCTAACAAGATTAACAAGACAACATTAAAAACTTACCTCATGATAAAGGGAAAAACAATAATATGTATTTTTGAAGATTTTAGATTTTAAACGATAACGTACTTGACGCACTCTATGACATGTGTTTTGATGAATGCACTCCAATTCAGGAGAAGTGCATTCCTGAAATATTAAAAAGGACATGATGTTTTGAGTGTTGCTCAGACTGGAACCGGCAAAACAGCGGCTTACCTTCTTCAGTACTTTCCAAGTTAGCTGATGGCGGTTATCCGGAGTCGGCTATTAATTGTGTCATCATGTCGCCAACTCGTGAATTAGCACAGCAGATTGACCAAGGTATGCAGGGGTTTTGCCTACTATCTTAACGGCGTATCATGCGTTGCTGTCTATGGCGGTGATGATGGTAATAGATATGATCAGGAACTAAAGAGCCTTTGCATTAGGAGCTGATGTTGTAATTGCAACGCCAGGACGATTCATATCTCACATTTCCCTGGGTACTGTTGACTTGTCCAAGGTTAGTTTCTTTTATTCTTGATGAGGCTGACCGCATGCTTGACATGGGTTTCTCTGATGACATTATGACAATTGCAAAGAAGTTACCATCTACTTGTCAGACGATAATGTTCTCAGCTACGATGCCTCCAAAGATTGAAGAGCTTGCTAAAAAGCTTGTTAAAGAATCCAATAGAGATAAAACTTGCAGTGAGCAGACCAGCTGAAAAGATACAGCAGAAGGCTATGTATGCTATGAAACTCAGAAGATGGGTATCATTAAAGACATTTTTCAAAAGCAGGAGACCTTAAGCGTGATTATATTCTCTGGTTCAAAACAGAAAGTAAAAACAGATAGCAGCATCACTCAATCGTAAGCATATCAACTGCGGGGGAGATGCACTCTGACTTAGATCAGGAGCAGCGAAATGACGTCATGTTCAAGTTCAAGAGCGGACAAATTGATGTTTTTGGTAGCAACTGACATCGTTTCACGTGGTATTGATATTGATGACATAGCGATGGTCATCAACTATGATGTTCCACACGATGCAGAAGATTATGTTCATCATATCGGTCGTACCGCACGTGCCGATCGTGATGGAAAAAGCAATTACATTCGTGAATGAGGACGACATCTACTTCTTCCAACAGATTGAATCATTCTTAGAAAAAGAGGTTGAAAAAGCCCAACTTCCAGCAGAACTTGAGCGAAGGTCCTGAATACAAAAGCAATAGTAAGCCTAAAAAGGTAGCAATAGTGCGAAGAGTCGTGGAAGAAAGATCGTGACCATCAAAGTCACAAAGATAAGAAACAGGGAAATAACAAGCAGCGCAACAGACGCCCTGTACCTCAGACACAAAACACGCACTGATGAAAACGACATTAAAAAGACAGGAGAATAAGGTGAGCTAATAAACAGAACAACAATGCACTGAAACAGAAAGAAAAACAATCCTGTAACAACGTCAGCAAACAAAAAGAATAATCGTCAGGGTAAAGGCAGACAAACAGAGCGTCAAACAAAAACCGATAACGAGAAGCGCAATGAGAGAAAGCCTTCAAATAATAAAGGTAACGTAGAGTACTGCACAATCAACAGAATAAAAAGTCGAACAATAAGCGCAAAAACGTAACAACCGCCAGCGTACTAGAAGAAAAAGTCAGTAAGAAGAAGTACCAAATATGATATTCGTGAGAGTTACCATCAACATCTAACAACGAGTCAGGTTTTGAAGGCACTTATCAAGAAACCATTGAAATGGCTTCGTGGACTTGGTAAGAAATAAATTTAGCACTTCTAGGGTCGTCGAAAAACATGATGCCCGTAGCCCAAACATTGAGGGTTGCGGGCATTATCTTTCTTTACGGGTAATTAATAATTAAATCTACTGCTATCATCAAAATCTTGATTCCTCACATCAAAACAACTTTTCGAAACAAACCTCTTGGAGTACAAAAGCATCTATCTTTATTATTGCTGTCCGATAAAAACCTCTACATGCTGCACTACTCTCTCTCAATGCTGCTGAAATACTCATGATTAGTTCTAATTTTCCAATTCAGCCCCCTAGAATAATGACAACCTTCAGGTGGGGCTTTTACTTGCAGGTAATCAATCTTTCCCAATCTCTATGTGGCTGTTCAAAGAAACTTTGTATTGAAACATAGCTCATAAGTAGAATTCTTATCATTGTAGCCAAGCCTGAGAAGCTCCAGGATCTCTTTATTCTGTTCTTCACTAGTAGTGTAAGCAGATTAGCTATAGCGTAATCCATATTTGTATTTTTATAGCATTCGCACTCTCCATAGAAGTATCTTAGCGGGAAATTCTGTTTTTATTTGCTTAAATAAGGTTTCTATCTGCCATCGTCTCTTATAAATCGCTATAATATCTTCTGCCGACATCTGAGAATCATTGGTCAGCAGAGATATTAATCTGATTTTCCCTTTCTTAGTCTTATCCTGATATGTAATTTTTCTTGCTTTATGGTAGATATCTTTTTCCTTTGTATGCTTATGAAAGAGTATGGTTTCTATGCATAGCTCCATAATCTGTAGTCATCTCATAATCTGTATCGGAATTCTTTTAAAGCTAAGATTATTTTTCATCTTAGTCATATATAACGCCTCTTTGCGTGAGTTCTGAGAACTTTTCATAGTTGATATAGTACCTGTCAAAAGCAATCAGCCTCATTATGTATCGTTCTGGAATAAGTGCAAATTGATCATGGCTGGCTGCGGATGTGAACTTGATATCGCTTGGAACATTCTCATTGGCAACTATCTCTGTATGTACTTTTATTCCACCCTTTTTCTTACCAGTTTTGGGGTTACGCCCTACACCTTTAAAGACCAAGTTAGAAAATAAACTTATTGTCGTAGAATCTATTATCTTTTTAGATTCTTCAGCCATTTGGGCTGTCCACAACTTCGGCTGTCCGAGTAAAGCTCATGCCGATATTTCTATGATAAGTTCATATAGATTGAAACCGAATATCTCAGAATCTCGACGTTTGTTTTGCATCTGACAAGGTACTTCGACAAGGAAAATGCTTTAAACCAAGATAGATTAAAGCGATTAACATTAGCAAAGAGAGAAGTCTTTATCTCACGTAGAGAGTCTAAAGCTGCATCATTACTGCATAGACATGACGACAAGATGATGCCATGCATCAAACTTCTTTATATAGTGTTCACCTCCCTGAGCTTGGCTTAGAGAGAGAGTTTCATCACGATTAAAATAGTTTAACAGTTGAACATATAGCGGCTGTCCGACAAAATGTGTACTTTTTGCTCATCTTATTTCATTGTTTTTATTTTTGCAACTACAAAGGATAAGAAGGGCTGAATGTACAAAAACAATCAGCCCGTTTTTTATTATTCTGAATTAAAAAGATATGAATGCACTAAAAGTTTTATCGGACACCAATATATCTTTATGTTTATTAAAGTAATCATAGCAATATATATCATTCTCCGTCACAGTTATTATATTGTATAAGAAGGATGAGTCCCAAGTCCAAACCTTTCTTAGGTTAGACTTGCGCTCTTAATACTATTTATTATATAACAGCTCAAATATAAGGCTATACTTTTAGGAAAGAATTTATTGTTCACATCTAAATATAACTCACCAGATCTAAAATATACAGCCAAAAGAAACTTTTGAAAACACAAGAAAACATAACAAGACAAGTTCGTTTATTTCCGTATAATTTAGTACTTTTTGTACCAGAATTAAAAATAAAGTTATGAAAACTTTCAACAATATTACTTTCCATCGTGTTAGGGACTTAGTTCTTCAACTATGTGCACAACAGAAAGATATTACAATTAAACTTATCGAAACATCTGATGTGCATGGTTCCTTTTTCCCATACGACTTCATCACTCGAAAGTCTAAAAAGCGGTTCTATGGCAAGAGTCTATACACTCGTTGAGGAACTTCGAAAAGAAAAGATGGGAAAGATAACATTTATCTGATGGACAATGGCGACATCCTACAAGGTCAGCCTATATCTTACTATTATAATTATGTAGTACCTGAGAAGACAAACATTGCAGCAAGTGTTCTTAACTATATGGATTACGATGTTGCAACTGTTGGAAACCACGACATTGAAACTGGTCATAAAGTCTATGACAAATGGTTCAAGGAACTAAAGTTTCCTATCCTCGGAGCCAACATTATCGATACGAAGACAAAAACATACATCCTACCTTACTATACCATCAAGAAAAAGAATGGTATCAAGGTCAGTGTCATTGGAATGCTAACACTCACCATACCAAACTGGCTAAAAAGAAAGTATCTGGAGTGGTTTGCGCTTTTGATGAAATGGTGTCTTGTGCAAAAAGAACTATGGCAGAGGTGAAGATGAAAGAGAAGCCTGATGTCATTGTTGGTTTATTCCATTCTGGCTGGGATGGTGGCATAAAGACATCAGACTATGACGAAGATGCGTCTCAGAAAGTTGCAAAGGAAGTTCCTGGCTTTGACGTAATTTTCTTCGGTCACGACCACACGCCACATAATTCTGTAGAAAAGAATATTGCAGGTAAAGACGTTATCTGCCTTGACCCGGCAAACAATGCACAACGATGTAGCGATAGCAACATTAACACTTAGACCTAAGAATGTCAAAGGTAAAGCGTCAATACACAATTACAAAAGCGAATGGACAACTTATTGATGTAAAAGATATCAAGGCTAACGAAGCATTCTATAGAGCATTTCCAAACTGAAATCGATGCTGTGAAAGCATGGGGTGATCAGGTAATTGGGAAGTTTGAAAATACAATTTACACAAAGGATAGCTACTTCGGTAACTCTGCTTTCAACGACCTTATTCTCAATTTAGAACTAAAAGATTACTGGGGCTGATATTGCTTTTTAATGCACCTTTGTTATTCAATTCATCTATTAAAGCAGGACCAATTACTGTTGCAGATATGTTCAATCTCTATAAGTATGAGAATAATCTTTTGTACTATGCGCCCTCACAGGTAAGGAGATTCGGAAGCATCTTGGAGATGAGCTATGATCTATGGTGTAACACTATGAAAAGTCCTGAAGATCATCTGCTTTTGCTTTCAAACACTCAGAATGATGCACAACGTCTTGGTTTTTAAGAACTTCTCTTTCAACTTTGATTCCGCCGCAGGTATCGATTACGAAGTAGATGTAACTAAACCTGATGGAGAAAAAGGTACACATCCTACGCATGAGTAATGGTGAACCTTTCGATGAAACTAAATGGTACACTGTAGCAGTGAATAGTTATCGTGCTAATGGTGGTGGAGAACTCTTAACCAAGGGAGCAAGTATCCCACGTGACTCTTTGAAGAGTCGCATCATCTGGGAAAGTCCAAAGGATCAGCGACATTATCTTATGGAAGAAATCAAGAAAGCTGGTGTAATGAACCCACAGCCAAAATCCATAACTGGAAATTTATTCCAGAAGCATGGACCATTCCTGCTCGCATCGTGACTGCAAACTTCTTTTTCAAAGAATAAGAAAAAGAAGTACTCGTCAAAACTGAACTAACTCGTTTACGAGGTTAAGTTCCAAATTAAACGAATTTGGCAAAGTCTTAACACTGAGACTAATGAAGAAATATTGGTTTATTTTCTGTAAAAACAGATATCATGCTTGAGAAAGTGGATGAGCATTACTTTATTCCACTCTCTGAAGATGCCCAATATCACTGCATCCTTGGACACATGCTATAATGTCACACCGATGAAAGATGGAACAGAGGTAAAGGCTGTCATGATTGACCAACCTATAACCGACAATGCACAATACGAGATGTGTGAGCACGTTCCTCCTTCTATCGTCTTCCCAAAGAATTTTTTATCTTAAAGCAGGCAAGTGTCATGAGTTACTTTTACTGGGATAATAACACCCGCTTCTGTGGCGTTTGTGGAGCGACAATGAAGATGCACACCGACATTTCAAAAACGTTGCACAAACTGCGGAAAAGAAGTATACTACTAGCTTACTGCACAGCAGTCATTGTCCTTGTACATCATGACAATAAAGTTCTTCTTGTCCATGCACGCAACTTTAAAAACTGATTTCTATGGACTTGTAGCTGGCTTTGTTGAAACAGGTGAAACACTTGAGGAAGCCGTTCACCGCGAAGTGGAAGAAGAGACAGGAATAAAAGTAAAGAATCTTCGCTACTTTTGGATCAGCAACCTGTACCTATCCATGCGGTCTCATGGTAGGCTTCAATGCTGATTATGATGGTGGAAGCTTACACCTACAACGAAGTGAAATTTCAAAGGGAGCTTGGTTTACTAAAGACAATCTCCTGACAATTCCAGAACCATTATCAATAGCAAGAATGATTCTTGACGATTGGATAAACAAAACTTCAATATAAACAAAAGCTTATTTTTAAACCTTAAGACAATGATGACTTTCTTAGAAAAAGCCCTAGGATTTGATTCCAAATCTATGAAGCTCCGCACTGAGATTATTGCTGGAGCAACAACATTCTTAACGATGAGCTACATCTTAGCTGTAAATCCTGCTATTCTTACCACAACGGAATGGATAAGGGAGCACTCTTCACAGGCACTGCTTTGCTGCTGCTATCGCAACTTTACTTTTAGCAGTTCATGGCGAAGCTGCCTTTTTGCACAGGCACCTTCTATGGGGCTGAATGCCTTCTTTGCTTATACGCTCTGTGTGTCATTGAAGTTTACATGGCAGCAGTCTCTAGCCATCATGCTAATTGAGGGTATTCTCTTTATCATTATTACATTTTTCAATGTTCGTGAGATGATTCTCAACGCTATCCCGACAAATCTACGCTATGCCATATCAGCTGGTATCGGTATGTTTATTGCTTTTATTGGTTTGAAAAACGCTGATATTATCGTTGACAACCAAGCAACTCTCGTCGGACTTGGCGCATTCACTCCTACCTGCATCCTCGGTATTATAGCTATTCTTCTAAGTGGAGCATTAATGGCAAGAAATGTAAAGGGCTCTCTTTTCTGGGGAATTATCATCACCACTATCATTGGCATTCCAATGGGAGTTACGGTAATTCCTGACAGTTGGATGCCTGTATCAGCACCACAAGATATCACTCCTATCTTCTGCAAGTTTGACTTCTCTGGACTAATGAATCTGAAGACTGTGTTGGTCGTATTCTCTCTTCTTTTGATTAACATCTTTGACACAATCGGTACATTGATGGGCTTAGCTGACAAGACAGGTATTGTAGAGCCAAATGGCAATATCCCTCATGTAAAAGAGGCTATGATGAGCGATGCAATCGGTACAACTTGCGGTGCAATGTTAGAAGTTCAACACTTACAACATACGTAGAGAGTGCCAGTGGTATTGCAGAAGGTACTAGCTCTGGTGTAACAGCTTTTACCGTTGGTATCTTCTTCATCGTTGCCCCTCTTCCTCTCTCCTATCTTCCTACTTATCCCAAGTGCGGCTACTAGTGGTGCATTGGTAATGGTTGGTGTATTAATGATTGACTCTGTAAAGAAAATCAATCTTCAAGATATAACAGAATCATTCCCAGCCTTTATCACAATGATTACAATGGTGCTTTTTGTTATTCTATTGCTGATGGTATCTGTTTGGGAATCCTCGCTTACGTCTTCATGAAGACTTTCACACGTCAGTGGAAAGATCTGAACTGGACACTTATTGTACTTCGCCGTCCTATTTATCTTGAACTTCGTCAAAAGCTAAATACGCATATAATAATGATTACCCCCTATGAATCATCATATCTAATGGCTCATAGGGGCTTTTTATTTATAACCATGGGGACTCTACCCTATCGTAACACATCATTGGCATTGAAAGAAAAAGAACAAAAACATGATAAAGTTTGCACAGTTAAAATAAAATGACTACTTTTGCAACCGCTTACGAAAAGTAAGGGCGTTTAGCTCAGCTGGTTTAGAGCATCTGCCTTACAAGCAGAGGGGTCGGCGGTTCGAATCCGTCAACGCCCACTACCTTGGGTAGTTTCCAGAGTACCAAATGGGGCAGACTGTAAATCTGCTGCTTCTAGCTTCGGTGGTTCGAATCTATCACTACCCAAAAAGAGTTGTAATCATTTGATTACAACTCTTTTGCTTTTATATTTCTATTATACAAGAAAGACACAAACTTTAAACTGTCCGGACACTCCGGACAAAGTGTTCGAAGGCTTTGAACAACTGTCCGAAGCTCCGGACAGAACTAGTAAGCAATCAAATAAATGAGGTTCAGTAGGAAAAGTTCCTGTCATTTTATAATAAGTGATTATTATCTTATTTGGATGAAGCAACAAAAAGGACCCTCAACATTGAGAGTCCTTAGAGGTGCCTAGCGGAATCGAACCGCTCTCACATGGTTTTGCAGACCATTGCCCTAACCTCCCGTACCCAAGCACCATTTTTATAAACAAATCATTATTGTGAGTTTGCGAGTGCAAAGATAATCAATTAATTCGGTTCAGCCAAACAAATAAGAAACTTTTTCAATAAACATTTGGGAAGCTACTTTATAAGAAAAACTCAAGATGTTTTGTGAAACATAAGAAAAAAGATATGACTTAAAGAGACTAATTGATCAAAAATCTTCCTTGTTTCTATTTGAAACAGACGAGACTTTCATACCCATTCTTCTTTTGTTTCTCTTTCAACTTATCATGTAAAGCACAACCTGCACATCCATGACAAGGGGTCTTTCGCTGCACGGAAAGATTGCCACATACGATAAAGTACGTAGCCTATAGCAGATATAAGTATAACTGCTATTACAATATATTGCCACATAAAACCCTCCTTCCTAAATCTTATACTGGTGTATCAGTAGTATCTTCTGAAAAAGATCCTCTGCTACGTTTATCTCATCGTCATCAAACCACTTTGACAATTTCTCACGTGCCTGCTTCTTCATATTATCATCAACAGATGTCCACACCTTATTTAATGCATAAAGCAGAACACCAAGATCATCTGCAAGCCCTGCTATAGGAATAGCATCTGGCACAGCATCAAGTGGCGAGATTAGGTAACCCAACGCACCCACAATAATAGCCTTGTCTTTAAACGACACCTTGTCACTTTGCATCAAATAATACAAAAGTAATGCTACATATATCAACTTAGCACCAGCGCGTTTTGCGATGCGTTGTATTTTGTCTGAAAAATCCTGCTGAGTAAACTTATCTTTGTATTTCTGAAAATCAGGTAATTCCATTCTACTATAAAAATTATAAATAAAAGTTGTTTGAAAAGCCATTACATGGTCCACATAATTTCTTTACCTCAGGATAATCCTGATTAGCTTGACGAATCTTCTTCTTAACCACGATCTTCATGCGATTACTCTGTAAAGAAAGAAGAGTATCAGCAACTCCTATCGCTGCCAACACATTCATTATTCCTTCGAAAGGAAGTGAATCGTCTGGGAAAAGCTGACATAATTAAAAATAGGCAGACAGAGAAGAAAGCCTGCTATCGTATAACGAGAACGTTCTGTACCCTCACTATCTAAAGCTGCCTGATAGTCAAAGAGGTAATCCGCAAGATCATCTTCGCTAATATTAGCGGGTAACTGAGGGAAACCAGCATCGTTTTTATGGTTTCTTATTTTTATTTTTCAACTGTATGTTGGAAAATCGTCCAACACAGTTACATATATGCTCTTCTAAATCTTTCATAAATAAACAAGTCTTCTATATTAGTAGCCATCATATCTCAACTCTTCAATACATTCTTCCTCGGTATTCCAACTAGAACACGATAAGATGAGCGAGTATGAAAGAAAAATAAAACAGTGTTCCTATAAGCCGGGTTCTGTTTCTTCCTCATCTTTCGATAATAGGAAGATGCCTGTCATTTTATCTATATTGCAAGTTACTCCCTACAATTAAAAGCATTCTACCCTCCGTTGTGCTTACAGCTTGGGCGGGCTACCTCAAACAACGGTTTACATGAACTGCAGCTCCTGAACGGCACAGCCGACGATCACCCGCCTGCTGGTAGTCTCTACACCACCTTCTCATCCTTACCATACATTGCTATATGGCGGTTATTTTCTTCTACCTCACATCTACTGTCACCAATAGCTCCTATTTTTCGGAAGCAGGATGCCCCATGCTGCCCGGACTTTCCTCTCGCACCCATTCAAGATGCCAGCGACAGAGCCGGAACACTGCTCATTTGAATGCAAAGATAATGGAAAACATGGAAAAGCCAAAAATATTTCAATGATTATCTAAACAGGGCGTATGAGAACTTTAAAAAGAAAACATATTATTACCAATACAAGAAGTGTAAAGATATCCATTTTTAGAAGAATATTAAAAACTGTGAGCCTTTTTCATAAAAAGGAAATTAAACCTTTCTAAAAATAAGAACCATCTAATTGCTAAATGAGCTATCACAATTAAAAAGCAAAGCAAACATATGGTTCCAATAAATAACATATTACTCATATCTTCACGAATAGAAATATGTTTGATTATTTCATTTTATAAAATTTAAGAAAGGAAAAATAAGCAGAATACAAAACAAAACAAATATTAAAATCGAACAAATGCTAAAATCTTAATCGTTTCAGATTAATAGCCGTTAAGGATTAAAAATTCAATTGTTAAAATCGGATAAAAGATATATGACAAAATGTCGGTTTTACGATTTTTGCACTTATATTTGCAATAACAATCCTGGGTCAAACAAGACATTTTTATTAATGACGACTTGACACCTATAAATGTATTTAACGTCACAAATAATTAAGAATATGAAGAATTTATCAAAGTGTTTTGGTTGGTGCAGCATGTGTTACTGCCTACAGCTTTTTCTACTGGCGCTTTCATCAAAGTTTATGCAGCTGAAGCACCAGCTGCAACTCCTGGTCAGCCTGTTGATCTCACTTACGCAGCAGAAAGCACTTCCTGCTGTTGTTCACATCAAAGTATGTCCAGAATTCTAAGACACAGATGGTGGATGTACAAGATGACCCATTTGGTGGATTTTTGACCCATTTGGTTTCTTTGGAAATCCCTAACCAAGGTAATGGTTCACGTCGTCAACAGGTTCAGACGCCTAAGAAGGAGGCTACAGGTAGCGGTGTTATCATTTCATCTGATGGTTATATCGTAACAAATAATCATGTTGAGGGTGCCGATGAATTAACAATCACATGCATGACAATCGTGAGTTCTCTGCACGCATCGTTGGAACTGACAAACAGACAGACCTTGCTCTTTTGAAAGTCAATGCAACGAACCTCCCTACCCTTCCTATTGGCGACCTCCGACAAGTTGAAGGTAGGAGAATGGGTAATGCTGTAGGTAACCCATACAACCTCAACAATACTGTAACAGCCGGCATCGTAGTGCAAAAGTCACGTGGCTTGGGTGCTACACGCAATGGTATCGAGAGCTTTTATCCAGACGGCGCAGCCATCAATCAGGGTAACTCTGGTGGTGCATTGGTAAATACACAGGGTGAGCTGGTTGGTATCAACGCTATGCTCTATTCACAGACGGGTGCATACAGCGGTTATGGCTTTGCTATTCCAACTTCCATCATGAACAAAGTTGTTGATGATATTAAGAAGTATGGTAGCGTACAACGTGTAATGCTCGGCATCCAAGGTGGTGATGTCCTGAATTACATCAACACACAGAAGGAAGAGGGTAAAAACGTTGACCTCGGTACAAACGCAGGTGTTTATGTAAGCGAAGTGTCTGAGGATGGCAATGGTGCAGCCTTAGGTCTGACAAAGGGTGATGTTATCACTAAGTTTGACGGACAAAAGGTAACACGCATGTCTGAACTTCAGCAAGCACTCAACAGCAAGCGTCCTGGCGACAAGGCAACAGTGACCTACATCCGTAACAAGAAGGAAGTTTCAAAGACTATCACGCTGAAGAATGCCCAGGGTACGACAAAAGTAATTGAGCAGGCTGACATTGACATCCTTGGTGGACAGTTCCGTCCAGTACAAAATGAGCTTAAAAAGCAGTTAAATATCAGCTATGGCTTGGAAGTATTAAAAAGTTAACAATGGTGCTTTGAAGACTGCAGGAATCAGTCGCGGATTTATCATTCAGAATGTAAATGAAAAACATGGTGAAGAACATTGATGACTTACAAAAACATCGTTAAGAAGGCATCAACCAGCAAAGATCCTGTACTCTACGTTCAAGGTATATACCAACTGGCAAGAAAGGCTTATTTCACTATTCCACTTGCTGACTAATATCAAATAGCTTTCAGCTGAATAGCTACTGTTAGGACTCCCCATTTTTGTTTAATAAACAAGAATGGGGGAGTTTATTTTTGTATATAGCCAAACAGCTTATTCTCCGAACAGGTCACAAAACGCCTTTAAAATCATACTTCAGTCTCATCAAATCACACAAAATAATCTCTATTAAATAAATTTGGAAAACATAACAAACGGAACCAAATAAAGTTACTGGTAATCAACGAGTAACAAACGAAAAATTACCGACTAGAAAAATAACATAGCTCAAGTTTAACCGGTAAAAATATTTTTCATAAATTTTCGGGATGTTTTTGTGTAGTATCAATTTTATAAATAAATTGATAATCAAGCATAGAGTATTGTAACGAGAGTAAAAATCTGATTTGTAGGACACCGTCATATCAAAATTATTTTGTTACTTTGCACTCATGCACGCAATGTACAGACACTGATTCAACCCTGCAACAGGCGACATGGCTCTTATTATCGCATTAAGGAGTCATATCGTGACGTGCAGGGTCATGTGACATTCGCTAATTCTGTTGAACATCGGGTTCGAACCTTCACTTACAGCCAGTACAGGTTCGAAAAATTGCATACGCACTTACCGAACGCTTCAAAAACAGTACACCTCGCTTTTCAAGGAACATCTTGACGGACTTACTCCTATTGAACAGGTAAAGGCTGATGAATGGTGGAGCCGTATGGAGAACGAAGGTGGGAATTGATAGGTTTAACAAGGAAGAGGCAGAAGTCGCTGAGAAAATATGAGAACTACGTTGACCTGGAGACGGCAAAATACTACTAACGCAAGGAATGTCGGTGCTGAGTGGCTCTGCAAGCAAAACGATAGACACAAACTGCAATTAGAGGGTTTCCTGCAAAAACGGCTGGACGGAGAATACAATACACACAGCTTTGTCAGCATTGATTGTTCGCACAGTATATGCTGTTTCTGAACGTTCGTCTTATTATTATTTGCGTGATAACTCGGCTGCTGGTGAACTTTATAGTGGAGTTCCTGGCTGGACACCAGGAATCAATTCTCTGTATAAAGTCACTGACAAATTATATGAACTAAAGGAACAGATAGAGCGCCATCTCTGCAACGTTACTGACGATCTCTTTTAACATGGACAACAAGTTGATGCTCTTCGACTTAACCAACTTCTATCTCGAGGGCAGCAAGCGTACTACGCAAAGGCCTAAGTTCTACCGATCAAAAAGAAAAACGCTCTGACTGTAAGCTACTTGTAATCTTGCACTATGTATCAATAAAGAAGGCCTTATACGTTATTCTTCTATCTTGAGGGTAATACAGCAGACCCTAAGTCTCGCCCAATATGATTGATGATGTTAGCAAAGAGGAATCCATCACGGACAAAAAGATACGCTCGTTGTCATGGATGCAGGTAGTTTCCACGGAAGAGAACTTGAGCTGATCAAAAGAAAAAGGTTACAATTATCTCTGCGTATCCTGCGTACAAAGATGAAGGACTATACGCTCAGTGAGTGATGATACTGAAGAGTGTTACGGTAATGGATGCCCGTCGGCAGAAAATAACGCTGAAAAGAGGTTAAGACAGAAGATGACAAGGATTATTATCTCGAAATAACATCTCCTTCGAAAGCTATGACAGAGTCGTCTATGAACAGGGTCTCAGAGACATGTTTTGAGATGAGAACTGAAGAGAATAAATGACGAATTCCAAGAAAGGTGGAACGAAAACCCATGAAAAAGGTTGTTGAACGTACAGACGTGCTACATGTGAAGTACCCATTCATAGCGAAGTTCTCATCAGATAAGCTACATAAAAGAAGAGAAGAAACTCAAGCAGATGCTGCAGACTGGGAGATAAAAGACCTTCTGCAATGGAGTCCGGTCACGGAGTTCACTCTCCTCCGCAGCAAATGTCAGGACACTTTCGAGCGTGACATGGGAATACTACAATCCTCATTCGTGATAGGAAATGTACAAACAGGCAACTAAAGAATGACCTCAACCTCCGTCCTATCTATCATCAGAAAGATGAGCGAAGGGACTGCACACCCTTTTTCTTCGGTTTATCAGCCTATTGGGTGGTAAACACCATCCGCCGTCAATTAAAACCAGAAGGAGAATCCTGTTACTGGACCGAGATTAGACGACGTATGAGCACCCAGAAGCTCGTCACAAATAAAAAGGGAAGAATCCACTAGGTGAAACCACTCGAGATGCGCCAATGTAGTAGTCCTTCGAAGCAAGCAAAACAGATATACGATAAGTTGAACTTAAAACACTCACCATTCAAAAAGAATAAAATTTGTAGGACACAGAGTCCATAAGAAAACGAGGAAAGTACGATGACTGCAAGAAGGCGAAAGTGGGGGTTAAACTTGCTGTTTTATAGTACAAAGTGTAAAATACCTCGAGCTCTGACACGAATCGTGTGGGTAATTGCTTTAAGCCCCCGTTATGAAATAGAATTCATATCTTAAAGTTTTCTGTATTTTACGAATCCCCTAGCCTCCTTTTAAGAAAGCGTTGCTCCTGATAGGCTCAAATCGTGTAAATATCTCGGTACTATTCACAGACAAAGGTAATATTCTTATCTGAGTTTTCATAATTACTCCACACGATTCGTTATAGATCCATACTTGTTTATCAGCAGGTAGCCTAAAAATATAAAAACTATCACTTGAAATTCCAGAAGACCCTCTTTATTGTAGAAAATCTGTGGATGATGGAATGAATGTGAGAAATAGCGTATTCTGGAGACGGACCTCGTTCTGATAGTAAGGAGTTTGGAACTGCTCACAGTGACGGCATATCTTATTTTTCTCCATAGTGTATGAGCCATAATAGCCCTTTTGTTATCATGTCATATCATCGTGCGGATCAGCACCAAAGAGTGCACGGTGAACAACAGTGCGACGGTTAGTGACACGTAAAATCACTAAAAGATAAGAAAACTGTTGATTACGAAGAAGCCTCAAGGAGAACAGAGGTTTACGTCATAAAAAATCTGTGGTAGTATCATTCGAAATTTCGATGAATAGGAGTGTATCAAACTGACACACCCCTTTTATATTAGTTTCTAAATACTAAGCTTTTCGCCGAAGTTGTCGATGATGACAGGCTTGTCACATTTGACAGTTCCTGAAAGTAATGACTTACTAAGGTCATTCAATACGTAACGTTGATAGCTCGTTTGACAGGGCGTGCGCCAAACTCTGGGCCTCATAACCCACGTCAGCAAGATAATTGATAGCTGGGTCTGTCCATTGAAGGTCAACACCTTGTGCCTTTAACATATCCTTAACTCTCCTCCAGCTCAGACGAACAACTTCTACCAATCGCTCTTTTTGTCAAAGGCAAGAACATGATAGTCCATCGATACGGTTGAGGAACTCTGACGAATAGTCTTCTTCAGCATATCCATTACCGCAACTTTTGCCTTGTCGATTACTTCTTCACGATTAGTATCGTTAAGATGTTCAAACTGTTGCTGGATGTATTGTGAACCAAGATTAGATGTCATGATGATAATCGTATTCTTGAAGTTCACTGTTCGTCCCTTATTTATCTGTCAGATGATCATCGTCCAACACCTGCAGAAGGATGTTGAATACGTCTGGATGTGCCTTCAATCTCATCAAAAGAGTACGACAGAGTAAGGCTTGGTGGCGTACAGCCCTCAGTCAACTGACCACCCTCATCATAGCCTATATCCAGGAGGTGCCGATGAGTCGAGTTACACTGAACTTTCTGATACTCACCATATCAATTCGCGTCATCATAGACTCGCATTGAAGAGATAATCAGCCAATGCCTTTGCCAACTCGGTCTTACCAGTACCCGTTGTATCTAAGAAGATGAAGGACGCAATAGGTTTTTGGGTCTTGCAATCCGCACGTGAGCGACGAACAGCACCGCCACGCAGTGATAGCCTCGTCTTGTCCGATGACATGCTGCAGTAACTCATCCTCTAAGTGAGCAGTTTATCCTTCTCACTCTGTAACATCTCGTGTGACAGGAATACCTGTCCAACGGCTCACAACCTCAGCGATATCATCTGCTGTAACCTCCTGCGCACCATTGCTTGCCCATCTTGTGTCGCTTGCAACTGCTGTTGGATGTTCTTGATAATGTCTTCAAATTGCTAGTCGTGAGTATTCAATCTCGGCAACACGCTGTAATCACCCCTCACGTCAGTAACGGTCAGCCCTCTACTTGAGCTGTTCAATCTCTTGTTTATCCTGCTGGAATCTTATTCACCAGTCCACGTTCGCCTTCCCACTTAGCGCGGAAAACCATGTTCCTGCTCTTTTGAGTTCAGCAACTTTTGTCGAGTTGTGCAATCTTTTCGTGTCGTTCTCGCGCTCGATAGCCTCACGCTCAATCTCAAGCTGTCAATTCACGACTGATTTCATCCAACTCCTCTGGTACAGAGTCACGTTCCATACGCAGTTTTGCAGCAGCCCTCATCCATCAAGTCGATGTAGCTTTATCTGGCAAGAAACGGTCTGAGATATAACGCTCAGAAAGCTTAACAGCGGGCAGACACAAGCATCATCTTGATACGTACCTTTGTGATGATTCTCATAACGTTCCTTCAATCCACGAAGGATAGAGAGATAAGTCCACCTTGTCTGGTTCATCATCATAACTGTTTGGAAACGACGCTCAAGAGCCTTATCTTTCTCAAAATATTTCTGGTATTCATTCAATGTCTTGCACCAATAGCTCTCAACTCGCCACGTGCCAAAGCTGGTTTCAAAATGTTTGCAGCATCCATGGCACCTTCGCCACCACCTGCGCCAAACCAATGTGTGAATCTCATCAATGAAGAGAATGATGTTACCATCAGCCCGCATCACTTCCTTAACAACACTCTTAAGACGCTCTCGAACTCACCTCTTTTATATTTAGCACTGTGCCAACATCGCACCCATATCCAATGAATAGAGTTGCTTGTCCTTTAAGTTTTTGGTACATCACGAATGATTCTCTTCTAGCAAACCTCAACAATAGCTGTCTTACCAGTACCTGGCTCACCAATGAGAATAGGGTTATTCCTTTGTTCGACGAGAAAGAATCTGCAATACTCTTCGAATCTCCTCATCGCGACCAATCACAGGGTCGAGTTTTCCGCGCACGAGCATCTCTATAGGTTACGCGCATATTTCTGTAATGACTGATAAGTTCTCATCACCACTTTGTGACTGCACCTTCTGACCTTGTCTCAAGTCTCATTGATAGCGCTGTCATCTCTTTCTCTGTACAGCCTGCATCTTTCAAGATACGGCTTGCGGTTGAGTTCACTCGCAAGTAGGGCGGAGCAGCATCGGTTCGGATACTAACGAATTCGTCACCCACCTTCTGGGAGATATCCAATGGCGCTGCATCACCTGATTGGTTTGCAGAAGAGAGGTGTAAGGCTCACCATCACCAGAGTTACTTTTGGTAGGCGACTCCATCTCATTCTGGATGGCACTCTCCACAGCTTGTGTGTATTGACGCCAATTTTCTGGAAGACGTAATTTATCACATCCTTTCCTTTATCATCCATTAAGGCACCAGCTAATATATGTACCGGCTCAATCGGTCTGTTGTCCAGCCTCGCTGTGCACGTTTATCGCACTCTGAACAGCTTCTTGTGCTTTGTAATTGTAAATTCTCAAATGTCATATTCAAATCTTCCTTCCTATAGTTCCTTTACCTTTATAATAGGTTTCGGAACTTGTTCTTATTTCTTGTTTCTAAGCTGCCTACATCTCAAATCTCAGTGCCTATGGCTATGTAGGGTGACAAAGTGGCATCGGTTGTGGACAGAATGGCAGTCTTTTGCTCTCATGGAAAGGTAGGTGAACGTAGGAAAAGTAATTTTTACGCTCTCGCCTCTTTTGCTGTTTTAGGTAGATAAACCTCGCAGATATAGATGCTAAAGCGCAGAGAATGGTGACATTAAGGCATAGTCGATTGTGGCATCCAAAGATAAATGTAGTAGAGTAAGGCTAAGGAGGAAGTAGCTGCAAAGTATTTTCGTTTCTTGTTTCCTCCGAATATTGAGAATGAAATTATAAAACTAATAACATAGAGCAAAGGTGTTAGATAGCAGTATAGAGATACCTGTTCCCACATCGCGATCTTCATTCCTGGCTAAAGAGTTCTGTACAAAACTTACTCCAAGAATATAGATTACAGTGAAAACAGATATTGATACAGTCTTATTCATTTGTCTGATTGAACTTTATT
>BNJV01002564.1_pt1 | contig 51307 bp, 81 predicted proteins | sample 8540591 | NCBI WGS metagenome assembly BNJV01 (sample SAMD00202457, study PRJDB9452) | human saliva metagenome | host: Homo sapiens | reverse complement strand
CAATCACAACTGAAAAACCTTGCCAAATTACACCTAACGGAATGGCAAGAATATACGTTATTAATCCGGCTGCTGATGAGAACATCACGATTAAGCCTAATAACACTTCACCAGCATATATATTTCCGTAAAGACGAAAAGCCAGTGTAATTGTATTCGTAAACTCTTCAATTAACTTAATTGGGAGCATAAACGACATTGGACTTAAATAAGAATGTTGAATATATCCTTTGAGTCCCATCTTCTGTACGCCAGAATAATGTGCGATTAATGTAGTCATCAACGCCAATGCCAAACATACGATTGGGCTGGCAGTAGGGCTTGCAAAATAACTATGATCCTCATAATGGATATAGAAAATGAGGCCCACCATATTGGCGACTAACACAAAAGAAAACAGTGAAAAAATATATAAATAATATGTTTGTCCCGTTTTCTCATCTACTGCGTTATTAACAATGCCTTTTGTAAATTCCATTAAAGCCTCTAAAGCATTTTGTAGCTTTCCTGGCTTCATGGACACTTTCCTGGCCGATAATATTGTAAATAGCGCAATGAGTAAAACACTAACCCCACACGAAATCAAAATCGGAACTGAAAACGACACTCCAAAAATCTCAATCACTTTTGGTGTTGCTTCCATGAATCTTATTTTCCCTCCTTTTCACCAAATAAAAAATCTGACAACATCTCCTTACATTGAGGCATTCGCTCAGTACGGTGATTATTGTCAGATTCGTTGGCAATAGTCTATCGCAAAAGCGTTGACTACATTAATTAATTATTTGGTTCCGAATAAACGATCTCCAGCATCCCCTAATCCTGGAAGAATGTATCCATGCTCATTTAATCGTTCATCTAATGCTGCTGCATAAATGTCGATTTCAGGATGTGCGCTACGTAAGGTTTCTACTCCTTCTGGGGCAGCTACTAAGCAACAAAACTTAATAGAGTTAGGCTGTGCACCACGTTTAAGTAATGCATCAATTGCTGCAACAGCACTTCCCCCTGTAGCTAGCATTGGATCTACGACAAACAACTGTCTTTCAGAAATATCTGAAGGCAATTTCACGAAATATTCTACAGGTTGCAATGTATCATGATCGCGGTACATACCAACGTGACCAATTTTAGCAGCTGGAATCAATTCTAAAATTCCATCTACCATCCCTAAACCAGCACGAAGGATTGGAATAATTGCTACTTTTTTACCAGCTAATGTTTTTAATGTTGTTTTAACAAGAGGAGTTTCGATTTCTACATCTTCAAGAGGTAAATCTCTAGAAACCTCATAAGCCATTAGCATTGAAATTTCGTTTACAACTTCGCGGAATACTTTTGTTCCACAATCTTTTTGACGAATCATTGTTAATTTATGTTGAATTAACGGATGATCAAGTACGTGAAATTTTCCCATTTGTCATTCTCCTTCCAATACATTAGTGTCACTTCTGTTATTTTTACCTAAAAAAACTAGTAAATTTCTAGTATCAGTTTGAAAACTTTTTAATTATTTTCATAAATAGTAACAAACTTTTACATCAAGTTGTTTATGCATATAGTTTGAAAGTTTCAGTCAATTGTTTCACTTCTTGACGGACACTATTTAACACTTCTTTATTTTCAGGATTTGTTAATGTTGTAAGGATTAACTCTGCTACTTTCTTCGCAGCAACTTCATCAAAGCCACGAGTAGTAATAGCTGCCGTTCCGACACGAATCCCACTTGTTTTAACAGGTGGTAATGTATCAAATGGAATGGCGTTTTTATTCACTGTAATTCCAACAGTGTCAAGTAATTCTTGCGCTTCTTTACCGTTTAATCCAGTTTCTTTAATATCGAGGAGTAATAGATGGTTATCAGTACCACCTGAAATCGCACGAATCACTGTTCCTTCAAAAACTTGGGCCATTGCTTTAGCATTATTCACGACTTGCTCGATATACTCACCAAATGCTGGTTGAAGAGCTTCATGGAAAGCAACTGCTTTACCAGCAATCACGTGTTCTAACGGTCCACCTTGGATTCCAGGGAAGATGGCGCTATTTAGTTTCTTGCCAAATTCTTCTTTTGCTAAAATTAAGCCACCACGTGGTCCACGCAATGTTTTATGTGTTGTTGATGTTACTACGTCAGCATAAGGTACTGGACTTTGATGGGCTCCTTTGGCGACTAAACCAGCAATATGCGCCATATCCACCATAAAATAAGCTCCAACTTCCTTAGCAATTTCGCCAATGCGTTTGAAGTCAATTTCTCGTGGGTACGCTGAAGCTCCAGCCACGATTAAATGTGGTTTTTCTTCTTTAGCAATACGTTCTAATTCATCGTAATCGATTGTTTCTGTTTCTGGACTTTACTCCATAAGAAACAAAATGATAATCTTGTCCAGAGAAGTTTACTCCCATTCCGTGAGTCAAGTGACCACCATGGTTTAAGTCCATCCCTAAAATCTTATTGCCTTTCTTTACTAAAGCACGATAAGCAGCCATATTTGCTTGAGAACCTGAGTGAGGGTTGAACATTGGCATATTCAGCTCCAAACAATTCTTTTACACGATCAATCGCTAGTTGTTCGATGACATCCACGTACTCACATCCACCATAGTAACGACGTCCTGGATATCCTTCTGCATACTTATTCGTTAGAATACTTCCTTGTGCACGTAAAACTCCTTCTGATACGAAGTTTTCTGATGCAATCAATTCAATCCCCTGTTGCTGACGATGAAGTTCTTTTTCAATCGTCTCAAAGATGATTTTATCTTCTGTAAATTGACTCATTCAACTACCCCTTTCTATTCTTACTTTCTTATTTTATCACATTATCGCTTTTTGTAGAAAAGCTATGAGTTTTCCCAAAGGACGATGGATGCCGCTTTTTTCAAACGGTTCATATACGCGATTCCAACGCCCTCTTCTGGCGCGCCCTGAGCTAAAATTATATCTAACTCCAAATGATCTAATGTTCGAAGTGCATCAAATAACGAGCGATTCATATCATCCACGCTCGTACCCATCTTGTAAATACCTTTCACTCTACTTTCAACCGCATCTACAATTGCGTTTTGAGCCATGATACCGACTGTCTTCCTATTATTTTGAGCTTCTTGGATAGCTTTTGTGAAGGACTCTACTGTCCCTTCTACAACCAACACTGGTGTCTTTGGGGGCGTAATGACGATATTTCATCCCTGGAGATTTCGGTACTTCACGCTCTCCAGTTTTTGTGGTAACAGAAGATTGAATAGGCCCAATAACCGATTCAATCTGCTCTTTTGTTATCACGCCCGGTCTTAAAATTACTGGCCCCTCTTCATTCGTCAAATCAATCACCGTTGACTCTACACCTACAGTGGAGGAGCCTCCATCTAAAATTCCACGAATACGACCATTCATATCTTCAAATACATGTTCTACTTTTGTTGGACTTGGCTTCGTTGATAGGTTCGCACTTGGTCCCACGAGAGGAATACCCACTTTTGTGATTAATTCTAATGTCAATGGATGATTCGGCATACGAAATGAAACCGTTGGAAGTCCAGCTGATAAAGCCGGTGCATAAATTCCTGGTTTTGCCTTTAGAATCATCGTAAGTGGTCCAGGCCAAAAAGCCTTCGCTAAGGTTAGCGCAATTTCAGGGATTTCTTCTACAGTAGAAGTCATCTGCTGGATATCACTAATATGAACAATCAGTGGATTATCACTTGGACGTCCTTTGGCTTTAAACACCTTTAAAACAGCTTCTTGACTTGTCGCAATCGCCCCTAGTCCATATACCGTTTCCGTTGGAAAAGAAACAATTTCTCCCTGTTGTAAAGCTTTAGCTGCAATATCTAAGTTCTCTTTTGTAAAAATTTGTGTTTCCATTACTGCGCCTCCTCTCCACTCACAATAATCATTCGATCTCATACCTGCAATATCTTTTTATGGATCGCTTACTTTTTCGATTTGGACAAGCTTCACTAAAAAAATTCGCTGTACGCTTGCTCCTTGGTTAAATCCAATTTCAAAAAAAGGCTTGCCCACTATCTGTTAAAAATTCTTCTAATCGGTTAGCAATCTTTTCGTAAATCGCAAGCCCCTCATTCTCTGCAAATAACGCTTGAGACGGTTCATACCGTCGCACTGATTCATCCATTAATGCTTCTTCTGAATAAGCGATATACGGTGGATTACTAATAATACACTCAAACTTCTCCTGAGGTACATTGCTATACACGTCGCTGTAAATCAATTCGGTTTGAAGATTGAACTTTTCTCGATTCTTTTGAGCAACGATGAGTGCTTCTTCAGAAATATCGCACCCCATATAACGATGTCGTCCAACCAGTCTTTCCAGACTTAAAATAATACATCCCGTTCCGACGCCAATTTCTAGAACATTTCCAACTGGACACTGTTCTAAAAACGACTGGACCTTTAATACTAGCTCTTCTGTTTCTGGACGAGGAATTAAGGTATCCTTAGTAACAATGAAATTCTTTCCCTAGAAACTCAGCAACTCCTGTAATTTGCTGCAAGGGTTCAAACTTGCTTAAGCGCAACAACTCAGGTTCCAAGTCCTCGAAAGTCACACTGGCAACTTGTCGTAAATTCAATAAAAATTGCGACAGGGTCCAATGATTCTTGAATAGCATTAATTCTCTAACTAGGTTCTGGCATTCTTTAAGCTCCTAATTTAGGTTGTTTCTCTTCTAAAAAAACAAGAAGCCCTTATGAGGACTTCTTGGTTCGTTGGATTAGTTGTTTCCATTATTTAATTGCTCCAATTTTTTTCTGTATGATCATAAAGAATTAAAAGCGTCGACAATTTCATCAATTTTTTTCCAGCTAAAACTTGGTCTAACTTTTGAAGTGTTAAACCAATACGGTGGTCTGTAACACGGTTTTGTGGGAAGTTGTACGTACGAATACGTTCAGAACGGTCCCCTGTACCTACTGCAGACTTACGGTTTGCATCATATTCAGATTGCGCTTCTTGAGAAATCTTGTCGTATACACGCGCACGTAATACTTTCATTGCTTTCTCACGGTTCTTCAGTTGCGAACGTTCATCTTGCATTGCAACAACAATTCCTGTTGGCAAGTGAGTTAAACGTACGGCAGATGCAGTTTTATTAACGTGCTGTCCGCCGGCACCTGATGCATGGTAAATATCCACACGAATATCTTTATCTTCTAATTCAATTTCTACTTCTTCTGCTTCAGGCATTACAACGACTGTAGCTGTTGAAGTATGCACACGTCCTTGAGATTCAGTTGATGGAACACGTTGTACACGGTGCGCACCAGATTCATATTTTAATTTAGAGAATACATTATCCCCTGTAATCATTAAAATAACTTCTTTATATCCACCGATACCTGTAACGTTGGCATCCATCACTTCTACACGCCAGCCTTGTGACTCTGCATATTTTTGATACATCGTTAGTAAGTCACCAGCGAATAACGCGGCTTCGTCTCCACCAGCAGCTCCGCGAATTTCCATGATGATGTTTTTACCATCATTTGGGTCTTCTGGTAAAAGTAAAAATTTGATTTTATCTTCTAATTCTACTTTTTCTTTTTTGAGGGAGCTTAGTTCTTCTTTCGCCATTTCTGCCATTTCGGCATCTAAGCTTTCACCAAGCATTTCCTCTGTGTCGCTAATTTCTTCAACCACTTGTTGATAACGTTTAAAGGTTTCTACTTTTGGGCGTAAATTCGCTTCTTCTTTTGTTAGTTCCATGAAGCGTTTTGTATCGCCGATAACTTCCGGGTCACTTAATAGCTCTGAAAGTTCATCGTACCGAATAATAAAACTATCTAATTGATCGAACATACTTTTCTCCTTTTTCTTCTCTTATAAGCGTTCTTCACCAGGATGGTTATAGTGATAACGACAAACTGGATAATAAGCATCATTACCCCCAATTTGGATTTGTTCTCCCGTATACACTGGTACACCATCCACTACACGCATATTCATACTTGCTTTTTTATGACAATACCAACAAATCGTTTTTATTTCTTCGATTTTATCAGCATAAAGTAATAAGTATTTAGAACCTTCAAATAATTCGTTTTGAAAATCATTCTTAAGTCCAAATGCCATTACTGGAATATTTAATTCGTCAACAATTCGAGCGAGTTCAAGAATGTGATGTTTTGATAAGAATTGAGATTCATCAATCAAAATACAATATGGTTTTACAGCTTGCCCTTCGACAATTTCGTAAATAGGTGTCTCTTCAAAAATGGGAATTGCTTCACGACGAACACCGATACGGCTAGATACATAGCCAACTTGATCACGATCATCTATTGCACTCGTAAATAATAAAACAGGCTTTATTCTGTTCCTCATAATTATGAGCAACCTTTAAAAATTTCAATGGATTTACCACTATTCATTGCACCATATTTAAAAAATAATTGTGCCACTTTCTATTCCTCCAATTGATAAACTATACCTTTAATATCTTACGATAAACTGCTACGTTTGTGCAAAGAAAAACCGTTTCTTATAAGCACATTACCCTTAATAAATTTGCATAGTATTTAAAAAGTTTTTTTAAACCACTTTTTGATTAAAGTATGCTACAATAGTGAAGAATCTATAGGAAAGGATCGTCAAAATTGAATATAAGAACACAAGTTGCTTTAGGAGCAGGGAAATTCACTAGATGGGCTCTTAAAACTTTTACAAAAGGTGGCAGTAGCATGCCAGGAAAAGTGGCACATGCTATTAATCCTACAATTTTTAAAAATCCCTAGCGGAGAACTACGATGTGATTATCGTCAGCGGAACAAACGGAAAGACATTAACAACTTCCCTTATCGTTCAACTTTTAAAACAAAAATATCCTAATATTTTAACAAACCCAACTGGAGCAAATCTAACTCAAGGGATTGTATCTACTTTTTTAAATCATTCTCCTAAAAAGGGTGAAAAGAACATTGCTGTTCTAGAGGTGGATGAAGCTACGATTAAACATATCACTCCTTATATCGAACCTAAACTATTTGTGTTTACGAATATTTTTCGCGACCAAATGGATCGATTTGGTGAGATATATACAACTTATCAATTTATGTTAGACGGAGCGGCTTTTGCTCCATCTGCAACCATTCTTGCAAATGGAGATGCGCCAATATTTAATAGTGACGAATTACCTAATCCACGTCTATATTTTGGATTTAATCATACTGAAGATAGTGAAATGATGGCTCACTACAATACAGATGGTGTTCTTTGTCCTCACTGCCAATCTATCTTGCATTATAAGAGTATTACTTATAGCAACCTTGGTAAATACTATTGTCCAAAATGCGACTTCAAACGTCCTGAATTGAATTATGCAGTCACTGCTTTAAATGAATTGTCTTTAACAGGTTCTTCATTTGATATTGACGGTACAACTTTCTCAATTCCAATTGCTGGACTATATAATATTTATAATGCCTTAGCTGCATACTCTGCTGCAAAATTCTTGGCCTTTCTACGGAAGAAATCCAAGAAGGCTTCTCTAAAGCGCAGCGCGTATTCGGTCGTCAAGAAACCTTTGCCGTTGAAGATAAAGAAGTGATGTTGAACTTAATTAAAAACCCAGTTGGATTTAACCAAATCGTTCAGCTACTAAGTTATGAAAAAGAACCCATTCAGTTTAGGTGTTCTCTTAAATGATAACCCTGCAGATGGTCAAGATGTCAGTTGGATTTGGGATGGCGATTTCGAAGGGTTACATGCTTTGAATGCAGTCGATACAGCCATCAGTGGTATCCGTGTGGAAGACCTTGGTGTTCGTATGGAAGTCGCAGGTTTTGAAAATATGAAAGTCTTTAAGACAAATGCAGAATTAATCGATTGGATTCGCAAAGCTCAACGAAGAAAAGTCAATGTACTAGCAACTTATACTGCTCTACTCGACTTACGTAAAGACTTTGCTAAAGAAGGATACCTTAAGGAAGGGATGAACGGATGAAATTAAGAATCTGTCATTTATACGGAAACCTAATGAACACATACGGTGATAATGGAAACTTACTCATGTTACAACACCGTGCAAAAAAATTAGGATACGAAGTCGAAACTACTCTTATTAGCTTAGAAGAAGACTTCAATCCAGAAGAATTTGATATCGTAATGTTTGGCGGTGGTCAAGATTATGAACAAACTGTTGTTGCAAAAGATCTTCAAAACAAAAAGATACTTTAATCGAGTATATTGAAGATGATGGAGTTGTCGTAGCTATTTGCGGTGGTTTCCAATTATTAGGCCGTTATTACGTAAATGCTAGTGGCGAACGTCTCAATGGGATTAGTGCTATCGACGTTTGCACTAACGGTCAATTTCCAAATCGTTTAATTGGTGATGTTGAAATCTTTAACGAAGAATTTGGAGAAACGTATTTAGGATACGAGAATCATATTGGTAGAACTTACTTAGGTAAAAATATGAAACCTCTTGGAAAAAGTAGTAAAAGGTTTTGGAAATAATGAAGAAGATCATGCGGAAGGTTGTCACTACAAAAACGTGTTTTGCTCTTATTTCCACGGACCAATTCTCGTTAGAAATCAACACCTTGCAGATCGAATTATTCAAACGGCTGCTCAAAGAAGACATGCAAAAAATGCATAACAAAAACCTCTATTCAACAAATTTGTTGAATAGAGGTTTTTCAATATACTACTCTAATTCTGCTAACTGAGGATTCAGTTGAATGTTGCGTCCTTCTTTTTTCCATTGTCTAAATTCTGCTGCAGCTGTAAATAATACATCTGTAGAAGAATTCAATGCAGTCTCGCAAGAATCTTGTAGAACTCCGATAATAAAACCGACACCTACAACTTGCATTGCGATATCATTAGAAATTCCAAATAAACTACATGCTACAGGGATTAATAATAATGATCCACCTGTGACACCAGATGCCCCACAAGCAGCAATTGTTGATAACACACTAAGTACTAATGCTGTTAGAAAATCAACTTGAATTCCTAAAGTATTTACTGCTGCTAAAGTTAATACTGTGATTGTAATTGCAGCCCCCGCCATATTAATCGTTGCTCCTAGTGGGATTGATACAGAATAACTATCTTCGTCCAATCCTAAATCTTTACAGAGTTGCATATTTACTGGAATATTTGCTGCAGAGCTACGAACAAAGAAAGCAGTTACTCCGCTTTCTTTTAAACAGCGTAAAACAAGCGGAAATGGATTTTCTTTGATCATAAAGAATACGATGATTGGATTCATAACAAAAGCTACAAAAAACATGCTTCCAATCAGTACTAATATTAAACTACCATAATTCGCAAATACCCCTACTCCATTTTCTGAGACAGTTGTATATACTAACCCCATTATTCCAATAGGTGCAAAACTAATTACTAACTTCACTACATGACTAGTTGCATCTGATACTTGCTTTAAAAGATTCTTCATAGGTTCGTCCGCTCTTCTAAATGCCATCCCAAATAGAACTGCCCAAGATAATATTCCAATATAATTTGCAGAAACTAATGCATTTACCGGGTTATCTACTAATTTAAGAACTAAAGTTTCCAATACTGCAGCGATTCCTTGCGGTGCAGTGACTTCTGTCGTACTTTCTGCAAGAGTCATTGTTATAGGAAATGCAAAGCTTGCAATTACTCCAACTAAAGCAGCTCCAAAAGTTCCAAATAAATAGAGAAGAACGATTGACTTCATTTTTGTTTCATGACCTTCTTTATGTTGAGCTAAAGCACTCATTACGATAAAAAATACTAGCAAAGGCGCAATTGCTTTTAATGCATTTACAAAGACAGTTCCTAACATTCCAACGACTGTTAAAGAAGGAACAAAAATTCCTAAAAAAATGCCAATTCCCATTCCAATTACGATTCGATTAATTAAACTGAGCTTACTCAGTCTCTCTACAATGTTGTCCATATATTTCCTCTATTCTCTTTCTTATATGGCGTCTATCTTACACAAGTTTATAGCTTTCTGTCAAAAGATATCCACATATCAAAAACATTTGTTCACAATTCGGATACACTCTTTTGTTTTTTTATATTTGTCAGATAGAATAGTCTTAGTATAGTTTTTATACTTAAAAATCAAACTAAAACTCAAAAGAGAATAACGTTTAACTAGCCAATCCATTGAATTGAAAAATAAATAAGTTATAATGGCACTCATACTTATAAAAAGGTGTAAATGGAATTTTTATTACTGCGCTCTTTTAGTCTAAAGAAAAAAATGCAAAAAACAACAAAATACTCCTCCACATACAAAAAGAAAGCAATCCTACAAAAAAATAATCTGGGTTGGAGAAAAATGATTCCTAATGTTGTTAAAAAAATAAACATCTCCCATTCCAAAAGCTTCTTCTTTCCAAATGAAGTGCCCTAAACTCTTAATAATCCCATAAAACAAAAATCCAATTATCATTGAAAACAATCGTTCTTCCCATGTCTGAGAACTAAGTATTATTTCAAAAAGTAATAGCAATAAAAAGTACTCTTAAATCAACTTCATAGGAATCAATATCCATCAATGCGATTAATACTAAAAAGAACAAAAAGAATCCTAAGATATGATATGTACCCAGAATCCTGGACACATTTTTAAATTAAGTTGAACACATGGATGTTTCCCTGTATAGAACAGGGGGCATCCATTTTGTTTTTCTTGAATTCTTTTGTTATTGTAATAATCTATATATTCTTCCACAGCCGTTTGAAATTCCTTAAAGGTAGAATATTCCATTTCAAAAACCGTAGAACATTTCGTTCTTCATTCTGGCGAAAAAAACGTTTCTATAATGCAATTATCATAACAATTTTCCTTTTCGGGACATTGATTGAATAATCCCTCGTTCATTTAATGATCTTTGGTAAAATGCGTGTTGATATTGCCAACCTTGATCAGAATGGAGAATCAATCCATTAACATCAGGGAATTTTTTGAAAGCTCTATTTAGCATCCTTTGAATCTGTTCTAAGTCGGGGCTTAGAGAAAGATCATAGGAGATTATTTCATTAGTAGACATATCTAAGATTGGAGAAAAGAAACATTTTCCCCAAGAAAAAGTGAATTGAGATACATCTGTACTCCATTTTTGAAGAGGCCTTTTGGCCACAAAATCTCTGTTAATAATATTATCAGCAACTTTTCCAACACTACCACGATAAGAATGGTATTTTTGTTTAGGGCGTTTTCCAAACAAATCATTTATATGCATCAGACGTTGAATTCTTTTATGATTAACAACGTAACCTCTACGACGAAGTTCTTGGTAAATTCTTCTAACACCATATCTACCTTTATTTTCATGAAAGATTGTTTGGATTTCCAATAATAAATCCCCATTCTTTTCAGCCACAGCATCTACTTTATTTAATTCAAAATAATAAGTAGATTTAGCCATTTTCATCGCTTTAAGAAGATATTTTAGTTGGTATCCTACTTCTCGAAGTTCCTTGATGATCGCTGCTTTCGCGCCTTGAGAAGCGCAGCTTCCTGTTCTTTTTCTCAAGGCTCTCAGTTTTTTTATAACAGCAATTTCAGCTTCTAAATATGCATTTCGCTCACGTAATCGAACTAATTCTTCTCGTTCGGATTCTGAAAGGTTACCAGTCACAGCTTTTTTATTCATAATAAGCTCCTTAGATAATGCTTGTCTACGTTTCTCATTCTTTAGACCATTATATCCATAAGTTAGGTACTTGTGAACCCAAGAACTTAATAATCACGACTAATTCCTGCTGGAAAAGAAACCTCTGAAAGAGTCTTCCCGTTTAAAAACCTGTAGAATAAATGTCAATTTTTCTTCTGCTGTCCATTTTTCTTTTGCCTTTTTAACGCGCTCTAATCCTTTTAGGTCCGTGAATTTTTCAATTTTATCCCAATCCAGTATTTTTTTCTTTTGGAAACTCCTTTTCATAACTTTTTCAGGCGTTTCGGCCCATATTCCTTGTCGATATAATTCTACACATTTCATTTTGAATTCAAATGAGTAACGCATAATAAATACCCCTTTACTGGTTTGTCCAGTAAAAGGGGTACATATCAGATATCTAGCGGACCTTTTAATAGAGCTACCAAAATAAATAATAAAGAGACGAATACTTCAATAAAATAATAACGTCCCCCAATTTTATTATGGCAGTAGCGACAACATCCTCTAAGATAAAGATAAGAGAAAATTGGAATTAAATCCCAAAAGTGAAGAATATGTCCACAATTTGGACAATGAGATCTTGTAGATATAAAATTTTCTCCATTGTTTAGTCGAACACTAACAACATTGATAAAACTTCCAATAGAAGCACCTATTAGTGCAATGAAAATATAAAGCATAAAAAAACCTCCCTTACTTAACAATACGTTTTGTAAGAGAGATTCGGAAGTTTATTCTTCAATCTGTACTTCTTCAACTTTATCATTGTAGTACAGACCAGAGTATTCCTTATACCACGCAAAGAAATGCGTAATGAATACTTTAACCACTGCATAGACTGGGACAGCTATTAATAACCCAACAAGTCCAAACATCTTTCCAGCAGCCAGTAAAATAATCAAAATTGTTACAGGATGCATTTTTAACGATGATCCTAAAATTAAAGGTTGTAAGACACGACTTTCAATTAATTGTTCAATAACAAAAACCAAAAATACGTGGAGTGCTAGAGTAGGATTGGTAACAAAACCAATAATTAAAGCTGGCGTCAACCCAATTATAGATCCTAAATAAGGAATAATTGTTAGAAGACCTGCTATCATCCCTATAGTAACTCCGTAAGGTAATCCAATAAGCGTATATCCAATAATATAAGTAAATCCAACACAGATAGCAACTGTAATTTGTCCACGGATATAAGAACTCACTTGTTGATTCATTTCATTTAACATCACACTAATCTTGTGTTGAGATCGTGTTGGAAACATTCTAGTCACAAATGGAATCACTTTATTTCCGTCTTTGAGAAGGTAATAAAGAATTACTGGCATTGTCATTATCGTAATTACGATATCCCCAATAATTCCTACAACACTACCTATACCGCTAAAAAGTAAAAATTCAAAATTCCATTTAATCGTTCTGTAATTGATTGAATAAAATCAGTGTTAATCTTGTTGAATTGCTCTTGAATCGTTTCAAAGAAGCCAGTCTGCATGAATTTTTCAACTTGCTCACTAATAATTTGATAATAGTATGGCAGTTGTGATACTAAATCTAATAATTGCTTTTTGAATAATTGGAACGAGGCTGGTAATAATCATAATAAAAAAATAACAATTACGCCAACCATTACTAATAAAAATAGCAATTCCTTTGGAACCTTTTTATTCAGCAAATAATCATAAATCGGTTTTACTAAATAATAAATTACTGCTCCACAAGCAACAGGAACTCCAATTGCCGAAATAAAGTCTTTTAACGGATTAAATAAATAAGACGTTTGAGAAAAATAAAATTAAATTAATGAGTAGTAATGATAAGATTAAAAAGACCGCTCACTAGCTGATTATCTAAAAACCATCTCCAAAAACCATGTCTTTCCTTGGTTTTCTGGTTTATTATCCATAAGATTCCTCCTTATCACATTTTCCTCTAGTGTATCATATTTTCTCCGTCTATGATTAACATTTGATTAGATTTTAGAAAAAAATTGTATAATTATTTTATCTTGTGACATGGAGGAAATCTCATGAAAGAAAAATTTTATTTAGGAACTTATACCAAAAGAGAAAGTAAAGGTGTTTACTCTGTAATTTTGAATAAAGAGACTGAACAATTAGAAAACCTGACTTTAGAAGCAGCACTAGAAAATCCAACCTACTTATATTATTCAAAAGAGAATCATCTACTTTTTGCAGTTGGAAAAGAGCACAAGGATGCAGGAGTCACTGCAAACCTTACCCTCACCTCTCCAGTCAAACGTTTATCATCATTCTACGATCAACAAGCCGTTCCTTGCTATATTCGATATAATGAGCGTTCGCATGATTTACTAACTGCAAACTATCACGGAGGTTTTGTAGAACTATACCATTATGATAATAAAAATCATTCGATTTCTTTTGTCGATAAAAAAGTGCATTCAGGATCTAGCATTCATGAAAATCAAACAGCTCCACATGTTCACTATACAGATTACACTCCAGATGAAAAATGGATTGTGGTATGTGACTTAGGAATCGATACTGTATTTACATATAAACGTACAGCAGAAGGCTTAGAAGAAGTCGCACAGTATAAAACAAAAGCTGGTAGCGGTCCTCGTCACCTTGCATTTCATCCAACGCTGCCTATTGTTTATCTGATTTGCGAACTAGACGCAACTGTAGAAGTACTCTCTTACAATAACGAAAATGGAACTTTTAGAAACTTAGACAAGATAGCATTAACAACTGAAGACCAACAAGCTTGGGGAGGCGCTATTCATATCACCCGCGACGGACGTTTTGTTTATGCCTCAAACCGAGGTTTTGACGTGTTATACACTTTCTCAGTAGATGCATCAAGCGGATTACTCACACTCGTACAAACTATTAATAGTTGTGGGTCAGTTCCTCGTGATTTCCACTTAAGTAATGATGAAGCTTATGTCGTTGTTGGACACCAAGAATCAGACAACTTAACGCTATTTAAACGCGACTTAGAAACTGGTGAACTCACACTTCTTCAAAAAGATTTCTACGCCCCAGAAGTTGTTTGTGTCGTACCTCAATAAAACCCCACTTTTAAGTCTCTTCTTTTTTTGAAGAGACTTTCTTCTTTATTGTGGTAATCCTTGCCAGAAAGCAGTATAATCGTTGTTAGCAGACTTTATAAAGGAGTGGAAAAATGCTTAATCTTATAGAGATTATTAAAACTATTATTTTAGGAATTATCGAAGGCGTTACTGAATGGCTACCAATTAGTAGTACAGGTCATTTAATTTTAGTGAACGAGATTATTCAATTAGACGTTTCTGCTAAATTCCTAGAGATGTTTAATGTTGTCATTCAACTTGGTGCCATATTGGCGGTTGTCCTTGTTTATTTCAACAAATTAAATCCATTTGCAAAAAATAAGAAACGTAAAGAATTCATTGAAACCATTGATCTTTGGAAGAAAGTGATTATCGGATGTATCCCAGCCGTTATTCTAGGATTCATTTTAAAATGACTTTATGGATGAATATTTTAATAAACCAATCATTATCGCACTTGCTTTAATTGTATACGGGGTTGCTTTCATTTACATCGAAAGACAACACAAAAATATCGAGCCGAAAATTAAAAGCTTTAAAGAGTTAGACATTTTGACGGCTATTAAAATTGGACTTTTCCAATGTTTAGCTCTTGTACCAGGTACTAGCCGTTCTGGATCAACCATCCTTGGTGGTTTACTTGTTGGAACAAGTCGTTCAATCGCTACTGAATTTTCATTCTTCATGGGGATTCCAATTATGTTTGGTGCTAGTGGATTAAAACTATTAAAATTTGGATTCCACTATTCATTTGCTGAATTTATTATTTTTAGTAGTTGGATCGAGTTGTTTCATTTGTAGTTTCACTATTCGTAATTAAATTCTTATTAAAATACATCAAACAACACGATTTCCAAGCGTTTGGTTGGTACCGAATTGCACTCGGAATTATTGTTCTTGGAAGTCTATTCTTTAAATAAAGTAAAAAGCTGGATTTACTCCAGCTTTTTTTATTTTTTTGCAAAAAAACAGGTATAATGAATATATTCAAATTAGAAAGAAGGATACTATGTCATTACTTTTTGTCGGAATTGGTGGAGCGATTGGGGCAATTCTACGTTATTTACTATCTCAACTTCCTTTCCAACATGAATTTCCATTAAAAACACTACTAATTAATTTATTAGGTTCGCTTGCCATCGGATATTTAAGTGCTAAATTCCAACAGGGACATTGGTTCGAAGGAGATCAGTGGCTTTTTAATTACTGGAGTCTGTGGTGGATTTACTACTTTTTCAACATTCAGTTTAGAATCCCTTCAGTTAATCCAAAATGGTAATACTCCCCTTGCGATTCTTTATATGATTGTAAGTCTAATTGGAGGTCTCTGTTGTGTGGGAATCGGATTTTTTCTTGGTAATTCTTCATTTTAAATTAGCAATTTTTTAAAAATCAGTTTACAATAGAATAAAGAACAAGAACGGAGGTCTTTTTATGACGAAAAAGGGGTAACTTTATATTTTATGCGACATGGAGAAACCGTCTTTAACCGCTACAATTTAATGCAAGGATGGTCTGATACTCCTCTAACAAAAGAAGGTCGCCTTGATGCTATTCGTTCTGGTTTAGGAATGCGAGATGTTCATTTTGACGCCGTCTATACTAGTGACTTGCGTAGAACCGTTGAAACTGCCCAACTATTTCTTAAAAACCATCCCAACCGTGATAACCTCACTATTGAAATGATGCCAGAATTTCGCGAAGTTTTCTTTGGAAGCTTAGAAGGAAAATCTGCGAACGACTTATGGAGCGAGTTGTATAAAAAACTTCAAAGAAACTTTGACGACTTAGGTGGAAGAAATATCCAAGAAGAACTTAATGGTCTGAAAGAGCTGGACCCTGATCACCTTGGGGAAAACTTTATGGAGTTTTGGTTACGTGTTGAAAAAGGACTTCTAAAAGTAGTGAATCAACACAGAGATACGAATCATAATGTACTGATTGTCAGCCACGGCATGACTATTCGAAATATGCTTCATGAATTAATTCCAGACTTTCAATTATCAGAACTTATTGGAAATGCTTCATTGAACATTGTTGAATATTCTGAAGGGAAATTTAACTTAAAGGCATTAAACCAAACGAATCACTTTGCTCTCCGTAAAGAAGCAAAAGACGATGAATTTAGTTTCATTCCAATAAAAATGCGTGATTATTAAAGAATTGCATGTCATTTAAAACTTTGTTACAATAGGAACCTAGGGAATTCCCTAGGTTTTTACTTTTATACGGGGTCGTTACGGATTCGACAGGTATAGGTTGAGCTTTCAATGCATTCCGTAGGTTACGTCTACGTAAAAACGTTACAGTTAAATATAACTGACAAACAACAAACAAACACTTTAGCTTTCGCAGCTTAATAACTGCTAGCTAAGATCTGTCCGGCATCGCCCATGTGCTCGGGTCCAGGTCCTATAATCAGTGGGATACGATTCACTTTTCCGCCTGTCTAAGTGAATAAGAGATTATCAGGCTAGCTTAAGATGATGCTTGTTTATCAGCTAATCAGTAGCGAAACTTAAATAGATAAACTATGAATGTAGATTTGATTGTGTCGATATACTTGGACAGGGGTTCGACTCCCCTCGGCTCCATTATTTAACGCTTCCTAGCGTTGTATGACGTTTCAAAACCCTATAAAATCAACGTTTTAAATTCTTTCCATTTCATAACATTTCCAACTTCACGGAACAAAAACGGAACAAATAAAAAAGCCTACCGTAATGGTAGGCTTTTATCGTGCTATTTAGTTGTAATTAATCCGTCTGGCTCTACCTTAAATTCTGGCTTTTCTGCCATTGTGCCATCATCATTTAGATAATACCATCCGTCTTTTCCTTCAATGAATTTTCTGGATTGCATGATACCGTCTTTTGTATCAAAGTAATACCATTTATCGTTGCTCTTAATCCAACCCGTTTGCATTACGCCCGCTTCATTGAAATAGAACTTACGACCCCAGATATTCTTCCATCCAGTAACCATTGCTCCTCTATCATCTAACCAGTACCATTTGCCGTATTTTTCTAACCATTGGTTGATTAAACAGTAACCTTGTTCATTGAAATAGAACCATTCATTGTTAATCTTCTTCCAATCATTTTGTGGATAGCTTCCGTCTTTATATTGATACCACCATCCTGTAGAATTTTTGCTTCCAACCTTCTTTGTATTCTTTCTTCTCCAAAACCATTCTCAACATCGTACTTGAATTGTTCTCGACTGATGCCCCATTTAGCTAAATATGGATATGGATCTACATGATCACTTTCATTTGCAGGCTGATGATACGTACAATATTCATGCGTTTTGATTCCTTCTATATCGCTTGAATCTAGCGTCTTTTGAATATCCCCTTCATCAGCAAGGTTGCGTAATAATTCAATATATAATCTATAGTCTTCTAAGAATTCTTCTTTAGATTTGTGGCTTTCGATTAATTCGACTGCTGCATAAGTTTCGAAGTTCCAACCACCGCCGACATCCCAAGCGCCGTTGTTTACAGGGCCAACCTGCATAACTCTGCCGTTTCCTACAACGTGCGTGAAAAAACCTATTCCAACATCTTTGCGCATATGATAATCCGCTTCGTTTTGCGCAGTTGAATTCGGATTACCTGTAGAATGTGCGTGTACTTGATGGAATTTAGGCCATCCGACTTTCGGAACGTCTGTTCTTAATCTGCTTTTATCAATTTCCATTACAATTCCTCCTAAATTAAAAGGCAGGAGCACCGTATGCGTTCCTGCCTAGTCATTTGTTCTATTATTGATTATTTGGTAAATCGTATGTCATTGCTCGTGTGCTGTCACTGATACCACTTGTAGTAGGATCATTAACGATTCCGACAATCATTAACACAGCGAATAGCGCATTGATAAACACTAACAATTTATCGATTGTTTCACCTAGTTCTAATTTAATTCCAAACACTGCTAAAAAAATGTTTGAAGTAATAACGCTAGTGCCGGAACTAGTGTTAGCCAAAAATGTCTTATTTAAAAACTCGTACTTTCCAATTAATCATCATAATTATTCAACCTCTTCCTTATTTATAATTTTTAAATTTATTTTCTTGTTGTTTTCGCATCGTTCTTAGATACGGTTTGATTGCTTCTGGGAAAGGTAACCCTAACGCTTCCCAATTTTCAGCTAGTGACACTGCATAACTGAAAATAAAAAAATAGGCATGTCGTAATGCCTATTTCTCGATGCCCTAAAGCTCTAGCGTATACAGCAGTCACAATTACAACTGCACACACTAAAGCATGTCTTAGAAGTCCATTAGTACTCGTCTTACTATCAAATCGTTTTAATTTAAAAAGCTTTGATGTATCCTGAAACAATATCAAAGCAAATTAACCAAAATAAGATTTGAATATATGGACTTCGCATTAAATTTTGAAGGTGCATCGATAAAATATGAAATTCTACATCAGATATTTTAAAATCTACCATTCGCTACAACTCCATAATCTCGACAGCCGTCTCATATTTTTCTAATTTCGTCGTCTTTTTGTTGCACTTTTTTTGTTCTAGTCGAGAAATCTCCTCTTGCAGATTTTGAACTTCCTGCTCTTTTTGAATTTTCTGAAATATCAATTTTTTTCAATTTCAGTTTTTGTATCTTTTCGTTCCTGCTTTAGAGAAACTAATCTATTCTTAACTGTTTCTAATTCCATATCTATTCCTCCTTAAATTTCAAATGAAATGTTATCTAAACATACCCATCCGTTGTTAACGGATTGAGAATTATATACTGTTCCATAGGGTGTTACACTGCCGTAGAAGAGTGAGCCATTTCCATGAATCCCAGTGAAATACACTTTTTTACTAGGTCTGAATCCTTCTGGCAAATAAAATAATGGGCCAGAACCTCCAGAACCGCCTTTACAACTTCCTCTGATACAAACTTTACCGTTTGCATCCTTTTTGAACTCCACTGCTCTATCTTCTCCGTCATAATGTTGCCATCCTCTTTGCAAATCCGCTCTTTTCCAACCAGTATCTAAACTTGACGTGATAACAGTAGTCCAATTAGACCACCGATTCGATTCACATCTACGAATGTACAATTGGTCTGAATTGAATGGCACATAGAACTGTACACAATAGCTTGAATCATTACTGTGTGTAATGACACACACGTAACCATAATTGTTAGTATTAGCAGGGTTGTGTTGCACGCCAAAAGCGTGATAGCCTCCAGCTGTTCTTAAAGTGTTTAAATCGCCATTATATTTTAACGACTTACCATCTCTAGATGTCACTACGAACTCTTGAATAGGATTCCCTCTAGACATAATGCCGTTTTTCTACATTTAAACTGCTATGAAACGCTACTGGAAGAAATGATTCAAAATGGTCTTTTAGCTCTGGAAATCCTCCTATAGCTAATCGGTTGTCTCCCCAAGCCATCAATACTCTTGATGAACGTACTAGCAACACGGAATCAACTATGTCGCTAAATTTATCTTGTATCATCACTCGAATATTATATGCTTTAGCTAAGTCATGAAAAGCACCACAATCGATTTGTCTATTAATCTTTTCTGTAGACTCGTTTTTAAAAGTAATTGCATCTAACCATCTATTAGCCTTTTTCTCAGAATACTGAATTTTAAGTGTGTATGGATTTTTATTCACACCGTCAATCATTAACGGACTGACGTTAGCAATAACATTAGCCATTATGGTTTTGTTAGTTCCGTTTCCAGTTCTGTTTGCTAAGAAAGCAATAATCCGTGGTGAGTAATAATCCAGTACTTTAATAGTCGTTGATTTAGTAGCTATACGGCCTCTTGAATCTGTTACTTTTGCAGTAACAGTTATCGTCCCTGCTTTATTTGCTGGAAAGTCACCAGTATTAGAACGCACTATTAAATCATCTACAGTAATTTCTGTAGATACGATCTTTGAGCCGTACACTCCTAAAGCTCCTTCTGCAGTGACTCGAATAATAGATTTATCTTTAATGTAATTCCCTGAAGGAATAGATTCAGCGATTTTTGCGGTTCTTTCGACGATACTTATTGTATTTAACGTTGGAACTATTGATGCTGGAACTCTAATGTTTAATCCTCGTTTATATACATCTTCTCCTATTTGATTATTATCTTGATATGTACGAACACATACATCAAGAGAGCCGTTCTCGCTATTTGTAATACGATTTGCATAATCTATTGGAACAGTAAATTGAACATTTGTATCATAACCATTACCTAAATCTACCCATCCGCTATCGTTAATTTGCCACCAAACCCTGTGTTTGAATCCATCAACCTTCTTATTTATATTGACATTTATTGGTTGCCCCAACTCTGTTACATTTACTGAATTAATAGAACTTGCTCGAGGAATATTAGTTAATGTAACGGTTCCGTAAAAACCAATCGATGTCTCCTTGGTCAGCAACATTTGTTAATCTTGCTCGAATTGTAATACTTTTTGTTCCATCTTCGTTATGAGGAATTGTTAACGTCCCACTTCCAAGAAGTACTCTGTTTGTATTTCTTAAATCAAAGCTGACATATTTACTTAAAACTTTCTGATCATTGATTTCTGCTTCTGCTAAACTTTCATTGTTTAAATCAAATACCCACGTACTTCCTCGTTCTAACCACAATTCCCACTTGGCAGGAGAATCGTTGTTTTCGATACTGTAGCTAGTTTCGTTCACTTCTAATGCTAGTTTTGCATAACCGCTACTTGTATATTTTTCAATTCTAGCCATTTACAGCACCTCCAACGTAAGAAATAGTAGTGAATTCATTATTGAATTTTTCAAAAATATGATTAGCAATAGTCACGCTATTCCAGAATGTAGCACTTACAATATTCATTTGTTGCCCGGATACATAAGCCACTACACGTCCACTATCAATAAATTCCATACGTTCATTATTGATACGTAATTGTAATTTCTCGCCATTCTTACCAATCAAAAGGCCGTCTTCAGATATACTGAAATAAGTTGCGATTGCATTAAGGATAACTTGAGATTGTTCTATATTTAGCTCAACAGCTTTAGTTCTCTGTCCAAGTCCCTTAATCTCTGCAGCAGTCTCTAAAATACGCTTATAAGACTCTTCCATATTTCCAAAACGGCCTGTTAAATCTCTAAGTGTATCTTCAGTAACGGAATTCTTGTTGATGATCTCCATAACTTTTGTATATTGATTAGCGTGTTCTCTGTTACGCTCTTCAAATTGCTTTTTGGAGTCGCTTTAATTCTTCATCATCTTTATCAAGTACTGGCTTCCATTCGCTATTAGAATATTTTTTTGGCACTTCTTTCCTGGAACGCTCGTATCTGTCCATAAATCTCCAGCACTAGGGATTTGCTGGAGGTGTTGGAGCCTATCGACTTATTAACAATAAAATCTTTAATCACGATTGAATTTCTAGCAATAACATTGTTATTTTCTAAAAGCTTCACATATAAATGTGGCCTCCCTATCAACATCATTTGATGTAATTATTAGTTCTCTTGTGGCATTTTCGTGTAACTTGTTCCATTCTGTATCGTTAGTTCCATATTTACTTTCTCTAATCCATCTAAAAATTAAAACGATTAGTCATGTCCGTCCCTAGTTTAGAAACAGTTGATATTAATTTAGTCTGGATGTTCCCATTTTGGAATACAACGCCTGAAGTGGATTTTTAAATCTAAAAACAAAAAGGCACAGCAGTAGAATCAAAGACTCTTTCCTGTACCAATTGACTTAACCTTTGTAATTTCTCATTTATTAGTACTTCTGTACTAGTAATGTTTGATATTGTTACACTTCCTATGTTTTTTTAGAAAATGATTTTTTTAATAGATGTTACTCTAGCAGATATAGCGATGGCTGGTTTTAAATTCGCTATCAACAATTTCTGCCATTTGTCCTATTAATACATTTCTTCCAATTAAATCTAGAACTACTTCATAGGTTACTTCTGGATATGCTCTTTTTTTAAGTTGTTTTAAACCTTCTTTAAATAGGTTTTCTTTCGTTGTAGCTGTACTTTCATAAGTGTCTACAATATAGCCACCGTTTCCTTTAAATGTTGAGTGTCTGCTCCATCTTTCACCTTCTTGTCTGTCGTGGATTGTGTCTGCTCCAACCCAGTAACGGCCATCATCATACGTATATCCTTCTATACTTAATCCATCTTGTCCGTGTACACGAAGTGCGGTTGCTAGTTTTTCTATGTTAGTTGTTTTTTTTATGTTTGAGACATTAGCGCCATATTCTAATCTGATAACTTTTTCTGCGTTATATTTTTTTGTAAAAATTTATCAATTTTCTATTTGGTTTATCATTTAACATTTCCACACTGTAAACCAATTCTGCATCAAAAATGTTTTTGCAAGTTCTCTAAGACGTTTAGCAGCTGTATCAAAATGTTCAAATTCTAATTTACGAACAGTGGAAGGAGTTACTTCATTAATGCCAATTTCCCATCCAGAATCATACGTAAACTTTGAAACATAATGTTCAATGTTATATGACTTATCTGCAGTATATGGCCAAACAGATTCTCCTAACAAATCTAATCCAGCATCTTCTGCATTTATAATTTTAGTATTATGATCTTCTTCGATTCTTGTAATTTCAAAGCAACGAGTGATTTCGTCGTCTTTAACAAACAAATAACAACCCGCAACTACATTAGCAATTGAGTCATGAGTTTTATCTACTTTGAATTCGTAAATACCAATCCCAGTATCCAAATCTTGTTCAAATATGTCATCGTATGCGATTAACTCTCCAACAAAACCAAAGTGAAGTTGGCAAATTTTATTGTACTTTCTATCTGTTACAGTAATCATTGCCATGCCTCCTTAAATTTCGCATCTACGCTAATATTATTATTTGGTTCAGTTAAAATGCCAATCTCTGTCTGACCTACGTTTAAATCAAACCAAGAACTGCTCATGTTTACATATTTTTCTGTTCCGTTAATTGTTAATTTTTTAGCTTTGAAGTCGAAAACTACAACATCATTTGGTTTAATAACAACTTCTCCAGTTTCGTGTCCATATTGAACATATTTTCCATTAGGATGGATGAAACTAATCATTTTTGTAATTTTCTCCTGAAGTAAAACTAAAAAGAGGTGCTGTTGGGAGCACCCCTTGATTATCAAATGTATAAACAATCTGGTCTGTATTTGTTCCTCTGGTAGCAGTCTTCTCAATTTTAGACAAACCTTCGAATGAGAATGTAACTTGCAACTGAATCACATATATATTTTCTTGCTTAGTGATAGATGTTATGTTGAATTTGAATGCAGTATATACTCTTTTTAATGAGGTATCTGGTTCAAACTCAACATTTTCTTGCATTATCCAACGATTAAAAATGGTCTAAATCTGTTTGTTTGGTTGTATGAATATGAATTTCAAAGTTTTTACTTGAGCTTTTTCTCTCGTTATTCTTTTTAAAATAGGAACTTCCGTTTTCTCTTGTTTGAAGAGAGTTGTTGCTTTTCAGAGAAAAAGAGGCGTTCATATTCCGCGACTATAACTCGAATTGGTAAGTCTGTATTTTTAACACGATTAATACTCATTTCAAATCCAATCATAGAATTACACCTCTTGCTCTTTCGTTTTGTCTTTCTTTTAATTTCATTTTTCTAATAATCTCTTCTGCTAATTTTGTAGCTAATTGAAGTACATCTTCATCATTTCTGACAATTAATTCATGTGGATAAATATTTACAGTCACTCCACCATTATTATCTAAATGTGCAGCAATACCTTTTCCGATTCCCGAAAGTGTATGATCGTTCAATGGAAGAATAGCTTCTTTTTCCTGCCTCTCCACCTACCATTAGATTATTTCCGTTTTGGCCAAAGATTGTAGGTTTGGTCATAATCCCACCTTTTGCGTACCATTCAATCCCAATACTAGGTAATCCTCCACTCAACCAATCCAATGGGTTTGGTGAGCCACTAATGCTGAAATGAGGCAATGGAATGTGTGGCCAACTAATTTGGAAGTTGAACAATCCTTTAATGGCTTCGATAGCACTGCTTACTGCATTGTACGCTCCGTTAATTGCTCCGGATATAGCTCCTGTAATTCCATTCCATATGCTTTCTGTTGTGGATAAGATTCCATTCCATACACTTGAAACAGCTGAAGCAATTCCGCCCATTACTGAACTAATCGTAGAGGAGATAGTACTAAGAACAGTTGATACAACATTTGATAATGTATCCCATGCTCCTGACCAATCACCAGTCAAAACTTGTAAGACAGCTTGAATGATTCCTAGAATCACATCAAGTGCTCCTTGAATCACAGTAGTAATTACAGTCCAAACGGTTTGGATGTAAATTGAAATCCCATCAAATATTCCTTGGATAAATGGAGCTAAAAATGATAGTACGGTCTGGATAACTGTTGAAATAGTATTCCACACAGTTTCAACAACTTGTTGAATACGTTCATGATTTGCTTCCCACCAAGATACCAGTGTTCCAAAGATATTTTGAATGAACGAAGAAACAGAACTTACTACCGTTTCTATTACTGATTGAATAGCATTCCATACAGATTCTACTGTAGAACCTAATCCAGGAAGATTCCTTCTACCCATTCCATAATAGAACCAAAATTGGTTACTACTGCTGTGGCTATGGCAATTGCTGCAGCAACCCCACCAATAATAGCAACCAGTGGCAACATTGAAGTTCCAAACGTTGTAATTGCTATAGCTATTGCAACTAGTATTGGAGATAATAATGCAGCTATCGCAAGAACTCCACCTAATACAACTATAAATTGTTTAATAGGAGTTGATAAGTTTTGAAACCATTCTGCTACTTGTTTTAGTACTGGAATGATAGCATCCATAATTGGAGCGATAGCTTCAGCAATTGCAGCTCCAATTTCAGACAATGCCAATTGCACTGCGTTAAATTTCTGTTGCTGTTTATCAATCGGATCTAATGTAGCTTCAAATGTTTTTGCCACTGTTCCACTAGCTTCTTTTGCAGTTCCGGATAGTTTTTCTAGAGAAAAAGCACCACGTTTAATAGCATCTACCATTCGAGTAGCACCTTTAGTTCCAAAAATATTTGAGGCTTCTGTTAATGCTTCTGTAGAACTAGAAGCATTTTTATTTTCTCGATTGTCTCTCCTAGTCCTTGAGACAATGTTTTTCCACTTTTTGCGTAAGCAACTGCCGCTTTACTCATGCTAGAAAGAGCGGCGCTTGAATCTACCCCAGCTTTTTCTAAAGAACCTATTAACGTTGCTGCCTCATCAAAAGACAAGCCAAGTTCTTTAATTTGAGGAGCCCCTGAAACCATCTTAGAAAACAGTTCATCTACTGATACTCCAGTTGTTTGTGCAACATAAGTGACTGTATCTAATGTGCTTGATAAATCAGAAGCAGATAATCCATATGCTTCTATTGTTTTCTTTAGCATTAATTGTACTTGCAGTAATATCAGAGTCGTTAATTTCTGCAAATTGAATAATACTTCTAGAAGCTTCTTGTAGCGCATCGTCAGTAAGTCCAAATTGTGTATTAACTTCACCTATAGCCGAACCTACTTTTTCAAAAGAGTCTACTGGTAAATCTACAGCTAACTGATCATAGATTTTTTTGAATCCATCTAACGCTTCGTCTGTGGTTGCACCCGTTTTAGTAATGATGATATCGAACCCTGAATCAACATTTCTAAAGGCTTCCTGTGTTTTCCCGGCAAAATCAATCATTGACTGTCCTGCTTGAGAAGCTACTTGAGCTGCTTGCTGTAAGTTTCCTTGTGATAGAAGTTTATTTGTTTTTCAGCAGAAGATTTAGATGCTTCTCAACTTCTAGTTTAGTTCTTTTTACATTCTGAATACTTCCGCCATCGTCCAACTTATCCAAAGCTTCTCTCAAAGCATTCACATCAGCTTTACCATTATAAGCCTCTTTCGCCATCAATTCTAAGGCACGTTCCATGTCTTTACTGGAGGCTTTCCCGTTCTTAATAGAATCGGTTAGCTTATCTCCCTAAAAACGTGTCTGTAGGCTTCTATGTCTTTTCCTGTGGCAGAAAAGAATCTTGATAATCGTTCTGTAGATTTACCAAGATTGTCTTGTTCTTTGTTTAAATTTGTTAGTTGTGTTTTATAATGCGTTAAGGTGCTTTTCTGTGGTTTCTAATTCACGTTTTGAATGCACGATAATTTTCTTCACCAATCTTACCTGCTTTAAATTGTGCTTCGACCTCTGCTTGAGCATTCTTTAAAGTGGTAAGTTTTTCTTTTGTATTTTCAATTTGTTTGGAAAGTAACGTTTGCTTTTGAGTGATTAATTCCACACTGGCAGGATTAAACTTCAAAGCTTTGTCCACTTGTCTCATTTCAGTTGCTGTGCTTTTAGCAGCAGCGTTTGCTTTTTGAGAGCCTGTTCTAACGGTTTTGCACATTACCTTGCAATTCAATCGTAATACCTTTAATGTTTCCTGCCATTCTCTCACTCCTTTCTTCAAATTAAAAAGGCTACTGATATTCAGTAGCCTAAAAGTTATCCATATCACTTTGAGTTGCTTTCCTAGAAGTGCTTTGTTCAGATTTATTTTTGAGTATGTAATTCAACATAGTCTGTCTGAAAAATCTAAAGCGCCCCCTACTGTTAAGTGTTTTAACTCTTCAATAGATAAACCACTTTCTTTACAGCATAATAAAAATGACTCTACCGTGAATGCTTCTTCACTCCTTCTTCACTTGTGTCGGTTTTTTAGTAACTAAGGAGACTTCTAGTAGTTTCCCGACATTTTTGCATAATGTCTTTAAGTTCTAAATACGAGTTCACACGATAAAAAAATCTAAATAATCCGGAACTGATGGATCGGCAGTAACAGCAAAAAAATCCAGAATAGACGATAGAACAATTCTGAATCAAATGCCTCTAGACTTTCTGTATCCAAATCTTCTAAAGAAAAAGATTTTTCGTCCGTTAAAAACCTTTGCTACAAGTAGCAATTCTTTAAAAAGTCTTTATTGAATTGTTTTTTTATATAACAAAGTTGTGAAAGCATTGCTTTCTAAAGTGAGTTGATGGCCTTTAATTGTAATAGTTTGTTTCATATAAATCTCCTTTTACATTGTAGCTTTAACTTCATCAAAAGAATTTGTTATACGTTTCTTTTGTAGTTTTTCTTAGATGTTTTATATTTAACAACCTTATCGTTTGGACGCGGACTAGCAATAAAGTTTAATTCGACTTTATTAAAATTGTTTCCATCTTTTGTAGCTGAACCTACATTTGGTCGTTTAACAACTACTTGAGTTAAACAGTGTCGTACAGCATGTTTATCACCTTCGATTTGGAACATAAGTGTAATAGGTTCGCCTTGCGATGTACTTCTTTCAGCAATTGGTTCATCAACTTGTTCTTCTCCAACTGCATATTGAAGGAATTCTTCTGATACGTTATAAAACACTAATTTACCTGTGTATCCATCATTCGAATATGAGACATGATAGTCAATATTATCTGCTTTTAATTTAATGTCTGTACTTTGTGGATCTAATTGTAACTCAACAGAACCTGGCATTTTTCAGGTTTTAGAATATTGGATTTGTCCTCCAGCTTGAACAGTTGGTTTACTCCAGTGTACGTTTTCTAAAACCAAACGTCACTTTATTTTCTACTTGCGGTGTTTGTGTTTGTTCTGCACTCATTTATAAATCTCTCCTTATAATGTAATTTGATATGCTAGCATATACATTCTTTTCATCTTTTAAATAAGTTTCTTGGAATGTGTACGTTAGTTTGTTTTTTTGTCGAATAGTTCTTTTCAATTTATCTTCTAATGATAAATCTTTAAATTCTGAATAGACTTCTATAATCACATCTTTACTTACATGAAGCGTAGCATTGTCTGCATTCTCATGTTGTTCTGATGGATTATAATAGATGATATAAGGAAGGTCAGGAGCTTGCCCTTCCTGAAACATATAGTATTGGACAGGAAGTTGTAGTTGCTTAAGCTGTTTATATAATTCCTGTAATGTCATCATTTAGGGTTCCTAACCTCCTTCTAATTTCTGATTCAAATTCTTTAATAACTTCACTTTCAATTTCTTTAATGTGTGGTTTTGCTCCAACATTACGTCCACCGTTTCTACGCGCATGGCCGAATTCTAACAAATGAGCGATGCGATATTCTTTAGGTTGATAAATAACTCGTTCTCCACGCTTGTTTAATTTACTATCCCAGTCATCACCATAATCACCTGTGCGTTTTGGAGATGCACCTTTTAATTTTGCAACCGTTTTATCAGCTAAATCATCAACTATGTCACCAATTTCTTGAGCGACTTCTTCATTGAAATTTGATAAAGCTTTTGCGATTTCAGATTCTAGATTATAGCTCATACTTATTTCCAACCAATTCTTCGCATTGTAATTCCATTAATTCTCCGTTTTCTGGCTTGAATGCTCTTCGGATAACGTACTTGATTCCATCGCATTCAAGGAATGATTCTTTTTCGTATTCGAACCATCTAACTTGCACTACGAATACTGGCTTATATCCAAATTGAGCACCGTAAAATAACATGCTATTAGTTACGCTTATTTCAGTAGCTAATACTTTTGCGTTTACTGAATTCTTCAATTGGATTCCCGATGTCATCCGTTTGATTAATTCGCTTTTTGATTAAGACAATCTCCTTATCCCACATCCACATCACTCCTTAGATTTTCTATTAGTAGATTATGTAGGCGATATTGTAAATGTTTTGGCATTAGAATGTTATTATCACGATTGTCGTATCTAAATGCTGAGTAGTCGATTAAAAGAAATCCATGTGATCATATCGATTAGTATCAAGTTTTATTTTCTTTTGTTTTTATCTCGTCTTGTACTGATAAAATTAAATGGTTTAAATACTCATCTCTAAATGTCCCACTAATCCCTAGCTTAGCCTTCAATAGAGCTAGTATCTGTGTCTGTTCCATTATTATCATCTCCTTCTGTCTGTTTGATGAAAATAACTCCAGCAATATTATCTTTAGTTGATAATTCTAACAGTCGTGCTTTACTCACTTTGCCTTTAGCAGGATATACATCCCCGCAATTATAAAACCGACCGTTTGGAAATTCTTCTGAACGGTCGGTCATGTCAGCAAATGCACGAATTACTTCGTACGTCATATTCTACTCCTACACAGCGTCAGTGTATGTTACGAATACACCTGAATCTTTATCCGTCGCTTTTGTATCAAAGCGTGAGAATAATCCTAGGATTTCTCCATATAATTCATGTGGAGTCCAACGTACAGTTGTTTGTGTTCTGTCGAATAATGTTACAAATTCAAATGCATCACCAATAAATGCTTTCATTTCGCCTTCACTACCTAACAATTCATCTGGAATAGGGAAAATAATTTTATTTTTAAATTTATAACCTGTTGGAGATGTTGGATCAGGCTGTAACATATAACGGCCTTGTTTGTCCTTCACTTTGTCTAAAGCAGCAAACATTGAATCCGTCACAACTAAGATGACATCATATACTGATGAAACTTTCTTGTTGATAATATCTTTTAATCCGTCGAATCCACTCGCGCTTTCTGGTTTTGCCGTTTTAAAGATTTCTGCAATTGCATAGTTTTTAGTATTCACATCTTGGTTTGCAGCATCTTCTTCAACTAATCCCATAATGTCATAAGTAGCATCGTCAATCATTTCTTGTGAAACTGATAATTGGCCACGATAGGTTTTTACTGACCAATCGATTGGCGTTACTTTTGGTTTTCCTAGTTCCGGATTTTTCTCCAATTCTTCTACAGTGTTCATTTTATTTTTAGACTTGCTAATTACTGCATATTTACCAGAAGCTGAATTTACTTTAACTACACGAACTAATTTCGACAAATCTACATTTCGTGTTTTTTTGAAGCTGTGGTTTCAATACTTCAACAGGAATTAATGCTCCACCATCCACGATTTTTAATCCTTCACGTTTTTCCCCTTTTTGTACGGATATAATCATTTAATGCTTTTTCGTGTTTCTACTTTGTTAATGTTTTTCCATATTTCTTTTATTCTCCTTTTCTGGTTCCTTTTCTTCTAATTCTTGTAATTCTGTTTCTAATTCAGAAATTTCTTTTTCTAAATTTTCTTTTTCTTGTTTTTTTGGAAGTTAACTCAGATTGAATTTCTTCAATTTGAGTTTCCACATCGTTTGAGATCTTCTTCTGTTTCAACAGCTTCGATAGCAGATTCAACTTCTTCTGAACGTTTCGTTAATGCTTCTAATTCAGAATTAATAGTTGATAACTTTTTATTACGCATAGCGATTTTTGTTTGATTAATAACCCTTTATTTTTCATTTTTCAATTTCTCCTTTAGTAATTTCTTTCTAATGTTTAGTTTCTCTTTCTTATACTCGTCATAATTTTTCTTTCTAGCGGAAATTTCAGTTTGTGGATAGGCTGGGAATGTACATGGGCTCACTTCTAATAATTCTAAATCTGTTACTTTCTTCAGGATTGTTCCGTCTTTTCTTTCAACCATTTCAAATCCTAATTCGAAAAAAATCCAAAAACTACATCCATTTACATCTTGCCTTTCAATTCTTGCATGAGCTCCCTATTGCATCAGGATCTGCACTATTAATTTCACAGACTCCAAAAAGCCCTACATTGTCAGAATTTAGTTGTAAAGTTTCATTTCCTGTTCTTCCTAAACAGATATTTGAGTCGTGGTTAAATAAGGCACGTACATCCGGATTTCTGTCTAACGCTTTCTCAACTGCTTCTTTCTCAATCAATTCGTAGAATCCTTCCCACAGTTCAGTTTCTACTCCATACTTAATGAAGTAACCTTCAATGAATCGTTTCCCTCCTTCATCACTTCGAGTTTTAAAATTAGTAGAAAGGTAGCTTTCTCGTTTAAGCATCATTCTCACCACCTTTCAATTTTTGTTTAGCTAAATCATCTTGATGTAGATAATTCTCCAAAACAATAATGTCTTCCATTTCAGGATGTGGAACTAATCCAATCCAATCTCGAAGTTCATTTCTTCTCATCGCAGCTAACTGAACCATCTGACTTCCTGCAGAAACTAGTTCAGTAATGTTGTACGAATATAACGATCTTGGATTGAACTTGAAATATCTTTTAGGACTGATTAACAAGTCTCTTGTTAACGTCTGCGCAATTATTTCAGCAATCGATAGAATTCTCGTGTTAATAAACGTGTTGTATTCTTCTTTATCAAACTCTCCTACGCCTAAATAAAAAAAGCCGGCACTCCAAATAGGCCAGCAATTGTCTTTTTATCAATTTCAACAGATTCATTAATCGCGATGTCTTTTAGAGTCAACGGTTTAACTTGGTCAACTCTCATCATCTCAGCTGGAATAATCCACGGTTCTCCAGCATTAGTAGTTTTTAGATAACTATTCATTACGGCTTCACGGCCTTGTTGATTCGTTAATCCATCGGCATCCCCATTGACACTCACTATTACACTAGGAATGTTTTTATTTCGCATAAAACTATTCTTCGTTTTATTCGCCTGTGTAAGATTCTTAACGACGTCTCTAAGAAGTGCTTTGTACCCTGTCCCGATGTGTGGTCTCTGTTCATCTGGATTAATTGTGAAGTGTACTACTTCGTCAGGATTTAATCTTACAGAACCGTATCGGATGTAATATCCTCCGTCTTCTTCATCAATGAACTCAACGCTACGCATATTCAACGGCATTAAATCGCCAATGAAATCTGTTCCGCTAATCAGCTTAACGTGAACCACTGCATTTCCGTCTCCATTTAATAATAAATCTCGTACAATCCTAGAAATCCAAGTTTTTCTAGTCATGTACTTATATGGATTAATATCAATCTTACGAGATAATTCATCTCGTACTCTTATATCTCCTTTATCTGAATTTTTCCATCAAATGAATTGTCATGTTAGATACTAAGTCGGCAATCTTATCAACGGCAATTACAACATCAGGATGTTTGTTTAGAGGGATATAAGTATCGTCTTGTGATATTAAATTTTGCCATTCAAATGGAGACATAAACCCTACTTGTGGCAAAACATTTTTATTTCTTTTATTCCAAAAATCGAATAATCCCATTTTAGTCTCCTTTCAATCCAAAAGAAATCTTTTGCATGATTTGCTTTGCTATCACTTTCTTCTAGCATTTGTACAGTTGCGAAAACAGTCGCATCGAAAAGATCAATACGCTGTGTCCCGCCGTCACCATCGGCCTTTTCGTATTGAATCATGTCGTCCGTTTTTTCAATCGCACGAACATTCCCAACGCAATATTCAAACGCTTCACTATGCACATAGTAGAATTCTTTATTTTTAACTTTCCTCTCAATTCGTCTGAATCCTTCAGACTTCTTCCAGAAATATTGTGGTTGGTCTTTTATTCTGAATTTATTTTGTTTCATCTTCATAAAAAACTCACGTCCGAATTTCTTATCAAACCCAACACTTCGGATATTAAATCCTAGCTGTCTCATTTTGATGAACCATTTCACTACATCGTCATATAAGACCGTTTTTGTATTGCTCATTGTCAACCAGCCATCGTCTTTCCATCCGAACAATGGGATCCCATCATCTTCTGCTTTTTCTTTAGCAGCAGCAACAGGAAAGAATGCATGGGTTACTGTTATATCTATTTGCTTTCCTTCATATTCGTACTCTCCAACTAACGAGGCAGCTGTCAAGTCGTGCATTTTAGAAAGGTCAGCACCGCCATACCATTTAATCGGAAGTTTAGCTAGTTCTTCAATAGTCCAATTGTATTGCTCATCACTGGCAATAAATTCATCTACATTGAAGTAAGTGTTCAATGAGTTAGTAAACACATTCAACGTTTTTGTTGAAAAAAATTCCATTCTAGTTTGTGGATCATTAAGAGCCATTTTCTGCTTCAGCTCTCAATTCTTCAAGTGTTACAGTCACACCACACGATGGATTAGCCATCATTAATGTTTCGTCTGATAAATAATTGATAGGCATTCCATCTTTATCTTCATTCGCTTTGCAGATAAAAATAAACAATTCGTCATTTTCAATACTTTGTTCTAATACCTTTCTGCAATATGTTAATCGATTGGCTAGGAATCCGTTTGGAATATCTCCAGCAGTACTAATGATGAATAGTAGTTTATTTCTATATGCACTCATCGTCTTTTTCATCAATCCATATTTTTTCGAATTTCTCATTGTATGAGCTTCATCCATGATGATAAAGTTTCCGTTCAATGCATCTAATCGAGATTCATCATTCGCTAATGCTTGTACAAAAAAAGAGCCGTCTTTACCGAAGTCACCAGTAATAGAGTGCTCTGAGTTATTATCTTTAATACTAATTCTTTTATCTTTCCAACGTTCCACGTTATATCGAATAAATCCAAATGCTTCTAAAGATTGTTTAATACTATTAGCAACAATGTAACATTTCGAAGAACTCATGCGTTCAATTAATGATTTACAAAAGTGCTAACGAAGCAGTAAACGCGGTTTTCCCTTGCTTTCTTGGGATAAACACCATTGCTTCTTTGAATCTTGTTTCAATAGTTCCTGTCTTATAAAAACCCATCACGTTTACAACAACGAACATTTGCCATTCTTGTAATTCCATAGGCTTATTACGAAGGCTTACAGCTTTAACAGATTCACCTTGATAATGTACGACCACTTTTTCAATGAAATTTACTGATATGTTAATGATTTCTTCATTGAGATAGAATTTAGGATTTTCAATATCCCTTAAGAATCTCTTAGCTTCTAATATTTTATCTTCACAAGCTGCTATACTACCATCAAGTACACCATTCGCATAGTTGATTGCTCGCTGGATATATGGATTCATCCTTTACCACCCAGCTTATTCATAATATCAATAATTGATGAATCGGTTTCCTGAGCGATAATTTCCCCAAGTGATTTAGGGATTTAACATAAGGCTGTCTGAGTATTTTAAAATATCACGTCTTAAAGTTTCCATAACATTGACTAGAGGAATCTTTCTGTAATTTTCCGCACCAGCTTTATTCACGTAAATTTCCGCTACTTCGTAATCTCTTTCAGCGTGTTCTTTTCATACTTTGTATACTGGAATAACAAGCCGGCATAAATACTAATTAAGTCCGCATACTCTTTTCGATAAGTTCCTAAACTTTTCATTTTCTTTTCTGTTGCTTTTTCAATTGTTTTTCTTGGTAATTGGTCTCACTAAAAACTCGTCCTCCCTTCCTATAAGCCTTGAGATTTTTACCCTTTTCTTTAAAAAGCCCCGCGGTTGGAAAAAGTTCCTTTCCTCGGTTTCCAAGGTCGGAAAATTTCTTAATCCAAAAGGTGGCGGGTATCCATAAAATTTTTCAAATTCTTTCTTTCTTCGTCTTTGCCATATTTTTCCAAGTTTTGTTATTTTTGTTAGTGATACGATCATGCATCTTGTTGTGCATCTTGTTTTGATAACGAGATAACATTCCAAGCTACGAATTCTAATTCAGGATATTCACTCACTGGGAATATGTGGTGAACCATTTCTGCTGGTGTAGATATTCCATATCGCAAAGATTCCTGACAACGATATCCGTCTCGAGCTAAGATGAAATTTCTAAATCTTTTTCCAACGAGAAGTATTCAATGTTTTTCTGACCATCTCATGCTCCTCTCTTGGGAATTATTCCCTTTGAATTAAACATATCTTATATTCTGTTTAGTTCGCATTTCTTATTTTTATTGCTGTAATAACCTTTCTTTAAGTTCTTAAAAATGAACTAACACTTTTCTCATTATGTTTAGTTGGATGTTATAATCCAAAATTAGTCATTACTTTATCTTGTTGATCTTTGTCTAATACCAATATATTTCAACGTAATAGCTGGACTTGAATGGTTAAATAGTTCCATCAATGTAGCTACATCTTTGTTCTTTTTGTACTGGTGATAGCCAAATGTCTTTCTCATTGTATGAGTTCCTACGTTATCAATTCCGCATTCGTCTGCAGCTACCTTAATAATTAAGTATGCTGTGCATCTACTTATGTGTTGGTTCTTCCCATTTCTACTTTGGAATAGATAGTGATGTAGAGGTTTTCCTTTCACGTACTCGTAATTCTTTTTCAACACTGGAGTCATCTTTCGCTTTAAAGGTTTACCTGTTTTTAGTTCTTTTAGTTTTGATGTACCATCCTTGAACGTCCTTGACTCTTAAATTAATAATGTCGCTAATTCGTAAGCCTGAGTTAATCCCTAAGAGAAACAACATGTAGTTTCTTTCGTTCCATTCTCTTAAATAATCTTTCATGGCTTGTATATCATCTTTATCTCTAATCGGCTCTACATAGTTCATGTTTCTCTCCTTTCTCCATAAATAAAGAGCGTACAAATATGTACGCTCTGACAGTTAAAGTTGGGTATTTTAAGGGAATTGTCGTGGAAGGAATCGAACCTCCCTTACGTCCTACACGACACACTTGTTAATAGTCGTCCACACCATTAACTTGGATACACCTTTTTCAGGACTGGCTTTGGAATCATGTTTCCGCATGTTTTCCTTTATTTACACTTTCTTACAATACATATTTTAATATATGCTTCTTTTATATTTCTACAAACTTTTTCAGTAAATTCTACAATTATTTTTAATCGTAAACATCCACACCAAGCGCATAAGCCAATTGTGTTATGCCTTCCATTCTCAAATCGCGTATTGTGAATTCACTGTAATTCAATTCGTTTCCAATTTTCACATCACTTTGCTCCAATATCAATGATTTGTAAATCACTATCCGATTAGTTGCCGGAATACTGTTTTAGTGCAGTGTTTACACGTTCTACATAATCTTTGAATTTCTTTCCAACTGTATCAGCATACAATGCTGCGTCTTCAGTTGATGAATGAAATTGATTAGTATAGCTTGGCGGAACAATCGTATAATGTGGAGTAATGCTTGGCATACTTTTCAAGCATAGCTTGTTTAAAGCGTTCTTGTATCTGCCAATTACTTGCATCACTGCTTGTTTGGTTTTTATATAGTTTAGTTCTGGATAATCAAACAAATCTATACTTTCCAAGTATTTACACCTTCCTTCTTTAGAATGGTAAATCGTCATCATTAACTTCTCCAAATTGAACTTGTTCTACATTTTCAATAGGTGCTTGTTGTCTGCCTTCCGTTACTGCTTTGGATTCTAGTAATGAAAAGTTTTCTACTAGCACTTCCGTCACATATACTTTTTGGCCTTCTTTATTCTCGTAATTTCTTGATTGTAACCTTCCTTCAATTCCAATCAGTGAGCCTTTTTAGTGAAATTATATAGATTAACTGCCGGCTTTCTCCAAATTACACAATTAATATAATCCGTTTCCTTTTCTCCACTTTCTTTTTTATAGTTCCTGTCAATCGCTAATGAGAATGAACCAAAAGCAGTTCCGTTTGATGTGTATCTTAAATCTACTGGTCTAGTTAATCTTCCTACTAAACATACATTGTTAATCATATTAATCCCCCTTTATATAAATTCTCTAGCTATTGCTTCTATTACGTTTACCGTTACGCTATTTCCGGCTTGTTTATATAATTGACTATTGCTATTTACCTTTGCAGCTCTTTCAAAAGCCCAATCCGGAAATCCTTGTAATCTCCAACACTCTTTTGGTGTTAACTTACGAACTTTATTTCCTTTAATCCGGATTTTAGGTTCTAAATTTCCACCTTGATACGCTCTTAGAGTTGGGGCAATCCCTTCAACATCATATATCACACCACTTTGATTAAAGTTCGGTTGTAATGTTCCGTATCGTTTAATCTGTAATCCGTCATCTATTCCACCGTTAATGTTTTCAATTGTTTTTCCGATAGGAAATATTTTTCCTCTACTTCCGTTTCTAAGATGTCCGATAATAAACACTCTTTCCCTATTTTGCGGTACTCCAAAATGTTTGCTGTTAAGTAATTGCCATTCCACATTGTACCCCAATCCATCCAAGGTGTTGAGAATAACTTGGAATGTTTCCCCATTGTTGTGATTGAGTAATCCTTTAACGTTTTCAAAGAATAGAATGTTAGGTTTGAGAATAGATGCGAACCTTGCGATTTCAAAGAATAGAGTTCCCCTTGTATCTCCAAATCCTTTTCTACTTCCTGCAATTGAGAAAGCCTGGCACGGAAATCCTCCACAGATAATATCAACATGTCCGATGGATTGAATAAACTGATCTGACACGGTTGTGATGTCATGTATTTCTATTTCTCCTTGTGTATTAAATATTGATTTGTAACTGGCCCTTGCAAACTTATCTTTTTCACAAAATCCAATACATTCATGGCCGGCAGCTTCCATACCTAGACGGAAGCCACCAATGCCGGAAAATAAATCTAAAAACTTCATGTTACCCTCGCATTTTGTCTGCAGCTTGTAAGATTAAATGTGCAACTGCTGATAAGAATAGCAAGATTAAAAAAATATAATGATTGAGCCTGATATCGGTGCTACAACCACAATCCATTTCAATGGAACTCCCATCAACTTCAAAATCAATAAAATCAAACTTAAACTTAGAACTGCTACAAACTTAATGCACAACCGTTATATTGTTTTTTTCTCCATTTTAAATTCCCCTTTCATTTTATACGAAAAAGATCGCACTACGTTTATATTTCGTGAACTCAAACAACATTTGTCCGGATTCGCTAATGTCATATCCAAATGTACTATCATAGCTTGATGGCTTACTTGGACTTTGTAGTTGATACCATGTGAGCCCCGCAAAGGATAGTGATTTTTCATGGTGAAAATGTCCTGTAATTAGATAACGTGATTGGCTTTCGCCCCACTCTTTACTAAACTTTGCAGTAATCACTTGATGTAGCTTTTCCGGATTTTTAATCTTATCTCCATGATGTAAAAAAATTGAATGTGGCCCAAGTCTAGCATGCTTATATTCGTTAAATTCCAAATCGAATTTGATTTGTGTATATAGCTTTTTGTAGAGCTTTAACAAATACAAAATCAGTTGAAGGTGCGTGATTACCTTTCAAATAAACTAATGTAACCTTTCTACTGTTTTCTAATGCTAAATCTAGTATTGGCATAATGAAATTAAATCCATCTTCGATGCTTGCATCAAAGTCAACTTCATCAATTCGCGTTCCTTTTTCAGTCGTATTTAACAGATTGTCTACATGGAAATAATCACCGTGCAATGTAATTAGAATTTCTTCATATCTGTTCAAAATTCTATCTGCGATTTCACGTTGTAATTCATTATAGTCATGTTTGGAATTTAATCCAAAATGCATATCTGATAATGGAATCAATAGATATTCTTCCGGAATTTCTTCACACGATAATTCTATTTTTCGTGGCTTTAACTTACTTAAAACTCTTTCAATATCTTCTACCGTTATTTCTGGCTCTTTTCTAACCGCTACAATTTTTGATTGGTAGTTGTAATATGTTGATCCAGAAATAGGTGTCGTCCATTCATTAGATGTGATAGATTTCAATTTAAAAATTTCTGGATCAAGACCGTGTAATCTTAGAGTTCTTCATCCGTAAATTCTTTTTTATTCATTCTTCCGATTTTGATTTCTGAACCAATTGAGCCATCAGACTTTATATCTTTCTTCTGATATCTAGTCTCATCGGCTTTATTGTTCGATTGATGTTGTCTTATTTCAGAATATCTAGGATGTTTCCTACATCTATTCCGAATTCTATCGATTGCTTGAAAATCATGAAATCCCATTTTTTTTGCAACTTCCGGCCAAGAGTACCCTTCTTTTTTTCAAATCAATAGCTTTATCTACATTAATATCTGTCATCTAGTCACCTTCACAGTCCACAAATAGAGTTTTGATTTCATCTCCAAATAACTCAATCGCACGTTCGACATCTTTTTATATTTAAAAATAGCCGAAAGTTGAAAAAGTCCTGATAAAAATCCTGACTGTGCAGGAAATAGTTTTTCAGAATCGCTAGCAATACTCCATTTCGCATCGTTAGCATTCCAATCCGCCTTACAATCCTCGTTACATTCGTCTCTGAACTTCTTGAATCTGAAAATTAAATTTCTACGTTTAACTTCTAACTGTGCATCTTCTTTTGAATCAAACAGGTTTCCTTGATAATAACAATCAACGTTGATCGCCGTATGAAATAAGTCAATAGGTCGTTCATCTATTGTTCCGTCTGAAAATATAATGTAACAGTTGCCTAATTTCTTTAATTTTCTTTCTAATACTTCTAATTCTGTTTTTAGATTTTATTTCTTCTTGTAAGAATTTGTTTTTCTTCAAATTTATTCATAACTTAACCTCCCTTTCTATCAATGCATCTTTGTGTATCTTTATAATCACGTAAAATTTATCGATATCTACATCAACTGTAATATCTCTAATATCGAAATTTTTGGTTAAATCGTAAATTGCATCCTTTCTTTTTCTAGCTGCTAAGTTCCGATTTACCTGCCATTCGATATGTTCTTTCTTTTCTTGTTCTAATTGCTTCAACGCTCGTTCAAGAGGCGTACCTTCACGCTTTAATCTGTATAAATCTAAGACACTCCAAAGCAATCCGATTAAACAAATGCTTATTAGTATTAAGTCAAAGTAAATAGGGTGTTTGATTATAAAAATCTAGTATGCTCATTTATTCTTCCTCTATCATTTTTTTCGATTTCTTGAATCGTTTCTTCGACATAAACCATTTCTCCAAAAAAACGTTCAGTTTAGTAAATCTATCTTTTGTGTCTTCAACCCACTTGCCTTTCTTGAATAAACCTTCTTTTTCCATTCAATATTTCCGACTTCTTCCATATATCCAATAGCATGTTTAGATATTTTAATTTTCTTTTTCATCATTACGTATTGTTAGTTCGATGAACATTACTCATCCTCACACTCCCACATCTTTTACTTTCTTATATTCGATATCGCTACCATTCTTTTTCAATTTCATAACCAGTCTTTTTCTAAGATGTATTCTTCCGTGAACCCTTCTTCTAACATAACTTTTGCTAAGTTTATGGGTGTATTTACGGTGCCTATACACCTGTCGTAATCTCCACAAAAAGCACAAGGTCTGTCATCACAATTAGGGTCATCGCTTACGTACACATTTCCTAGGCAACTGATGTATGCGAATTTTGTCATTTAGTTATCCTCCTGTTTTATAAAATAATTGATTGGATTTCGAAAATATCATCCTTCTCTATTTCATCAAGTAAATCATCGATTTGTTTTGAAGTTAAACGTCTTTCGTTCGATTTTTCTAATTGATACAACTTTGCTACATCCCTAGCGGTTGATTTTGCAAAAGATTCTAGTAATATCGTTTGCGTTCCAATCGACAATTTCTTATTCTTGCATTTCTTAACTACTTTTAATTCATCAAACTTGTTTACTGATATAACTCCTACGGTATGATTTTTCTAATTTTCTTAAAAACCACGATTCATTACAGATAACGTTATACAATTCTACCGGCATTACAAAATAATTTTTTTTATGTCCATAAAATGATAACCTAGCATTTGATTTTATATCTTCCAGACTTGATTTTGATTTCATAACAAGTTATTTCTCCGTCTGATGTAATTGTCATATAGTCCACAAATTCTTGATTATCCGTAATGAATCGTTTGGTTTTCACACCACCTATCTTTACTTCTCTACATCCATAAGTTCCTAATTTATTAGTGTGATTAAAGATTAGATATTCTATATGATTTGTAGTTTGTGATTTCATCTATCATCCTCCAAATCTACATTAGGGTCTATATGCTTATCTTTAACGTAATATTCAACCCGTCCAAAATTAGGAATCTCATCCAGTAATTGCTGCATTAATTGTTTGAACTCTTTTGGTGTATCTTCGAATAGATACCACGCCATATGCTCACAACGATTTCCTTCGATTTTTGTCGTAAATCGCCCTCAGTGCTTCATCCACAGTAATTTTTTGCAATCTTCATCTTGGTTGTGTAGAATGTATCTCTACCAATCAAATGCATAGTGTTCCAATCTCGCCTTAAATCACTCATAGGCAGGTACGAATCCGATTCAGATTCATAGTAATATCCGTTGTAATCTGTATCATTGATTGTTACTGTTTCCATTCAATTGCTCCTTTTCAACAATGTATCCAATGATTTCATCGATATTGAAAATAGCTGTGCATGATTTGTTGTCTCCTTCGCTATAAGTAATTTTTAAAAAATTTTTTTCAAATATATAGCTTTTCGATTGCATTACAGAATGTAATGTTTGTTTGGTCTTTAAACAAAAATTGATACTTTCATTTCTCTAACTCCTCTATTGCTTCATCAAGATACTTTCTAGCCTTTTTCAAATCTTCCAATGGTTTTACCTTTAAGTGGAGCTCTTAGAGTGTATTTAATTACATTCCCAACTAAGTAGCCTAAGTATGGATTTTTATAGTTAGGCAGAAAGTTTTTCATCACTGTTATTGCTTCTAAACCGTAAACACCAATGTAATGTTTCGGTTTATTAACTGCTTCTTTAATTCGTGCATTTTCTTGCAAATCCATTTTTATACCAACTTCAATTCTCTTTTTTGATTAATTGGATCGTTTAAATTCATGCCATTTTAACTCCTTCAAAATATGCTTTTAAATTATCTGTAATCTTCTTTCTAGTGATTGGATTTACTTTGAATGGATTATTTAAAAATCTATTCAACGTGCTTACCTTCACTTTTAATATGTCTTTTTGCATATGGTAGAAATTGTTTAATGATGTTCCAATCATATTTTCAATTTCATCACGGGCAATCAATAATTGATTATTACAATCGTTTTCTTTCGTAAAAAAATAGGCATGTATACGGTTTGAATGATTCACACTGTTTTTGAGGTTTCTTGAATTAGTGTGACCGTTCCTAACACATTGTTCTTATACTTAAAATCATGTGTTTTTCATACGAAATATATTCCATCGCTTGATGTTGATTTTTACAATATTTCAATGTTCTTTTTTTGGATGCTTTTTATCTAAATAACCTTCCATGAATGAATAATCTTTTAAATCCTTGGAAAGTACATCCCATTATGTTTAATTACAAATAACATTTATTTTTCCCCTTTTACTCAACATTAACCAAAGTTTTTTTATTGTATTCTTCCTCAGTCATTTTTTTCCTGTAATCAATTTTCTTTTATTGCTTAAATAGGCTTCTTTGTCACGAGTTGTTTTAATTCAGAAATAGATTTGATAATAGATGTGTAGCTTTCTGGATTTTCTTTAAAAACTCTTAATTCTTGTTCCATCAATGTTTCCATCAATTAACACCCCTTTTGAACGCGTTCTTCATTCTGTTATCTAAACACCCAATCCGGCAGTGGTTCAGAATAGCCTTTAGGTTTGGTTGGATAATTTGAATAATTAGTTTTTGGATTAGAATCTATTTTGTATTCGTCATTCCAACACTCTTGATTGAACCATGTTCCACCTTGCTTGATATATTTAGTTTCAGTCTGATTAGCTTTCACATATTCGATGTATGATTGTAAGCCATTCTGAATGGTAGTGTGTTCAACTCCTTTTTATAGCTTTTATATAAGCCTTAAATGCATCGTTCTTTCTTTCTTTTCTTGGATAAATATTCCACAAATCATTGAATTGATTTTCTAGCAATTTGCGGATATATTATTATTAGATTTACTTTCCTTTTCTTTACTTTCTTTTTTTCTTTTATTTAATGTTCCACTGTTTTGCCAACCGTTTGGCAACTCTTTTTAGCAACTGTTCCGCAACTTCTTTGCCAACTGCTTGACTACCATCTTGTAAACCATCTTGTAAACTAGGTTGTAAACTGTCGTTATATAAAAGATTAATTTTGTAAGCAGTCGCTTTTGTCCCGTTGGATTTATATTCAATGAAACCTAATTGCTTTTAATGTGTTTCTTGCTTTATCAATCCCTTGTCGTGATAATCCTGTGAACAATTCCAAACGTAAAATTAGCTACTGTAAACCATTCTTGCTTTCCGCAATCATTATGAACATTTAATAACGCATGCCATAAAATGAATTGCCCTGCAGACAATGGATTTGACATTTGTCGCTGATTGAACGCTAAAATTTGTTTCAATAGATTCATCCAAGCAACCCCTTTCTATAAAATTCCCAACTTTTGATTTTGTGTATTTTTATGGTATAATTTATTTAAATCTTGAGTGTGGTGGCTATTTTTAGTCACCTCGTTTTTTTATTTCTCTAACAATTCCACTGCAGTATTGAAAGCAGCTTCTAATGTTTGGTGTGTACTTCTGCTTGAATACTTACTTCCTTTCATTTGAACGGATAAGAAATATCTTCCGTTTATAAATTTAACTGAACCCACAATTTTTTGCTATTCTGTAAAACATCAAATTCAGTATCATCAAACATATTTTCAATTAGACTTAACATAAAATGGATCATTCTTTCTGATTTGTTCTAAACGGTTATAATTTTGATTTACTGCACCTATCCAAAGATGTAGAAATGCAATTACTCCAATAAGCGCTAATCCTACATAACTTAAAAAATTTTAAATACTTCTTGATAAAATTCTTTCTGAATTCTTTCCAATATGTTTTTCTTTTTAGTTTATTTGTACGTTCTGTTTCAACGCGTGTCACTATCGTTTCCCCCTTTTCCGTTCATCCCAAACTTTCTGAATATCTTCAATATGATCGGATTTGTATTTATATGGGCGTGTATCCGTTCGTCTTGCTGAAACAACTACTGGATGATTTCTCACATCGCTCTTAAGCCATGAACTAGGACTTGTACCAAGCTCTTCACACAACTCTTCAGTTGTCAACCATCTAGAATTTTTTCTTCGTTCAACAAAAGGTCTTATGATTTCAACGAACTTATCAGGATTTCTTTTTACTACTTCTAAAAATATTGGTTCATAATAATCAAGTGTTGCTTGTTCCATAATTTCTCCTTTCACGTTATTTCATGTTGTTGTAACCTTCTTTCAATCCTATAATTGGAATTGGGAAAGGAGGTGTTTTATATGTGCGAAACATACACTCAACCATATCGACGTACACTTACAGATAATCAAATTCACGACATTGCTCTTGCTATAACTACTAAAAAAATGAGTGGAGAGACGTGGGACGATGATACCGAGTATGACGATTGGTATAAGGAATATTGCAAAAGCGTACAGTCATATTTATAAGTTAGATCATAAATATGACCCTCAATCTACTTTTGAACTTTAAAGGTAACTTTCCTACTTTTGTAAAAAAAGAATCGGCTTCGTTTAAAATGACATCAAATAGTTTTTTTGATTTCTTTATAAGTTAATCCGTTTCTGTTAGCACATTCGATATTTGCGAGTGTGCTTTTCTCATCTTTTTAATCTTGTTGATTCTGAATTCTCTTTCTTTTGGGTTACCCGCGAATTGTGGGTAAATACCGTAAGTTTCAATTTCTTTATGATTCATTCGTATCACCTCATATAAAGTTGTTGAAGTTTTAAAAATTATTGTTTCTTTTTATAAAATCTTCTTCTTCTCGAGATATTGGTACAACGTTTTACCTATATATTGACCAAGTATCCAAGAGAGAATCCAAATTAATATGAATAGTAATCTTTCTTGATTCATGAGTCATCTCCTTGTTTGTTAATTCAATGGTAAAAATAGTTTTATCGGGTCGCCTCTTAAGAGATGGCCTTTTTAATTTTCAGAAGCAAAAACACCAACTTAGCAAATTAATTTTGCAACCAAGATTCTGCATACTTGATTCCATTTTTCTTCATAAAAATGTCATGTAATGGTGCATTTGTTTCACCTCTTGTTTCATTTCCGTTGTATTTTTGTCAACTTATTTTTTAAATTTTTTTCGAATATCATATATATCCGAAAAACTTCAAATTTAGAATATTAGCTAATAACTCCATTTGTTCGATATTAAGTAATGTTGGGTTCTTTTTCGTAAATCGTAGAGTCGTTGTCGACTGATTCCCATCTTCTTAGCTATAAATTCTTGTTTTAATCCAGCTTCATCAATAGCTTCATCAATTGAATTATATTTAATCATCCACTTCCTCCTCTTGAATTTCACTATAAATCAAAGTTGCATTTTTGTCAACTTATAAGTTACAATTTTTAGATAGATCTTGCTTTGTTAAGGCCTTAATCAACCTTACATATTCATTATAAACCGTAGTTGCATTTTTTTGTCAACTATAATTTTGCATTTTTGTCAACATTTTATTTTATTTTATCTTATTTGGGCTGTATAATGTTATTAAAGAGGTGATAACATGAAAAAGCAAAAATTATTTTTTTGGCTAAATGATTGACTATTTTAGAAACGAAAAATAGTCTTACTATGGAAGAACTTGGAAGACGTTTAGGTAAAAATAAATCCTCTATTTCAAGATGGATATCAGGGGAACGTTATCCTAAAATCGAAGAAATCGAAGAAATCGCTAAATATTTTAACACGGACGTAGAAACGTTGATTTTTGGATTTAATACTAAAAATCAATGACATTACCTCTATCTATAACCAACTCACTACCACACGACAAGAACGCGTCTACAATTATGCAGAAGAACAGCTAAACGAGCAGAATGGGCAAATACAAGAAGATAATATAGTTCCTATCGTTTTTGGACGTCAATCTGCAGCAGGCTCTATGATTCACGTTGATGATTCTGATGCAGAAATGGGCGTACTTCCCTCTTCCATTGTTCCAAATGGTGCGAATGAATTGGTTCAAATCACAGGTGACTCAATGGAACCAATCATCAAGAAAGGTTCTGAAGTATATTTAAGATATCAACCTACTGTCGAAGATGGGGAGATTGCTATCGTTCGAGTTGAGGACGATGGGGTAACTTGTAAGTATTTATATAGAGATGGTCAGAATATCATTCTTAGGTCAGAGAACCCTCAATATGATGATATCGTTGTTGATGCAGAAAAAGTGTCAGTTATTGGAAAAGTATTGATTTAAACGTAGACAAGGAGATAATAAAATGGAATTAGAATTAAATGACAAAGAAGCACAAAGATTAATAAAAAAATGCTTAAACAGGCATTTCAAAAATATAACATTCAATTGAAAGAAACAGACCATGGAGAAATTAAATTTGTTGGTTTTGGCGGAGTAAAAAAATGGCGAATTTAAACTGATTTATAAATGTTCGCCTGAAAAATAAAGTGTTTTCAATTTATGGAATGTAAATATTATTATACTTTTGTTTCGTATAAATCTTAATTCTAATTTTTCATAAAAATGCTGACGGTACAAGAGTTTACGGAAATAGAATTAATATATTTTTCGGAAGAAGAATTTATCGAGAAAGGCGATGGTCATACTTACTGCAAATCTTATGCTTTACCTTTTGAAGATATACAAAACTCTACTGACTTTTTTTGGAGATATTTTCTGATATTTTTAAAAATACGCAAATATCATGGCGAAAGATGAAATAAATATTTCTATTCAAAGCAATTTAGTGTAAAATAATAGTAAGAATAAGAATATAAGGAGGTATCAAAATGAATATTAAACAAATATCATCAGACTATTTTAATTTTTATTACTGAAAATACTAAGTTTGTTCGTTCCACTTTCGAATAGTTTTAGAAGTTGTAACACCATTCGTTGATGCCTTTGGAGATGGAATCTCATTTGTAATTGTCCATTCAAATAATTACTACACCATTACAGATCGTGGATTTTACGATATGGAACTTAAAAATTATGGAATTGATTTATTAAATAAAAATCTAATCGATATCATATTCTAGATTCTTACCTTCGTTATTCTGGTTTTTCCTTAACGAATGAAGATATATTCAAAAAAATGTTGATGGTAATCAATTACCACAAGCAATCCACGATATGACGCAATTGTTGATTAACTTATATGATTTTATACTTGTGTCTAAAAAGAGTCCATAATTTTTTTCTTGGACGATGTCAAAAACTACTTCGCTGAAAAATAGAGATAAATATCGATATTTTCAAGATTTTTCTGTAGAAGGGAAATCTAAACTAAATCATAGAATGGACTTCGTTTTTTTCTAAACGACTCAGGAACTAAATTAGTAAAAGTTCACAACGAATTAAATACACAACAAGTTAACAGCACATTAGTTAGTTGGCTAGATACCATTGACAAACGTAAAATTGATTATGATGGAAATGAATCGTTATCTTTAATACTAAGCTCCGATGGATTTAAACGAATCTCAAGCCAACATACAACAGCTCTGCAAGAATATGGGATTCAAGTTCTAGATTTTGAAAATAAAAGACAAATTAATTAAATCTTTTCTCGAGTAAATAGCCATCTTTTGGCTATTTATTTTTTTAAAACAAAAAGAACATACGTTTGGGGGCAGGTGATGGAAATGGCATCTATATATAAACGTGGCAAAAACATGGGCATACAAGGTTTATTATTATGAAAATGGAAAGCAAAAAGCTGTTTCAAAAAGTGGTTTTAAAACTAAAAGCTGAAGCAAAGGACGCATCTATTTTAAGAGAAAATGAAATGTTGCAAGGAAAGAACTTTTTCTAAAGAAAGAACGTTCCTTGCGGATTATATGGAGAATTGGAGAAAGTTATACAAAGATGATGTTGTATCTTTAAAAACATTACAACAAATCCGGATAGTTACTAACTATGTTAGAAAAAAACTATAATTTAATGCTTAAAGATATAACGCATGAAAAATTATCAAGAATTTTTTTAAATATAGTTGCAGAAACACACGCCAAAAGAAAACTGTAAAGAAGTACCATACCTATGTTAAGGCAGCGTTGAAGTATGCAGTAAGAACCAATGTATTAACTGTAAACCCTGCTGAAGGTGCAATTTTAAAAGGAATTGATTCTAAGACTAAGAAGGAAGAATTGAAATTCCTAAGTTTAGATGAATTCAAAAGCATTAGAAGAAGCTCTAATTAGAGATATTAGAAGTGATTATACAACACGTTACATAATATTGTTTAGCATGTATACTGGGGCGCGTTTTTGGGAGAATGTCTTGGATTAACTTGGGATTGTGTAGATTTTGAAAATGAAAAAAATAAGAATAGAAAAAAAGGATTTGATTACCACTTTACAAATGATTTTTACAGAAGGGAAAAACAAAAAGCAGTAAGCGCACAATTGATGTTTCAACAAAATTGCTAAATTGGTTAAAAGAACTTCCACAAGATCGTTCATTTGTATTTGAAAGAGTTAGCAACAATGCAGTTAACAAATCTTTACAAAAAGCACTAATTAGAGCAAAAATTAAAAAGCAAGTTACATTTCATGCATTAAGACATACTCATGCAAGCATATTACTTTCAAAAGGAGTTCAACTGCTCACAGTTAGTAAAAGATTAGGACATGCAGACCCTAACATAACATTACAAACCTACGCACATATTTTAGATGAAATGAAGGATTCTGAATCAGATAAAATCAAGCAAATATTTTAAACGCGGAACAAACGCGGAACAAAACCTTTAGAAACATTGATATATAAGCAATTTCCACTACCCTCGGCTCCATATTTAACGTTTCATAACGTTTCCTATCGTTTCAAAGTGTTGTAAAATCAATGTTTACGCTTCCTGCTAAATCGTACAATAGTATAAAATTGAGTACAAAATGAGTACAAAAAAAGCGAGCTATCACTGATATGTACCCCCTTTACTGGACAAACCAGTAAAGGGGGTATTTATTATGCGTTACTCATTTGAATTCAAAATGAAATGTGTAGAATTATATCGACAAGGAATATGGGCCGAAACGCCTGAAAAAGTTATGAAAAAGGAGTTTCCAAAGAAAAAAATACTGATTGGGATAAAATTGAAAAAAATTCACGGACCTAAAGGATTAGAGCGCGTTAAAAAGGCAAAGAAAATGGACAGCAGAAGAAAAAAATTGACATTTATTCTACAGGTTTTAAACGGGAAGACTCTTTCAGAGGTTTCTTTTCCAGCAGGAATTAGTCGCGGATTATTAAGTTCTTGGGTTCACAAGTACCTAACTTATGGATATAATGGTCTAAAGAATGAGAAACGTAGACAAGCATTATCTAAGGAGCTTATTATGAATAAAAAAAGCTGTGACTGGTAACCTTTCAGAATCCGAACGAGAAGAATTAGTTCGATTACGTGAGCGAAAATGCATATTTAGAAGCTGAAATTGCTGTTATAAAAACTGAGAGCCTTGAGAAAAAGAACAGGAAGCTGCGCTTCTCAAGGCGCGAAAGCAGCGATCATCAAGGAACTTCGAGAAGTAGGATACCAACTAAAATATCTTCTTAAAGCGATGAAAATGGCTAAATCTACTTATTATTTTGAATTAAATAAAGTAGATGCTGTGGCTGAAAAAGAATGGGGATTTATTATTGGAAATCCAAACAATCTTTCATGAAAAATAAAGGTAGATATGGTGTTAGAAGAATTTACCAAGAACTTCGTCGTAGAGGTTACGTTGTTAATCATAAAAAGAATTCAACGTCTGATGCATATAAATGATTTGTTTGGAAAACGCCCTAAACAAAAAAATACCATTCTTATCGTGGTAGTGTTGGAAAAAGTTGCTGATAATATTATTAACAGAGATTTTTGTGGCCAAAAAGGCCTCTTCAAAAATGGAGTACAGATGTATCTCAATTCACTTTTTCTTGGGGAAAAATGTTTCTTTTCTCCAATCTTAGATATGTCTACTAATGAAATAATCTCCTATGATCTTTCTCTAAGCCCCGACTTAGAACAGATTCAAAGGATGCTAAATAGAGCTTTCAAAAAAATTCCCTGATGTTAATGGATTGATTCTCCATTCTGATCAAGGTTGGCAATATCAACACGCATTTTACCAAAAGATCATTAAATGAACGAGGGATTATTCAATCAATGTCCCGAAAAAGGAAATTGTTATGATAATTGCATTATAGAAACGTTTTTTTCGCCAGAATGAAGAACGAAATGTTCTACGGTTTTGAAATGGAATATTCTACCTTTAAGGAATTTCAAACGGCTGTGGAAAGAATATATAGATTATTACAATAACAAAAAGAATTCAAGAAAAAAACAAAAATGGATGCCCCCTGTTCTATACAGGGAAACATCCATGTGTTCAGCTTAATTTAAAAATGTGTCCAGGATTCTGGGTACATATCATCACTAGCCCGCTTTTTTTAATCTTTAATTTTCTTGATTTTATATCTCTCCAATTGTACTCTGAATTCTTCCATCGTTTCGGTCAAAATTATCGATTTGGTTTAGAAATTATTTATTGGTTAACCTCATCTTTAATTAGTCTCTCCGCACATTCATTCAGTTTTGCTCGCTGTTTCAAAAGAAATGTTTTTCAATTCTCTAGTTCCATTTATTAGTCTCGCAACGATGGAGTGTGAAATACCACTCTCTTTAGCAATTCGATATCCCGAATAATTTTCAAATAACCTTTGTACCACTCTCTAAATCCATTATTTTAGACAAACGCTTCTTATTCACTTGAAAAAGGAGTTTGTTCTATTCTTTTTATTATTTATCAAAACAAAAAAAGCCTACTTTTCGGTAGT
>BNJV01000857.1_pt1 | contig 51396 bp, 65 predicted proteins | sample 8540591 | NCBI WGS metagenome assembly BNJV01 (sample SAMD00202457, study PRJDB9452) | human saliva metagenome | host: Homo sapiens | reverse complement strand
CAACAACCAAATAACAAATATCAACAAATAAATAACAACAACAACCACATAAAGCCCGCGCCACACAAGTGGCTGCCACAAGGCCAGCTGGGCCGCCGCCGCCGCCAGCGGCGCGCGCGCGCGCAAACAACGACCTACCGACACGGCAGAAGAAAATACACGATTCTTCTATGACCATCCCTAAATATGGAAAAGATATATGCGCTTGAGGTAGATGGCTTTGGCAATCACCCACGCAGACGATGCAAACGTTCCTTCATTGCTGGGCATGGCTTATTTGGGTGATGTTTCGCTCGATGATCCTATCTATCAGAACACCTTACGCTTTGTTTGGAGTGAAGATAACCCTGGTTCTTCCGCGGAAAAGCAGGAGAAGGTATTGGTGGTCCACATATTGGATATAATATGGCATGGTCAATGAGCATTATGATGAAGTTGTTTGTTTCAAAGGATGACCAGGAAATAGCCAAGATATGAAGATGCTTATGCACACAGATGCCGGAACAGGTTTTCATGCATGAAAGCTTTGATGTAATGACCCAATCATTACACACGTCCATGGTTTGCATGGCAGAATGGACTTTTGGCGAACTGGTGATAAAACTCATTGCTGATGGAAAGGCACCTTTATTAAACAGCTTGAAATAAAATGTGTGATGATAGCATAACATCGTTCTCACAGAATGATAAGAACGATGTTGTGTTATTGATTAACTTCAATATATAAGACCTCAAACTATGAATAAACGATTTGGTTTTTCTCCTTTTTGCTGATAGCGTTGTTATATGCTACAGACATTAAGTCGGCTAACAGAAGCATCCGATTATACAGCGTTTGTTAACCCTCTGGTGGGTACGGAATCATCCTTTGAACTCTCTGCAGGTGAACACCTATCCTGCTATTGCTTTGCCTTGGGGAATGAACTTTTGGACGCCTCAAACAGGTAGAAATGGCGATGGTTGGCAGTATGTTTACACTGCACGCACAAAATCAGAGGACTGAAACAACCCATCAACCCAGTCCTGGATAAACGATTATGGCATGTTTTCTCTTATGCCTGAGACTGGAAAAACCAGTCTTTGATGAGGATAAACGAGCACTCCATGGTTCTCGCATATGGCCGAAGATGTGAAACCCTATTATTATAAAGTGTATCTTGCCGACTATGATATCAGGGCCGAAATAGCACCAACACAGCGTGCGTGTATGATGCGTTTCACTTATCCTAAAACTGATAGTGCCAGCATAGTCATTGATGCTTTCGACGACAATTCAGAGGTTGTAGTGCTTCCTGAGCTGAATATGGTGACGGGATATACAACGAAGAATAATGGCGGAGTGCCCGAAAACTTTCGAGTACTTTGTCATTCAGTTTTCTCAGCCTATTGCTTACATGCTCAATCCCAAGGAAAGGCAATAAAATTAACTGAGAAGGTGAAACGTGGGTGTATTGTTGGTTTCAAGACTTCACACAGAAATGAACAGGTAACAGCTCGTGTGGCATCTTCGTTTTGTGAGCTATGACCAAGCCATGTTGAATCTTAAAGAACTCCAACAGGCTGGTGAAACCTTTGGAAAACATAGCAGCTCATGGTCAAAAACAATGGAATAGAGGTGCTTGGAAGAGTAGAAGTGAACGATGAAAATATAGATCATAAGCGCACTTTCTATTCGTGTTTATATCGTTGTTTGTTATTCCCACGCATGCTTTGGGAGCGAGATGTCAATGGCAATATCATTCATTATAGTCCTTATAATGGTAAAGTGTTGCCAGGATATATGTATACTGACACAGGCTTTTGGGACACCTTCCGTGCATTATTCCTCTATTAAACTTGCTTTTATCCAGAAGTTAATCTCCAAATTCAACAAGGACTTGCTAATGCCTATCGTGAATCGAGCTTTCACCAGAGTGGCAGTCGCCCGGCCATCGTGATTGTATGGTGGGTAACAACTCTGCTTCTGTGAGTGGCAGATGCCTGGTTGTCGGGAGTGAAGACAAAAAGATGCAGAGACACTTTGGGAAGCCGTTGTGCATGGAGCTTCGGCAGTTCATCCGAAGGTTAGTTCTTCTGGAAGAAAAAGGTTTCGACTATTATAATCGCTTAGGCTATGTGCCTTACGATGTGAAAAATTAACGAAAATGTGGCCCGTACACTTGAATATGCCTATGCATGATTGGTGTATTTATGAATTAGGTAAGGCCATGGGGAAGTCTAAAAAGCAATTAGCGCTGTTTTCAAAAAGCGTGCATTAAACTATCGTAATGTCTTCGATTCATCGGTTAGAATGATGCGTGGAAGACTGAAAAATGGGGAGTTTCAGTCACCCTTCTCACCCTATAAGTGGGGTGATGCCTTTACCGAAGGCAACTCATGGCATTGGACTTGGTGCGTATTTCATGACCCCCAGAACTCATTAACCTCATGGGAGGCAACGAAGTGTTTAATCAGATGATGGATTCTGTGTTTATTGTTCCGCCAATCTTTTGACGATAGTTATTATGGATCGGTGATACATAGAGATACGAGAAATGCAAGTTATGGACATGGGAAACTATGCACATGGCAATCAACCGATTCAACACATGCCGTATGTATATGATTGGTCGGGCCAGCCTTGGAAGACTCAACTTCATGTTCGCAATATAATGGATCGACTTTATACGGCAAATCCTGATGGGTATTGTGGCGATGAAGACAATGGTCAAACGTCAGCTTGGTATGTGTTCTCTGCGCTTGGATTCTATCCTGTGTGCCCAGGAAGTGGCGAATATGCCATCAGAACGCCCTATTTTAAGCAGGTAAAGTTGCATCTATACGATGGAAAGACCATATCGATTGATGCTCCTCAATGTTCTTCTGCGAATAAATATATCTCTTCGATGACGCTAAATGGAAAGCCATGGAACATGAATTATCTCAAACTCAATGACTTAAAAACAGGGCGCAAGCATCGTGTTCAATCTCTCGGCTCAGCCTAATCTCTCACGTGGAAATACGGTAAATGCGGCTCCTTACTCTTTCTCAAGAGAATAAGACCCTCTTTTATTTATAAAAAGAAATGATAGCCGTAGTCTTATTTTTAACTATCAATCTGTTACGTAACCAATAAATCTTTTTATGATAAAAGCTCTGAATCTATTGTAATTTCATTATAGTATATAATATCTATATTGGAGAAACATCATATAAATAATTTAATAATTTAACAATTTCTATTAACTTTTTAATTTATGAGGAAAGTAAGAACTAAATTAGTTGCAGTACCTGTGTTTATATGCCGGGACTGCAGTTATTTGTCCTTTGATAGCGAAAGCAAGTGCAAACAATGTTAATGTACAACAACAGGACAATGTTTTGTAAAGGTTTAGTTGTAGACCAAAAGGGCGAACCGATTATTGGTGCATCAGTTGTATAAAAGAACGCCAAAGGGAACAGTTACAGATTTTCGATGGCAAATTTAGTATTAGCAATGCTCCCTAATGGTTGTACCATAGTTGCTTTCTTATATTGGTTATTTGAACCAAGAAAAGAAATGGGATGGCAATGCAATAAAAGATAGTCTTGAATGAAGACTCAAAAAGCACTGGATGAAGTCGTTGTTGTAGGCTATGGAACCTCAGAAAAAGGCAAATTTAACAGGTGCAGTTGCATCTGTCAATGGAGATGTTTTTAGAAAACCGTCCTATAAGCAATATTGGACAAGGACTACAGGGTGTTGTCTCCAAAACCTTAATGTATCAATGAGTAGAGGTGGTGCACCAGGGTGCTAATTCGACTTTTTAATGTCAGAGGTACGACATCTCTTAATGGTGGTGAGCCATTAGTCTTAGTTGATAATGTGCAAATGGATCCGAACTTAGTAAATCCTGATGATATCGAATCTATTTCTGTTTTGAAAGATGCTGCATCATCCGCCATTTATGGTGCTCGTGCAGCTTATGGTGTAATTTTTTAATCACTACAAAGAAAGGTAAGCTTAATTCTCGTCCAGTAGTTCAGTTCTCTGCATCTGGATATTGGCAGAAACCCTGCTGTAGAAATGCATAACGTGAATTCTACAGATTACTTAAAAATGATAGACTTAGCTTATCAGAATAGCGGTGGAAGTGGTCACTACTTCAATCCTCTTGTATATACCTATACTGAGAAATATGCAAAGGGAGAATACGATAGTACTGTATTCTTTTGATAAGAGTTATAGTGCTTTTAAATATGGTTATTGCGGAAATACGGATTGGTGGAAAGAGTTATACAAGACATCCTTTTTCACAAATTTATAATGCAAGCATCAGTGGAGGAAGTCAAAAGACACGGTATTATGCTTCTTTAGGAGCAAACAAGCAAGGTGGTATATTGAAAGCAACAGACGAAAAATACAATAAATATAATGCAAACATCAATATTACATCAGAATTAACACCTTGGATGGAGGTCTCTGCTAAGATTTCACATACCTATACCACTGAAATGCATCCAACAGGTGGTACTACTGCAATGAATTCTACTGCGTATTCAGGACTATCTGCTTATAGTGGTATGATGAAATCAGATTTAAGTCCTCTGATGCCGGTAAAGCATCCTGATGGTCATTATGCAGGACAAGGTAACTTTACTAACCCCTGTCGCAATCCAAGCTCAGGGTGGAAATGCACACTATAAACAAAATGATTTGTGGATGACTGCCGCGATAAAACTTATTCCTGTCAAAAGACTTATTATCAATGCAGACTATACTTGGAATTATTATGGCTTTGTCTTCAACTCCAACATGTGCGTAATTTTTATGATTATACTGCTGTTCCTGGTACAGAAAAACTTTTATCCATGGACAAATCCAAGTAGTGTAACAAATGCGAATAGCGATGATTATTACTCTTCGTTTAATGCTTTTGCAGAGTATAGTTTGTCTTTAGCTAACAAGCTACATAATTTTAAGTTTATGATGGGTTATAATCAAGAAAAAGAAACGAACTCAATATTATTATGCCGGCAGAAAGGATTTAATAGATTCTAATAATGCTGCTATTAATCAGGCAACAGGTGATATGAGCATTAATGGTAATATGGGACAATGGGACTGTTAATGGTCTTTTTCGCACGTATAAACTATGATTTTCTTGGACGATATCTTCTTGAACTTAATGGTCGTTATGATGGTTCTTCAAAATTTAAAAAGGGAATAGATACCAGTTCTTCCCATCTGTATCGGCTGCTTGGCGTTTATCTGAAGAAAGATTTTGGGAGAATATGAAGACGTGGTGTGATAATTTTTAAGTTACGTGTGTCGTATGGTTCATTGGGGAAATCAGTTGTTGATGGTAACTTCCCTTATTTAGCAACTTATGGAATTGATAGTAAATACGCTGCTTTGTTAGGGTGGAAAGCGTCCTGTCGCTATTACTGCACCTGGACTTGTAAGTCCATCGTTTACCTGGGAGACAGTTGATCAGGTAGACTTTTGGATTTGATGCAAATTTCCTTCGTAATCGTTTATATTTATCATTTGATTGGTATCGTCGTAATACAAAGGATATGCTTGTTGATGGAGAAGTACTTCCTGCTGTGTTAGGAGCAAAAGTTCCTCGTCAAAATGCGGCCGATTTGAAAACTGTAGGGTTGGGAATTTACATTAGAATGGAATGACAAATTGGCTTGTGGTTTAACTTATCATGTTAAAGGGAGTCCTTTCAGATTACCAATCAACTATAACCAAATTCAATAATCCAACAGGGGCTTATTAGTCAATATTATGAAGGTCGTAAATTGAATGAAATATGGGGATTTGTTTCTAAAGGACTTTTCCAAACGGATCAAGAAGCTTCCTCTCATCCAAATCAGTCTTATCTTTATGGTGGTAAATGGGGCGCCGGAGATGTGTGTTTTGAAGATTTAAATAGATGATAAGAAAATTGATATAGGAGATAATACGCTAAAGAAACCTGGTGATAGGAAAAATAATTGGTAACTCAACACCACGATATGCGTATGGTATTACTGCGGGATGTGAATATAAAGGGTTCGATTTTGAAATGTTTTGGCAAGGAATTGGAAAAACGAGACTGGTTCCCTGGCTCTGAAAATTCTGCTTATTGGGGACTTCACAGACGAGTGGCAAACGCCATTAACAACGTCACGCGATTATTGGACGTCAGAGAGAACAAATGCTTATTTCCCGAAATTAGGGTTGGTCTAATAGAGGTAATCGTGTAGTAAGTTCCCGCTATTTACAGAATGCAAGCTATTGTCGTCTTAAGAATGTTACCTTAGGATATACTATTCCTAAGGCTATCTTGAACAAAATTGGAATATCACGTCTAAGGATTTATGTTACAGGTGAGAATCTTTTCACATTTACATCACTTATAAAATCCTTTTGATCCTGAGACCTTAAACAATATGACTTATCCTATTAATAAGAAGGTTGCGGTAGGATTAAACTTAACTTTCTAATGTTTTATCAATTAAAAATCTAAAAATTATGAGATTTAGAAACTATATTGCATTATCGTTACTTGCTGGACTGATTGCGGCATGTGATTATACGGATTTATCGCCGAGAGATTCTTTTACAGACCAAAACCTATTGGAATTCAACTAAAAGATTTAAAAGCTATATGCAAAATGGGTTGTATGGTTTTTGAGTAGTCCTTCGGCAACACTTGATAACGTTAGTGATAATTTTGTAACGTCTAATTATAGTCCTTACCTTTTTGATGAGATGACAGTTCCGACAGAAGCGTCTGCCGGGAATGGCTGGTATTGGAATGATGTCCGTGACTGTAATTATTTCTTAAAGCGCTACAAGAAAGTAGTTGGTAATCAAGATGAAATTAATAAATATGTAGCTGAAGTAAGATTCTTCCGGGAGACTACTCTATTTTAATAAGATTAAGATGTTCGGAGACGTACCTTATTATAGTCAAGATCTTCAAACCGATGATACCAATGAACTCTTTAAGCCACGTGATCCGCAAGATGTTGTACTACAACATGTGATAGAAGATTTCTTGTTTGCTATAAGATGGCTGCCTGAAAAGGCTTTATCTGAATCAGGACGCTTAAATAAAGAGGCTGCAAGAACGCAGTTAGCACGCATATATCTTTATTTTGGAACTTATAAAAAGTATCATAATCAAACGAGTACTGGTAATCTTTCGGCTAATGCTTTGTTAAAAGAGGCAGTTAATCAAACTGATACGCTTATGAATAGTGGAAGATTTGAAATCGTAAAAGGTTCTGATACGGGGTGCGATCAGATGCCTTTCCTGGCTATCCACTTTTATTATTCAAATCAATTTACACAGGAAGACCTTTCAACAAACAAGGAATGTATTCTTGCACGATTCTATGAACCTCTGTTTTGACACACGAACTTGGTCGTCAAGTGCAAAAATGGTGGAATGGGATTATCAAAAGATTTTTCGTTGAATCTTTCCTAATGAAAGATGGTACACCTATTTATAACCATGGCTCAGGTTATTCTGGTGATGATAATATGGAAAACGAATTTAGAAATCGCGACCCCGTCTTTACCAGATAGTCGACAATAACCATAAAACCATATTATATCCGAAATGGAGAAAGAATCCTTAATGAAGCAGCAAATAGAGTTGGTTCTAGTAAAGAGTGTTACAGGTTATGATTGCGTAAAATTCCATCATGCGAATACAACACAACAGGAAGCTCGCAATTCAACCTTTGATTGGTTTGTCTATCGTTACGCAGAAGTTTTTACTCATTAATGCAGAAGCTAATGCCGAGATTAAATACGTGTACACAAACAGTTTTTAGACAGAACGATAAATAAATTGCGTGATCGCGTAGAAATGCCTCACCCAACAATCTCGCCGGTTACTGATGAAAAGCCAATTAATTATGGTTATACATTATCGAATTTACTATATGAAATTCGCCGTGAGAGACGTATAGAGTTAGTCGCAGAGGGGCCCGCTTAGACGATCTAAAGCGTTGGAATGCGATGAAATTATTAGAAAAACCCTAAAAACAATGCTGGGAATTAAGATAACTCCACAATCAATCAGTGAGTTCCTGCAGGCACATTTGATAGTAAAACAGGGCGTCCTACGATAAACTATGATGGTGCTACGTATCTCTATCAATATAAAGCTGCTAAACAACTTAATGATGCTGGGCGAAAATGGAAGGCTAATGATCGACGTTTTCTGTATCCACTTCCGACACAGGAGTTAGTGCTTAACAAGGAACTCGTACAAAAACCCTGGTTGGAAATGATAACTTTCAATTGAACTAAATTAAGAAATAAGGAGAAGTGAGATGTTTCCCGAGTGATATATCTCACTCTTCTTTTTCTGTTTAAAATCACTTGGAAAGATTGTTTTATTTGGTTGTTTGGTATCAATGAATATTATAATATTCTTTTTATTGGAATCCTATAATCTTAATCTTCCAGAGTTCAAACAAATATTCTATTATATGGTAGTGGTAAGATAGGAAAAAAAGGTATTGAGCTTGTATTAGCTGTTCTTTTTATCGTCAATTTTTAAGGTACTTATGATTCTGCGGTTCAATATTGTAACTGATTGATAATGAGAGAGGGTTACAATCTATGTCAGTTTACGTTGTGATTTCATGCTTTTTATGCCTCTATTTGCATGAGATTGCAACGTGATTTGGACATGTTTTGTTGAGCAATATCATATTATGGAGTTGGATTTTATCTTTGTTTTGTGGTGGAAAAGAGGTACTTTGAGTCTCTATTTTTCCTATTTCAGAGAAAATTAAGGGTGTTTTTTAAAGAATACTTTTGACAATAAGGGACTGAGAGGTTGTGTGAAAGCGTTCTCTTCATAGATTGCGCTGCCTGTGTTATAAGCACTTTTTCCTTTGGAGTTAACTCCGTGAGGGTTTGCTTTTCCTTGGGTGTTTTATCAGATTCTCTATTATTTTATTTATCTTTTGCAGGCGCATGAAATTCGTAGAAGTGGTTCTTCCGTTGCCCTTAGACGAACTACTGTTCACCTATTCAGTTGCCGAGAAACAAGAGGCAGAGTGTACAGGGTGGGAGGTCGTGTGCTCGTGCCGTTGGGTAAATCAAAGCATTATATTGGCATCGTGATGCACCTGTTGACGAGGCCTCCGGCATTTGAAGTGAAGCCTATCATAGAGGTTGTTGATCAGTGTCCCATATTGCTTCCGCAGCAAATGAGGCTTTGGCAATGGATTTCAGACTATTATCTCTCGCCGTTGGGAGATATCTATAAGGCTGCATTGCCCCTCAGGGATTGAAGGCGGAAGAAGGCTATCGACCGAAGACAGAGACGTATATTACGCTGGGTTCTGCCTATCGTAATGAGCAAACTCTGCATGTTGCGTGTTGAATCTTTTTGGCGCGTGCCACGAAACAACAAAAAGGCTTTTTGAGGGTTTTTCTTTCACTCTCATTGGGATACACTCTATGGCGATGCGCCTCAACAACAGCCGGTTGAGCTGACACGTGAAGCGTTGATGAATGCCACAAACACCTCGTTGGCTGTCATCAAAGCATTGGTTGATCGCTGGAATGCTTGTGCTTTTATCAGAAGGAGGTGGGGCGTTTGAACACTTCAGAAGAGGCACATCCTGAGTTGATGAAGCGTTGAACGAAAGCTCAAACAGAAGCTTTTAACTCGATAAATGAGCAGTTTGCTGAGAAAAATGTAGTGCTTTTTGCATGGTGTAACATCAAGCGGTAAGACATGAAATCTATATTCATCTTATTCAGCAGGCACTCGATCGGGGCGAGCAAGTGCTTTATCTCTTGCCAGAAATTGCCTTGACTGTGCAGATAACGAGTCGGTTGAAGAAGGTCTTTGAAAATCGATTGGGCATCTATCATTCTAAATATAGCGATGCCGAGCGTGTGGAAATATGGAACAAACAGCTTTCCAATGCTCCCCTATGATGTTGTAGCTTGGTGCTCGCAGTGCTGTCTTTCTGCCCTTTCAGAGGCTTGGACTGGTTATCATAGATGAGGAACATGAGACGAGTTTTAAGCAGCAAGAGCCCTCTCCGCGCTATCATGCCAGAAGCCTCAGCTGTCGTGTTAGCATCGCTTTATAAGGCTAAAACCTTGTTGGGAACTGCCACTCCTTCGATGGAAAGTTACTACAATGCACAGCAAGGAAAGTATGGACTCGTGACGCTTTCACACGCTTTAGGGGATAGAACTGCCTCAGATTGATGTGGTAGATGTAAAGGATTTGCAGCAGAAAGATGATGCAAGGCCTGTTTTCGCCCACGACTTTTGCAAGCGATTGGCAATGCTTTTGCAAGATGGAGTAGCAGTAATTTTTGTTTCAAAATCGGCGTGGTTTTGCACCAAGAATAGAGTGTACGGAGGTGGTTGGGTGCCAGTGCACGAATTGTGATGTCACTTTGACGGTTCATAAGAATCTAAATTTGCTCTCATGTCACTATTGTGGCTTCACATATAGCATGCCCACAAAGTGCCCTCAGTGTGGAAGTGAGAAACTTGTCAGTAGGGGTTGATGGCACAGAAAAAGATTGAAAATCAGGTTCGGAGACTCTTTCCTCTGAAGCACGGGTGGCGCGTATGGATCTCGACACCACACACACTCGGAATGCTTATGAGCGTATTATTGCTGACTTTTCAGCAGGAAGAACGAACATGCACTTATAGGCACTCAGATGATTAGTAAAGGCCTTGATTTCGACAATGTTAGCGTTGTAGGGATACTTCGATGCAGATGCAATGATGAACTCATCCTGACTTTCGTGCCTATGAGCATGCATTCATGATGATGAGTCAAGTGAGTGGGCGTGCGGGCCGAAAAAGGGGCGACAAGGACTTGTGATTTTACAGACAAAGAGTGCTGACTTTGCCTATAATCAGGCAGGTTGTAGCGCATGATTTCAAATCGTTTTGTGCGGATTTACTTGATGAACGTGCCCTGTTTCATTACTCCACCTTTCTTTCATTTTGGTTTATGTTTACCTCAAACATAACAAAAAATGAGATAGTAGAGACAGCAGCATTAGAAATGGGAAGTCGCCTGCGTCAATACTTTTCTGACCGTATACTTGGGCCAGATAAGCCTGCGATTGCACGCGTAAAGACAATGCATATCCGTAAGATTATCATTAAACTTTGAGAATGGAATTGATCAAAAAGCGTGTGCGTGAAGTGCTTCGTTACGTTCAAGCAGATGATGCAAGACAAGCGTTATGCTGCCTTACATATTTATTATGATGTTGATCCAGTGTAAAAGACCTCTCCTAAGCTTTTTGTTTTAGAAATCACTACTGATATCTATTGGTGTTAGCGTTTGATAATCGAGAAACACTATACTACCACATTTCATGATTAACAGATTCATAATGTGTGCAAACAATGCCCATTCTATTTTGATTTTTCCCGAATGCTATCGCTCTTTCATATACAGTTGAATCCTTTGCTTGGAGGCATTTCTGTGAATTTATACTTTTGAGATAACATGCTTTTCAAGTTCTCATAGGAATGCAATGCCTCTTGCTTATCTTTGAAAGAACAATAGAATTGTATGTTGTTAAATTTATTTTTTTGTTGAAATAGACATTCAAACCATTCCAGTTTATGTCTCCAAATGAAAAATATTTTCCTTGATTTGATACCATACTTAATGAAGTATTGGTGCTCAAGTTATAATTACTATTATGCCATGTTGGGCGAAATTATTCAATAATTCCTTTTTCGTTGCTCCAAAATGTACGCCAAAAGAATTCATCTTGTATGCTTTCATTCCATACCGTATCTAAGGCCGTTTGATTATTTTTATTGTTAGATTTGCACGACGTCATGGCGGGAAAGGCTAAATATTGCAGCAAGATGATGAGCCAAACTATCTTTTCATGCTATATGTTTGATAAGTTATAATGAATAGTATGAATGCAAAGTTATATTATTTTTATTTTAAAAAGCAAGTAAAAAGAATAGAAATTTATAGTAATATTGCATTAAAAGACTTGTTGATTTGATATGATTCTTGTTCTTTTCATTGCACAAAAGTTCCGTGAAATGCGTCAATTTTATTGCACAAAAAATAAGAAATGTGCAGAAAATTCGCCTTTTAATGATTAACACAAATTAAATATATCAGGAGATTTGTTGACATAAAGAACAATCTAAATACCTTTTGCGACAATTGCATTAAGGTTTATAAAGATGAATAAATTAAAAATTTGGTTTTTATCGCGCTTGCTATCTTTTCATCGCAAAGCATCATGGGCAGGTGGACTGCTGACCAACACAAATCAGAATGTTGCTTTCAACAGAATGTTAAGTCGTGAGGCTTCTATTGGCATTGATGGAGTGTATTCTAATCCAGCCGGTGTAGCCTTTTTAAAAGATGGTTTGCATCTTTCTTTTGAACTGGCAACTCGTGTTTCAGAGTCGTATTATCAATAATGAGTTCCCGCTTTATGCCTTGAATCAGAACAACAACTCTACTACTCGAGAATTCAAAGGAACAGCATTCGCCCCGCATTACCATCAATTCAGGTCGCTTATAACTGGAAAAGTTCTTTCCAAGCGATGTTTGGTATCACAGGTGGAGGCGGAAAGTGCACCTTGACAATGGACTTGGCTCGTTTGAAAAGATAGTTGGTGAAACCGCTATGGGCGTAACAGGTTTAGCTCAGGCTTTAGATGGCGCTCACATGGTGCACTTGGTCTCACTTCGCCAGCCATGTTTGGAAAGAAAGGCTATAGCTTCGACAGCTATGCGTGGCCGTCAGTATTATTATAGCTTCTTTTAGGTGCTGCTTACCGTGTACTGCCCGAGTTAAGTGCCTTTGCTGGAGTACGTGGAGTGTATGCTTTGAGCAACTATTATGGCTGCTGTTCGCAACATCAAAGTAGGCAATGTACCTCTTTATACCATGCTCGATGCAACGAAAAACTGGCTCTGCTGACATTGAGTTAAACTGCGATCAATCTGGTGTTGGCTTTACTCCTGTGTTGGGAATTGACTATAAAACGGGTCGTTGGAACTTTGCAATGAAGTATGAATTCAAAACGCGTATGCGCCTAAAGAATGAGGGCAGTGAATCAACTTCCAAGTATAGGGTAACCTCCCACAAACCTTAGGTGTGATGTTCGTTAAAAAGGAATGACTCCTGCTCAGGCTCAAGCCGTGCTCACAAATCCTACTGTTTTAGGTGCAATGAAAGGCATAAAGGAGCAATTCGACCAAAAGATTGATGAGGCAACTGGTGAGTTTGCCGACGGAAAGAAGGTCGCTGCAGACATCCCTGCCTACCCTCTCGCTATCGGTGCAGGTTACTCTCTCATCGATGCATTGCGCATCAACTGCAGGCTTCCATTACTTTTTCGACAAGCAGGCAACTGCCTATCAACACCGTGAGGATAAACTCAAACGCGGTACGATGGAATGGAATGCAGGCGTTGAATTTGATGCAACAAAGCGCCATTACTGTTAGTGCTGGCTGGCAGAAACTACAAAGCTATGGATTGACCAAAGAATATATGGATGACAAGTCATCAAGCCAATTCAAACTCAGTTGGTGTGGGTGCATGCATTCATTTAAGTAAAAGATTGACTTGAATGTGGCTTATTTCCACACTTTCTATAACCATTTCAATGGTGATAAGACTGAAAACTTAAACGGAACGATACTTTCCTTTATAAGGCTGATTTCACACGAAACAACAACGTGTTTGGTGCTGGTGTCGACATCAGCTTCTAAGAAGAAGATAGTGCTATCACCTGCAAAAGTCGAAGCACAAACAAACTGAAAGCTTTCTAATCGAAAAGTCGTTCACAGAGCGTCAACCTTTATGAACGACTTTTTAATGTCCTATGTCTTGCTGTTACATACACACAAAAGGCTATCAATCCATAAGAAATGAACTTTTAATGGCAGTCTAAGACACTCGCAGGAAGCCTATCTTCAGTCTGTGTTTCTTAGAATCTATAGACAAACCAAATACAATTCAAACGTGTGTATAGCCACATTGTCATGATAGGCATAGCGCGTTTTGCGCATAGTAAAGTTACTTGACGAAACCCATTCCCCAGTTATGTTTCATCTGAATCAATAGAACAGGGTTGACAACCATTAGTTCTGCATTGCTCTTATCGCCCTGTGCATTTAGATAGAGCGGGTCTATGAGTCGTGTGATTCTTATTTTCTCAAATACTTCCATGTATAGATTCTGATAGTGCATAAGGTTTAGACTTAGCTGGCCAAGATAAGGAAATAGTCATCTCTGTTCGACTCTAAAGCTATATCCGAGTTCTGTATATAGTCGCGATTCAGAAAGAATAATAGTCGCTTTTAGTCCCACCAAGGAGTATCAAAGTCTGCAAATACACTCTGTTCTAACTTATTTTATTGCCAATCTCAGGGAATCGCCAAATCATTCCCGGTCCAATTGCAGCAGCTTCTGATATGCGGTAAGGGCTGAGAACTACCATCTTTTACAGGTTGTGAGTCATAATAGTTGAAGTGTTGAAAGATTCCACAAAGTGTTTGGCCTTCTTTCCCATCATAAACCAGCTTGCTCCATAGTCTGCCTGTGAGTGAAAACCATGCACAAAAGGTTGATTGCCTGTGAATCCCTATAGCAATATTTGCAGTGAAGTAATCGTAAGGAGAGGATGTGTTTTGGTTAAAGGGATCACCATAACGTAGACTAAACGTCACGAGATGGTTGGTGTTCACCGCGAATATCGCTACCATTGTCAGCCAGATATCGGTCTCTACACTCATAAAAGCTCTGCCAGGAGTCTCTGAAAAAGTCATGATAGAGGAAGTTTTTGTTGCGAGTTCGCATGCATCTCCATTGAGAATACGTTTCCAATCCCTGCATAGGATTGATGATGGTTTGCAGCCATTTCGCGAAACAATCTGTTTGTTCCAGTGATGCGCGATCGTTAAGGATGAGGGGCGGAAACTCGATGGAAAACTTCTCCTATTGCAACGCACACCAAAGCTCGTGGCTAACATGTCGTTGAGGCTGGAGGCTCTTTTCTCCGAAGAATTCCCATCATACTGCCCCGATGGTAGAGAACACTCTGCCAAAGCTAAATCCGTTGCTGCAGGCCGAGTTGAAATAGAGGTTGCCATGATAGGGATGAGCAAACAGATCTGTTTTGAAGTTATCGTTATCCCACACAAAAGCGTGTCTAAATATTATTCCATGATGCAGTGTTCAAAGCGGTTTGGCGAAGTCGCGACGCAAGACAAAGCGGTCAAAACAATGCACGAAAACATTGATTCCCACCACGCCCGCGAGTGCATTTCCCCAGCGTTGTTTCGTATAGTTATGGTCGTAAAGACGCGAAACAAACTATCACTCTTTAGCTGTTCAAGTAGCGCATTTTGGAAGTTATGGTCACGTATTTTCTCGTCAATCCCAGCTGTTTCGGCCTCATGGTTACGATCATAATGCAAGGTAATTCCGGCCTCAATCATCGGCCTACTGCGGTAGTTTTCGTGCGAACCATAGTAGCGTGTGGTGCCATAACCCGTCGAAACATAAGCTCCTACCACGGAGTTGATTTGATAATCAAGTTGAGATGTGCTTTCGCAAAGAATAGAGATGACGCGGTCCTTCTATGGTCTTTTTCTTTGCAATCTCAATGAAATATAATCCTAAATCCGCCTACCAACGTCCACTTAGATGACAGGGAATATATTGTCCGAAAACGATAAAATATGTCGCCAGAAAACTCTCTGTTGAAGCTCATGTATGCGCGTGCAACAAAGCCTAAATGCGATAACTTGTCTTGTTCTTTAAACCTTAATGCTGCGTTGATTTTCGATGAAGTACCAAAAAGCATGTAATCTACGCGTGTTCTCGGTAGAGAGATTAATGAGTCCGTAGGCTGAGTTTGCGCATCACGCGAATAGTTTTAATAGCCAATCTGCACACCTCGGCCCGATAAGCCGCTGCGTTGATGGACCAATCTGCGTCCCTCGTAGTGTGTCGGCATAGTTAAGGCGGTTATTTTGCACTCGCGCGTGTATCACCAGCGGTAATGTTTTGATAATCTGTTAGCTGCAAACCGCCATTCATTCCCATTGCCGTATTGGTGAAAGCACTCCGTTGCAATCCACGAAGTGTGAAAGACAAGATTCGTAAAAGCCTGCTATCTGAACGCCCTTTGCTGAGCATGCGAGGCATTGGCGCCCCTGAAATGAGTGCCGCTCCGTGCGTCATGTCGAATACCACCATAAAGCAATCCCACCCTGCAATCGCGCAAACTGTCCACTTCACTCGACAAGACCAACGTTCAAAACGACTATTGAGTAATGAGTCATAATGATGGTTTAGACCAATTTGCTGATGTTTGTAATGCGCTTGGTGGTGCTTGTTCTTGCGCATGTCAGCATCAGTGGAACACACTCATCATCATGCAGGAAATCAGGCATTTTCTCATATTTATCTCCTATGGTTTGAATGGTGATGAATAAATCTACGTTTAGAGCGTCAAATTATCACGCCCTTTTACGTCGTCATTCTCTTTGTTACTCAGCGAAAATCACAAAACTTTCCGTTCGTTGAATAGCGTTTTATGTTGTTGATTTATCGTTAGCCAAGTGAATATACATTTTACTGCATTGAATGGACGTAGAAAGTCTATGTACTGCAAGTTTAATCAATGTTCACTTCTCTGCATATATATGTATTCTGGCGAGTTCGATTGTGGTCAGCGCGTGTACCATGAGGCGATATAGTTGTTTTTCGAGTGTTCACGAGTTTTATAAATAACAGATTGCCGCTTAGAAACCGTAACACGATGGCATTGATGCATGTATTTGGGCAAACCAATGGGGTTTATGCCATGTTATAATCTCATTTGCTCATTTTACTGGCAAGATGATTTATAAAATACAACTAATTGAAATAAAACAAGTTACCTTGTTTGTTAAACTGAATAGGTAACGATTTGGAAACGAGCGAACTACTTGGTGTCGCTGTTTTCAGCCTAACAAAGAACGCTTGTTATTCTGTTTGCAAAGATAATACTTGTTACCGAATAACAAGCGTTTTCAAAGAAATATTCACATATCTGCATTTTGGATTGTTGCTGTTGAGTTGCTATAATCCTCTCCCTCGCTTCTTCTTTTCTGTTAGCTTGGTTTCTGAGCTTTGCAGGCGCTGCCATGCGGTCTCGGCATAGTCTCGCCATGTGGTTGGTGTAATCATTCCGCCTACTCATCTCCACCAAATCATCGGCTGTGCTGATGGCTCGCATTCTGCCATATCTCTTATAGTTTGTGCGATTTTTGGCGTTTCCTTTAGTTGGTGGTGGACTGCATGAACGGCTTGGGGGTACGAGTTGATAGCCAGCATCCTTTGGTATCTGTATGCTTTGACGATTTGCGTATTACTTGATCAGATATATTCGTTTCGGCTTTCTTACCTGCCTCGAAGTTCTTTTGCAAAAGAACGGTGGCCAAACTCCTGACCGACTTCCGATGCCTTGAACGCATGATTCTCCGGTATGAGAACTTTCAAGCCATAGACCTTGCTCTGCTTGTTCTTTCATATCGATCTATAGGTTACTCCATGCTTGTTCAACTCATAGAGGAACATAGAGATGCCCTGTGATACCTGTTCTTTTGTACTTTTCAAGTAGGGTCATAGCATATTCTTCTTGTAGTTCTCTCTTTGTTTCCTCCCTTGTGGGATTGACTTTTGCTTTCTGATGTTTCCTCTCCGATCTTTGACTTCCTTTGCAGATGGTCAAGCCTTTCTCCCTGCTGAGTTTCCTCCGTCATTCTTGCAGCCCTGTTGCTTACAAAAGGTGGTATCACAAACTTCTCCGTATAGGCTGGATGCGGTTGGCGATAATGTGGATATGCGTTGTCTGTATCCTCAGTGCGTTACTGCCACCCACTGATGGTTGTCAAGTCCCATTTTCTTGGCAAACAGATGGGCTTATTTGGGCAAGTTCAGAAACTGATAGTTTCTTCTCGTCCTGTGGTGCAATGCCGATTTCGATGCGCAGGAATTTGTTTTTGCATCTGGTATTGTAATCGCTGACTAACTTCATTTCCTCGTAAATAGCCTTTTGATTCCTCTGCTACAAGGTTATGGAAGGCAAGCTGATTACCCAGCTTGCCCTCTCTGAAGATATAGTCCATGCAGTACTTCCGTGCGCTATCGCCTTACACTTTCCTATCATATCTTGGCAGATTTAAGACCTTATATATATCGTCACCAATCCGGAAGTGAGGGTCGATCGCTTAAATGCTTCCTTGGCACTATATGGAAAGAGTTCTTGGTTATCGGCACCCATGACTCGTCCTTTATCCTGATGAGGTTGGAAACCTGTGCGTAGCATTCTCATTCGGTGGAGTACGGCAGTGGCTCCCTTTTTCATTGTCGGTCATCTTGGGAACGGCAACCTATCACCTCCCATTAGCATCTCACGGCAGTACTCGGAGAACTTCCACCCGTACTCTCCGCCTTTGCCTTGATACGCCGCTTCTCCTCCAAAGTACACCTAACCTTGATGAACTCCGTCTTGTTCATCTGTTTTTCTTCATTGTCCTTCTGCTGCCATTGGGTAGTTTTCTTCTGTATTTCTTTCATATAAGTTTCTCTGAAAGTTAATCATTATGGATGATTCGTTGCTGCTTAATTTCTGAATGATGACCGATGAGAACGGAGTGATTACGGTCTAATCTCCCCGACTGTTTATCGAGGGGAGCAAGCGCAGTTATGGGTACAAACCGACGTCTTGCAATGTCAGTGAAAAAGCCGATAACGCACGAAGCGTTTCTTTCACTGAAATCGATGCACGGCATTCATTGTCTAACTGCGTTCGTGGTATTCCACCGTTCAGGCATTGACTTAATAATATGGTTTTTATTTCTCTTTGGGGGAAGGGTCGAGGGTTTCAAAGAAAAGGACAACCTTTTTGTGCAAAACCCTCAAACCTCTGCTTACTAATCTTCTTCTCCACTTTTCATCATCCTGGTATTCCTCTAAATGGCTGCGCACAAGATTTCTACGAAACTTGAGAGATTGCTGCTCTGTCGCCCAATCTTCGCACGATGAGGTCTGCACGTTCCTGTGTCTCTTGCTCAGATAGACAGCTTTTCTACTTATCAACTTGATGGGAGTAAGGTAGGTTTGTTTTGTACGCCTCGAGCGTCTCCCTTTCTCATCTTGGCACTGATGCGTCTTTGAACGGCTGCGTTCTCTGTGTACTGTGATGGCACTGCATCTTGTGATGATAGCACAGTATGCTGCTCATATTCCATCTTTTCCGAAAGAGCGTCCACCTGGTTCATCGGGTGTTCTTTTCCTGCTTCCTGACCACTTCCCGTTCAGGGATAAACTTGTCTTTTTGTTTGCTGAGCTTTGAATAGGTATCTTCTTCGTTACCACCCAAATAATATGAAAGGTCATACTCTTCTTCTGTTGTTTTCTTCTTTCCATGTCTCTTATCTCATTTTATGTTTAACTTGTTTTACCTTTATGGGGTTGGTTTGTGTTTGTGGCATCTTCAGTGATTGTCTTTTCAGCTGTTCACGACCCTATGGACGTGATATTCGTTGAGGTCTTTGAAGTTCCTGTAATGCACTGACATATCCTCGACCTTGAAACCAAAACTACTGATGAAATCATTGGTTGCCCTCTTTCCTGCATCATCATTGTCAAGGAAGGCACGGATATGGGTTAGGTGTCGGTCGTTCAGATAGCGGATAGCCTTTGCAACATTGCTTACGGAGTTCATCACAAGACAGTGGTGGATAACTTCTTCTTTCATTGAAAAAAAGGATAGAAAGTCCATAAACCCCTCGAATATACAAACTGGCTCTGCTCTGTCCGCAAATATCGGAGTAATGTCCTTTGGTGCTATTGTGCCCTTGAATATTCCATTATCTCGAAGCTCATAACCTCCCGATTGATTGGCGAAAGCCGATGAGCGATAGTGCAGACCTCTTACCTCTATAGCTGATACAACGCAGAAAGAGCAGCTTTTCTAAATTGATGCAGCGGTCTTCCTCAAGATGCTTTATGTAAGTGTGGAGGTAGGTGTCTGATATTTCTATCAGTCTCCTTACTCCACTTGTGACTACTCTTGTCTGATGCTTTCTTGCTTGGAAGTGCCTTGAACACTTTCTCTACGAGGAACGTGCGTTATATCAGAGGCATTCTGCCCCAAAATGCGGATGGCTTCCAACAGTGTGCAGTCTTCTAACCGCATACAGAGGTCGATAATACTTCCGCCTTTGCCTTCGGCGCAGAGTCTATCCAAGGTTCTTCTCTGTGTCTACCTTGAAACTCGGATGTGTTTCCGCACGAAGCAGTGAATGGTAAAGGGCATAGGCTGGTGTGCTGCGCACTGGTTTGATACCTTTCCTCTCAAGATACTCCACTATGGGGGTATCGCTTTAATGCGTGATAATTCTTCTTTCTTTCATTGTTATTATAATTATTGGTTGATTATTTATTCTGATTTTAATATCGGATTATATTTTTGATTATGCTGATAGGGCAAACTTCATTTATGCTTTTTCGTTTCCTAAAGTTTTTCCTAAAACTTTTTCACTTCTCTTCTTACTACATACTTCTTTAAGTGTAAGTTATTGATAATCAACAATACTTTGTAATAAACGATGACTACACACTCTACTACATCAAACTACTACAGCTATTTACCAGTGGGCAGGGGTGAATTTTCCTAATCTATATACATAGACAGGGACTACAACCCTCACGCCTCTTGCTTACCTTTTCAAAGCCAGCTCTTTTGAGTGCTTCTGCCCATACGTTTGAGTGTCAAAGGTTGATGCGTATAAACACCTAAATAAGCGAGTATTTCGGTAGTGGTCATATAAGCACAATGAGGATTGTCCTCTGTTGACTTTTCAAAACAGCGTAATAGTAGTTCCATTTCTGCGGTCTGTACTTGGAAGTCCTCACTCTCCTTGTAGAGTTCCGTGATTTCTTCATCGTTAAACCAATATCGGAAGCCAGCGTTTAACAAGGCTTTCCGCTTCGGTATAGACTGCATCCATAGAAATACCTTTAGCTCGTTCAATATCAATGGCAAGCACCTCAAAGGGTAGAAATCGTCTGCTTCCTGTCGGGGTCGGTCAAAAAGTCATTGCCGTTCACCGATGCTACGAAACTCGCCAAATGGGGATATTCCTCCACATACTTGTCGTAGGGCATACGATATTTGACCATCGGGCAGGTGATGAGGGTTTCTTCAGTTCGTTCTCGTCACGTTTGTTAGAGGGCTTTGAGCTGGTCGTCGATGTTCACGATAAGGTTCTGACCGATATAGTAAGTGTGTCCTTCTCCTGCGGATATATCTTACCTGTATAACTGTAACCTTTTAAGTGCGGGCGGACAAAGCAAATCAAGAAAGGGTAGTCTTGAACTTTCCTTGTTCCCCTGTTAGTACAAGACAGGTATGGTTGCGGCATTCACGGTTGTCCATAGCGTTGGCAACCACTGCCACAAAGCCATTTGGTAAGGTACGGCAGCCACTTCTCGGAGTTACGGACGGTAACGCACGATGCAAGATTGGCGATGGCGCATTGGTTTATCTCTATCTTGTACAGCACTCTGAAGCATCAACCGTTGGCAAAGCCTTGAAATACTCCTGTATGGGATTGATACGGGGAGAAAAAGCTGCTTTCAATGATGGAATAGAGTTATCAGCGGAAGTAATAATACCTTCCTCGCTATCAAGTTCCTGCGAAAGGTATTGATGTCATAACGGCTGACCTTGCTATACACATTGGCATACTAGGGAGAAAACTCTGTTCTGCCAAGTACGGTGTTGAACCTGAAGTCATAATGGGTGGAGAGGTAGCTTTCTATCTCCTTGTTTTTGGAAGTTTGCCTACTATGCTTCGGCTTGTCTTCTGCGTGTATATTGCTATTGTCTGCGCATTTCTTCATAATCATCCTAAAATGGTTTCTGAAAGTGAAGTTAAGGAGGATAATTTGATAGCCAAGCATCTCGGTGTGCTTGCATAATGTTGCATAAACCTGCTATAAAAATTCCTTGTAGGAAATCATCAAACATCTTAGTTTTTAGTGGATTAAATGGAGAAATCAAAGGATAAAGAAATGATACAAATACCAATAATTGAGTTGGCTTTGTAACAAACCACATTCAAATGCGGTATTCTGCACATTTGGGTAGTGAGCTATAAGTAAAGGAATAAATAAAGAACGGATAAGGCGAAAATAACTACCTATTTAAAACAAAAGCAATCCACAAAAAGATGTAAGCAAAAAAATTAAGAGCTTATCTCTATGTTCTCTGAAATCTTAGAACAAGGCAGAATACTTATGTCAAATGGTAGGTTGTACTCTTTATAGCTATTGGCTGTGAAAGAAGAAAAAGTGGGCGTACCAGCGTTGATAACGACAAGGAATAAGGAAAAGAATTTTCATCGTATTTCTTTGTTTTCCTGCTGTTCCTTAGTGCTTTGAGCATAAGGAAACTATCCATACTTTTTGCATCGTGCTGGAGCGCAAAAAGGCTGCAACACAAGAAAAACAGTAACAACAAACAAAAACAATAGAAGTATGGGGTATTTAATAATTACAGATCAGAACTGGCAGAAACTAAGAGACGAGGATATTAAGTCTTGCTGACTGCTGCCACAAGGCATTTGGAGAGAAGTGTAAGCACATAGATTGGCTGCACAATGGTGATGTGTGCCAGCTGCTTAACATCAGTAAGCGCACATTGCAGCATTACCGAGATATGGGCGTACCGGCCCTTCTCACAGATCAGGCACAAGTGTTATTATAAACGTGAGGACGTGGAGAAGCTGCTCCTTGCGAAGACGGACAAAACTAAAAAGCAATAGAATATGGAAACAGCAAAAAGATTTGAATTTTTGGCTCGGACGATATGCAGGTGGTGCTTACCGCACCAGGCATGACGTGGTCAGAAGAATAAGGGAAGTGGCAGAGACGCACAAGCTCTTTGTTTGGCGGTGAGCATTTCCTCACGGGTAAAGAAGCGTGTGAGCGGCTGTATATCGTACTCGAACAGTGTAAGATTATAGATAAAGGGGATTATACCCTATACGCAGTTTGCGGGGAAGATACTCTATAAGGTTTCAGATTTGGAGAGGCTACTGGAGGAAAATTATAAAACATAACAATTTTTAGCACACTCTATTTGTTATAAAAATCTAAAAATACATCTGTTTCATCTTCTTTTTACACTTTTTGTGTAATGTATTTCTTGATATACACTTCTAATTTTGCAAAAATAAATTATCAGTTATGGAAGAAAGATATAGTAGAAAACAGACTCTACGTGAGTGAAAAACGAACAAAAGTATGATTAAGGATTATAAAAATATTCCTTGGTGGTGCTGGTATCGAGTAGTATCGTGGCAGAATGTGCTTTGCGATTTGGTTTTGAACATATTACCATTGTTGACGGTGATAAGGTTGAGGAAAAGCAACCTGAACAGGCAGAACTATACGGAGAAAGATATTGGCAGATACAAGGCGGAATGTTTGGCAGAGCGTTTGCACAGTATCAATCCTGATGCGCAGATAGATTACCATACTGAGTTCCTTAACCCTGATAACATCGAAGAGATGCTGAATGGGCATAATGTAGCCATCAATGCATTGGACTTTAAGGACGATACGCCTTTTTGTCTTTGATAGGATTTGCAAAGAAAGAAGAATTCCCGTACTGCACCCATACAACTTTGGTTGAAGGGCTGGCTTTTGTTACTGTGGTGAGATCCGTTGGGACATTCCCTTTCTGAATTATCAGACAATCCCAAAGGATTTGAACTAAAAAGTTGCAGAGATACGTTACTGGGCACGGCGCCTTTTGGAATCAGCCTAAAAGAATGGCTAGACAAGATAGTAGGGCAGTACAAAGAAGAAAAGTAATACACTGCCACCGCCACAACTCTCCATTGCTTCTTGGTTGCAGCAGGTTTATGTACCACTAGCTATGTACAATCTAGCGACAGGGAAAGGCTGTAAACTATTTTCCTAAATTTTATTTCTCCTCACTTCTACAATAGGAAAAATGAGAATTACTAAAACAATTTATTTAATTCTGCCCTTGAAATAGCTTCTGTTATATTCACACGCCCAACCTCTCAAAGGCGTGGCGTTTATATGTTTTAATAGAATCTAAAGAACGATACATTCTCTCGGCTATTTCATTCATAGTAAATCCAGCTGCTGATAATCTAAGTACCTCAAGTTCCTCTTCTTTTAGGACAACTCCTCACACTCTTTCCATCTATGTCCTTCAAAAAGAATATTTCCAATATTGTTTAATCCACTTTTATGAAACTCTACATGTCCTGCTGTTTTATGTGAAGAAAGTGATACAACACATACCAATCCATATTTTACCTTCATCGGTCAACAATATTGGAGTAAGTTGGTGATTTATTAGTTTCCTCTTTGTTCCACTATTCAAATGAAAGTGATACTGACATAGAGCATTTATACTTATCAACTATATCGAAAGTCTCAAAGAACTTAAACCCACTGCTATTTAACTCAACAAGCATTTTGTTCGTCCTCTGGCACATGCTCCAAGTAAAAGCTGTACCCTAATTCCTTCACCTCCTTGCCGTATGCCCACAAAAGAAACAAAGGGTTGTCCGACACATAAAGAAATTCCTGCCTGTAATAGTCTATCAAGTAAACACTCTGATAGGTAACACGAGCAAAAAGCTTCTACGGTTTGCACCAATGTGAGAGTACATTGGAATCATAGTCAGGTGCGTTGCGCACAGTGTTCGATGCTATAAAGAAATCTTTTTGTCTGTCATATATGCTAAACGTGTTAAGATTCTCTGATATGTTTCACTACAAAAGTACATTTTTAATGCGGAATACCGCAAAAAGATTACTACAAAAGGGTAAAAACAAAGAGGAAGATGCCAAATTACACAAAAAGTGTAATAGATGATATTCGCATAGGAAGTATTTTTGCCGATATAAATCAAGAAACAAAAAAAGCATTATGGAAAACAGATTGCAACATTTAAGGACTATGCTATCTTCATGGCAGACAAAACGAGTCTGTTGGAAAATAGCACAGTTTGTGGTCAGGAGATTACTCTCATCACTTATCTTCATTTACAGAGAAAGTAAGTAGAAGACATCAAATCAGTGCTTTGAGGAAGAGGAATATTTGTATGACAACAAATCTCATATCTATATTGCAAGGGATTCCTTTGGGAATATGATTGGCTGCATCAGGAGAAACTCATTGGGATAAAGCACAAGACTCTTCCCTATCGAGAAAATATATGGGATAAACCCACTGAATGCTATCCATAGGGAAAGTAAATATAGTTTTTGGCATATCGGACGCTTTGTGGTTGCAACGGGAGCAGGAATATCCACATTGACATTGTTCAAGCGGCTAATGGCATTGGCAGGTAAAGCCGATAGTGGAGGACAAAGTGCACAGCTATGATTGCAGAGATTGACAGCAAACTATTGAAAGTAATGAAGGTGTTGGGATTTGGTACACGTCAAAATCGGAAAATCCATCGACTACCTGACATCCGAAACCGTTCCTGTATGTTCCAGCAAAAGAGGTATCAGGGTTTCTTTTCCAAGTATGGTGAACTTTTGCAAGCAGCATGATTACACTTTTTGTGTAATATTTCAGACAACAAATTCAGAATTACACAAAAGTGTAACGATATAATTTGGAGATATAAATATATTTGCAACATCAAAAAGATAATCAAGTCGACAAGATTATAAAACAGACCTCACTGTAATAAAAAGGAGAAGAAGTCGAAAAATCTATAAGAGTAGACAAAATAAATAAAAAGTGAAAATTATGAAAGAAGATTTATTTTCTCAGAGTTAAGAGGAGGATGAATTAGAGTATACTCCATGGAGGTGTTTGTAAAAATAACACCAATACGGAAAGCAGTTCCCCAAGTGATTTTTGGCATCTAACGGAAATTGTTTAGGTGGTGGATGGGGTGATACCACTAAATTGCACGGGAACTTGCAAGGGATGTCACGTTTAAGTTCTTTATAACATTTCAGATTGTGACTATCATAAGTATGGTCACAATCTGAATATATAAATATTATTATTACTATAAAAATATATGAAGTGGAGTTTTGTTTAATGTATTAATAGATTCGCCAATTCAAAAGGAACAAGTCTATCTATACAATTACCATAAATTACTAACATTAGATAGTGCGTCTTAAACCTATAATCATAGAAAGACGTCATAATATAGAATCTTTAAAGGAAATTCATCCAAGCCTTTACGAGTTACTTATTAAGTGTGGTTTTTATAGTGTTATCTGCGCTTGATGAAATGAAAAATTGTGTAGATGAGATTAATTCTAAAATTGCAGTCGACGATTATGTAAGAATAACCATAAACCCAACCTTGGATTTGTAATCTAAGATGCTGGTATTGTTATGACATTTAAAGGGTAGTTTAATGTCTAAGGATACACTATCATATGTCATAATGTACTTAGAAAAGGGTAATTAGTTCTTCAACATTAGGACTTTTTCAATTAGCTTTTTGGAGCGAACCACTACTTTATTATAAGAAAATTGTACACCCTTTGATTAAAAATGTGTGAATTATGCAATAAGTATAATAAGAAATTTCAAAGTTAACTTTACTACCAATGGCATATGCTTAACTCCTAATGTTGTGGACGATTTGATAAAATTAAGCAATTGCGTTAGTATAGGTAGCTTTTTGATGGAAAGGTTTTCATGATAAGATTAAATATTACAAAAGATGGCACAGGAACGTACGATAGAGTATTGCATAATTTATTTTATGCGATAGAAAAGCGAGTTGTTTACAACCATACGGTGCTAACTATACAAAAGAAAATATCCTATCTTTTTATGATGTTGTGAAAGACTTTGGAAGCTATATCACAATTGTAGGAATCTAAGGTTTTCTTTTTCATAAAGTTTTGGCAAGAGGAAGAAGACGATAATTTAAAAGTTAAGGTTTCTCAATTAAAAATCGCAACTCACTCAGTTTAGGTTTCAATCAAATATAAATACTTATTTGGGATCAAAGCGTACAACACTGTTATGCTGACTATGTACATAACCTTGTTATCAATTATAATGGCGATATTTATAAATGTACAGCTCGTGATTTTAATGTGGATAATAAAAATAGGCTCACTTTCTCATGATGGAAACATTTGCTATGGAACTAATAAAGAACGTTGGGAGAATATGTATGTGGCAGAATGTTGTCAGGCATGTCACTTACTTCCTATATGCAGAGAATGTGTTCAAAGAAAGAGAGAAGTAGGGGAAAATAAATGTTCTAATGTTGCCTTTAGAGAAAATGCAGAAACTAATATCCAAAAGTATTTCTTTAAGGACATTATGAATTTCAAAATTGCAATACCTGATATTGATGAGAAAAGTTGTGTTTTTAGTAATAATGCTATCCTTCAATGGTGTTATGTATGCTGCAGGAAGTAGAAGGATATGTCTTAGATTATCAGGAAAGCCTGTAGAGTTTGCATCGGTAGCCATCTTAACTTCTACGATTCTACGCTGGTAGGCGGTTGTATAACACTGGCAGATGGACAATTCAAGGTTAAGGTTCCTGGCGAAAAACAAAAATCGTGATTGTGAGAGTATCTCATATGTCGTATGAAGATGCTTTCCAAATCAAGCAGGTGAATAATATCCCCATGAAGATTACGCTATCTCCAAAAGCGGTTAATTTGGATGGCATTACTATATCGGCTTCAAGGTTCGTACAAAAACACGAAAGGGTACTCTGTAAACTTAACTGACTCTCCTATCTTGAAAGGAAAGAAAAACAGCTGATGCTTTGATATTCCTCCAGGAATAACTAAAGAAAACGGAGTTATCAACATTAATGGACTTCCTGTTAGCGAAATATATGTAAATGGAATTAAAATAACCTCACCAAGAAGAACTTAATAAGTTTCCAGCCAATATGATAGGCTCTGTGAAGGTTGATTACCTTGCAGGAAGTAACACCAATGCCTCTACTGGTGGAGGAGTTATCAATATCTCATTGAGGAAAAATAGCCGATAGGAACTATTACGGTAGTTTGTCCGCGGAGGAACCGCACACAGGAACTGTATAGATGAAGAAAATTTAGGAGGAACGAGTGTACTATAGATACAAGGATCTGCATATTTATGATAATTTATCACTGCCTTGGTATCAGTATAAAGAGACTGTGTAACAATTTCTTTTATAATAAATTGTCGGGCATTGAGAAGCAGAGTTGTGAAAGAGACTATAATAGAGGCTATAGTTTCTCCTAATCGATTGAGCCTTACTCAACAACTTAACAAACAATCGTCTTTGAGTTTTTAGTTACTATATCTCAACAACCACAACCATTCACACTTAAATACTTATGATGACGATAATAACATAAATATAAGAACTTACAAACGAGTGGTTGAACAAGAACTAACAACAAAGTATTTAACTCCTCTCGGTAAGAGTAAAATTTTGGTAGATTTGACGATAGATTACTATAACAGGCACGCAAATACAGCTACAAATTATCTGGGGAAATAGCGTAGAAAGCGTAGGAGCAGCTGACAAAGCAAAATAATAATCTTTTGGAAAACTTCATTAGATTTCACTCAACCCATAGGTAGAAATCTACTGACTTATGGTGGTGCTGTTCAGTATGTGAGATCAGCATTTTACGCCAATAATAGTAAACTATCTTACTAACAAATTTTTCATAAGCAACAGTAGAACGAAGGTCAATGGCTTTACCCCTTACGTCTATATCCAGTTGGCAGGAGCATTCAAGAAATTAAAAATATGCTTTTTGGTATAAATTGGCAAATAAATCATATTTCATATGCGATAACAAATCCTCTGTAATTTCAAGAACATACAAAGAGGATTAAGTCCCTCGATTAGTTTAATGGCTCCATTAAATAAAAACGGAAGCAGTATCTTTCGTCTTGCTTTTTAAGCATATATTAGAGAACATTCCATATTCAGCAATATCATCAACGATTAGATGGTCGAATGCTCTCGAATTATTCAGTGGGAAACCCATCTTTGAAAGCTCCAACGAATGATATGTTGATGGTTTCTTTCTCTTTCTTTAAAAGTTTACTTGGAGTAACAGGTGTCTATAGCATTCTAATAATAATATCTATTGGCAAACCGAAAATAGTTCGGAGAATAAAAAATTACCTTTACACTCGCCCTGTTAATCTTGATGGGATAAATGCGTATGGAATGAATGTGGAGCTAAATCTACACCCTTTGAAATGTTGGATGATGAAAGCCATGGGTAAATTAGAATTGCATGTAGAGGATATAACTTTAGATGGTATAAAATATGACAAGAATAGATTTCGACAATATTATACTCTTTATAATAGTTTCAACCTCCCATCAGGATGGGGTGGTATGTTGAACATAATGTTAGAACCAACATTTAGGAACTTAGACCGTGTTTATTATACCGTCTATAATGTTACGGGAAATATCTATAAAGAACTTTTTCAAAGATAAATTAGAATTAGGGTTGTCGTTTGGACTTGTGGGAAAAGGACGCAGATACTCCAGACAGACTGATTTATTTAAGACTACCTATGATAATACCACCGCATTTCCATATATAGGACTCTCCGTAAAATGGACTTTCGAGAGAGGTAAGCATTCTACAATTAAGAAAATTACAGGTAATCAAGAATACAATGAGATAAAAGATATACGATAAAATGACAACATCCTTTCTAACATCTTTGCAATATGATTCTATGCAATGCGGTGTAGCATGCTTACAGATGATCTGTGAATACTATCATAAAAAGTATTCCACAAATTATCTCTCGGTCTGCTGTAATACAAACGACAGAGGGCGTTTCTATGCTCAGCATCAGAGATACAGCTTTTGCTTTAGGACTGAAAGTAATTGTGGAAAAGTTAACATTAAAGGAATAAAGAAAATTTCTCTCCCTGCATCCTCCATTGGAATCAAAACCATTTTTGTGGTTCTGTATAAGGTTAAGAAAAGGTAAGAATTTCTACATTGCAGACCCCGGGAAAAGGACTTGTGAAATACTCGCTTGAAGAATTTAGAAGCACTGGATTAGTACTCAGTCGGGCGGTGAAGAGAAAGGGATTGCCATGTTCTTGGAACCCACACCAGCTTTTTATGAAAAAGCAGACAGATGAACAGCCAACAGAGGAACGCTCATTTAAGTTCCTATTTGGGCTATATCAAAACAATACCGAAAATATTTCGGACAGATTGTCTTAGGGGTTGCTCGTAGGCAGCCTTTTTGCAACTTATCCTGCCTCCTCACGCAAAAGCCATTGTAGATGTGGGTATCAAGAACCAAAACATTGGATTTATTTGGTTGATACTCTTAGGGCAACTTGTCCTTACCGTGAGCCGTACAGCCATCGACTTTATCCGCCGTTGGCTCTTACTGCATATCTCTTTGCGTATCAACATCTCTTTGGTTAGCGACTTCTTCATCAAGCTCTTAAAGCTACCCATGTCGTTCTTCGATACCAAATTGATGGGCGACCTTATGCAACGTATGGGCGACCATAGCCGTGTAAACACTTTCTTAACGCAACAGACACTCAGTATCGTGTTTTCGCTCTTTACCTTTGTGGTATTTAGCATCGTATTGCTTTCTTACAATTGGCTCATCTTTACCATCTTTATGGTGGGCAGCTTGCTTTTATGGTGGTTGGCTTGCGCTCTTCCTTAGACGCAGAAAGGTTCTGGATTATGAACTCTTTTGAGCAGCAAGCCATCAACAACAACAAGACCTACGAGTTTATCACCTCCATGCAGGAGATAAAGCTCCAAGACTGCAGAGCAGCGCAGACGCTGGGAATGGGAGGACGTGCAGGCAGACCTCTTTGGAGTACAAATGAAGTCGCTCAAACTCCAACAGACGCAAGAGGCGGGTAGCATCTTTATCAACGAACTAAAGAATATCGTCATTACCGTAGTGGCAGCTACTGCCGTGATTCACGGACAACTCACACTCGGTATGATGCTTGCCGTGCAATATATCATCGGTCAGCTCAATTCTCCCGTGGAACAGTTAATGAGTTTCTTCTATTCTGTGCAAGATGTAAAAATTAGTCTTGAACGTATCAACGAAATCCACCGTATGGATGATGAGAACGGTAAAGCAAGGCTTGGAAACTGCAGTGAAAAGAGAAAAACAAGGGAATAGACCTTAAAGATGTAAACTTCGAGCGACCCACACGCTTTGAAAAACAATTATAGATGATGTAAGTCTGACCATCCCCAAGGGCAAAAGTAACAGCTATTGTGGGAGCATCGGGCAGTGGAAAGACAACACTTATTAAATTGATGTTGGGTTATTATCCCGTATTGGGCGGACAAATCAATATCGGTGGAACAGATGTAAATACGCTCAACAAAAAAATGGTGGCGCAAGCAGTGTGGAGTGGTAATGCAGGACGGTGTTATCTTCTCCGAGTCGATAGCTCGCAACATTGCCGTGGATGATGGGGAAATTGATAAGGAGCGATTGCAGAAAGCTGCCGAGATTGCCTGTATTCACGATTATGTACTGATACTACCGTTAAAGTATAATACCAAGATTGGGCGCGATGGTGTGGGCTATGAGTCAAGGACAGAAACAGCGTATCCTAATAGCAAGAGCCGTATATAAGAATCCAGATTATATCTTCCTTGACGAAGCCACCAACTCGCTCGATGCCAACAACGAACGTATGATTGTAGAACATCTTGATGAGTTCTACAAGAGGGCAAGACTGTGGTTATCGTAGCGCACCGACTAAGTACAGTAAAGAATGCCGACCAGATAGTGGTACTGGATAAAGGCAAAAGTGGTGGAAATTGGCAATCACGAATCACTCACGGCAAAGCGTGGTGCATACTATAACCTCGTGAAAAATCAGTTAGAATTGGGCAACTAATAATAGAGAAACACTATGGCAGACAGCAAAATAGAACTCCGCAGCGAGAAGGTAAGACATATAATTGGCAAAAATTCCTTCAGGCATCGTGCGTTATGGTATCACAATTATTACTATCGTGATTTTAGGATTATTGGCAGGTGCATACTTTATCCCCTATCCAGAAACCATCAGTGCAAAGGTACAAATGACAAATACCCGTCAAGGCACACTAATCATTCCTTACAGGTATGTCAATACGATAGAAAACGGAATGACAGCCAATATAGAGTTTGAGGGTTACAATGCCGAAAAACTACGGAGTAGCTGGTAGCACAATAGTAACCACATCACATACTCCTCATCAAACAAATGAGGGCAGTATGTTCACTGCACAAGTGAAGATAGCAAGCTGTAAAATATCCACTCATCAAGGGAATGATTGGCAGTGCGTCTATTCTTGTTAGCCAGAAAGCGTACTGCAAAGGATAATCCATAGGATAACAGGCAGCATATAATACCCTTAAACGTTCTCTCTCTTATTATAATAAGAATACCTAAGCGGTGAAAGTAGGGAGGTTAAATGTAGTTACTATGTAGTATAATTTTTGATAATAGTCCAACTACTCATTAATCCTTTATCTTTCACTGCTTTACCTTTAATGTAGTTATGTAGTAAGATATAACAGTGAAAGAAAAAAAGGATATAATCAGTAGTCTGTATAACTGCCACTCAGCACCCCCGTGTGCCACCTGTATCAACAATAATAGGAATGAATGTTGGCGCAGGAGATTGCAGCCTTTGGCAGAGATATTTCCTAAACATACCTGCCTCTACGCTGTTAAGATGAAAGGAAAGGGCGATGATAATGGGCAAGGGGCAGAGTGGCGCATAACTCTCCACGCTATCCCCCTGCTTACTTATGTTGCTGGTAGCATTACCTGCTTCTATCTCATAATACTTTAAGCACATAGTCTGTTTTATAAGCCTGACCTTGTGATTAACTTTTTGTAACTAACTCCGAAAAAAACTTTGCTAGTTCGCCCTCCGTCATAGCAACCTCTCCCTTGCCTTGATAAATAACACACATACTGTTAGTCCACTCAAAAAAACTTCGCTCGATAGCTTTTCTTATATTGTCATCGGACTGATTACACTCTGACTTTCTTTGGTCGTCCTTTTGATGATGCTTTGCTTTCATATTTACACCTCTTTCATTGATTATCTGTTATCATTTTGTAATGCCTGAAAGTTCACTTTCCTCTCTAACCTTACACTATTGTTTTATATGCTGCCTTTTCCATTATCTCATTAGTACACTTATGCTTGGCAATAAGCCTGTCCATATCTTCCGAAATCTTGCAGTCCGTTACCTGCGCATAAATCTGCGTACTTGCAATTGATGCGTGTCCCATCATCTTGGCGATGCTCTCAATGGGAATACCTGCACTTAGACACATCGTTCCGAAGGTATGTCTTCCCATGTGATAGCACAGACGTTGTTTGATACCACAAGCCTTGCCTACGATACTTAACTTCGCTGCTAACACACTTCTGCTGCAACAGGGTTGAAAAGATAAGACGATTATCCATATTCGTGTTATTGCTTTCTTCTTTTCACCGCTTTTAGTTGCCTTTGCTGCTCGATAATCGTCTTGACAATGGGGTGTAACGGCACAATGAACTCCACCTTGGTCTTCTGACGCTCCTTTCTTATATACATCTGCCCGTCCGCTGCGCTCTTGATATGCCCAAACTTCAAGTGTTCCATATCTGCAATAGCTAAACCTGTGAAGCAGGAGAAGATAAACATCCGCCTTGCAAGTTTGGCATCGCTATCCCACATCTTCATAGCCATCAGTTTTTCACATCACTCTTGCTAAGAAAAACGAATTGCCTTTTTCCACCTTTTCATATTCCGCATGTTCAAATGGGTTATAACGAATGATGCGCTGACTTACTGCACGGAACATCAAACGGCTCAGCCAACAAAGATAATTGTTGATGGTAGAGCCTTTCAATCCTTTCTTTTTAAGAAAAGAAGCGGTATTCTTCAAACAGTTCCCTCCGTTATACTTCGGTTTCTATATCCGTACTACCCTAAGTCCTTTATAAACTCGCTACAGCATCCCGTTAGCATAGCAAAGGTTAGTGTATGTACCTTCTGCCTTTGATTTGCCCACACCTTCCTTTACCGATTGTAGTTCTGTATTGCTAAGCTCCAACAAAGTGGTGGGAGAAGTTGCTATGCCTTGCAATCTGTTTTTTTAAGCAGTTCAGCACTTATCACCCCGTCTTTTAGGAGCAGTTCCTGATAGGTCTTTTCTACTTGTTCTCTGAATGATTGCAGGCGAAGGTTTGTTTTCCTATCTGTAGTTATTCCTTGCTTGGCATTCCACTCCGCAGGCTTACATTCTTCGTTTGTAGTAATGACAGAGTTCTTGCCATCTATCGTGATACGGCAGAGTATGGAGGTAAGACCATTTGCTTTTGGTCTTTTTGTCTGTTGATATAAAACAGTGTCTTGAATGTACTTCTCATAATGATTTTTAGTTTTAATACTACTATTGCTAAATACTCATCTGCATATCCTCCGTGAAAGAAAGGAAACGCTCAAACTCCAAAAACAGCTTCTGTGGCGTAACCTTTGCATACCGCTCGGTCATACTCACGTTGCTATGCCCCAACATCTTGCTTACCGTTTCTATCGGTACTCCTTGTTCAAGGGTAATGAGGCGTGGCAAAGGTATGCCTTGCCGTATGCGTGGTAAAGGGAAAGGCTATGCCTGCTCTTAGGCGCAATGCTTTAAGATACGATTGATAGATGGCATATTTCATCTGTGGCAATAGGCTTTCCCTTTCATCGTTCTTGTACTTCTCTATTATCCTGATGGCTTCGGGCAACAACTTGATACGGCAAAGTACACCTGTCTTCTGCCTGTTGAACTTCAGCCAAAGACTTCCCTCATCATCACGGACAAGATGCGATCTGCTTAACTCCATCAAATCGCAATAGGCTGCACCCGTATGGCAGGCGAAGACAAACAAGTCCCTTGCGGTTTCCATTTCCTCCTCTAACTCTTCAAACTGTATCTTCATTAGTTTGTCAAGCGAACACCTGTCAAGAGCTTTTGGTAGCTTCTTATCTCCTCTTGCTATTTTTGCATTAGCAAACAACAAGGTGTCAGCCAATCCCTCACGGTATGCCAACCTACATACGGTCTTTATTTGGGAAGCGGCACCATAGAAACTGCTCTCTTGAAAACCTAATGTCCCCAAGAAAAATCTCTAAAATCATAAATAAAGTTTTCAGATAGTTGTGAGAAAGCTAAATCCTCCACCTTATATTTCTCTTCGATGAATGTGCGAAAGATTGCCTCGTGTAGAGTGATAATTAGATAGCGTATCTTTCTTAATATCTATTCCAACGTGTTCTTCTTTTCTCCCTGATAAGCCTATCAAGGCGTTCTATAAGCATACACCGAGATTGTACGCTCCCTTGAAACTGCTCCTTGATGTCCGTGGCGGTAAATGCCTGTCCTTTTGGACAGCAATGTTTGATAAGCGGACTGAATGGAAAGTACTAAACTATCCAGCTTTTCGTTCACTTCCACCGCCTCACGGCTCTTGCCCCTCATTCTACTCTCGCGAGGACTCCACAAATCTATATCGCAAGATAGCTTGCAACTAAACTGTGCTATACTCCTTCCAAGTGTGATACGTCCCATAATGGGAGCTTTACCCTGCTTATCCTTTCCGCTCTTTTTTTGAGGTAGAGCAACACCTTCATCTTTTTCTGTTTTCATACGCTTTAATCTTTTATGGGCAAAGTTACCTAGATTAAAGCGTTCCTCACTTATGCAGAAAACTGCCGACCGAAGCAACAGGCACACGAGAGAAATAATTTCAGTTACCTACATCTGCATTTCGTTACCTATTCCCAATATGGGTAATGATTTAGTAACTGAACTTCTGCACAAATCTACATATTTCTGCTCTTTTTCAATCAGCGCACTTCTATACAGTTAACTCCATTTCTCACTCATTATCAGATAGTTTTCGCATTATACGATAATTCTTCATTTTCCTTGATTAGTTACGATGTAATTTGCCTCATTTTACGCGGTAATCTGGCTCATTTCATGCGATGAAATGGTATGAATTGCGAGGTAATTTGCTTTAATTCATTTTGCATTGTTTTATTAACCGAGTCATTCTCTCTAATCAGTCCCTCAAACAACCTGCGCCATTGTGAGGTTCAACTACTTGGCTCTCTTTTTATGGAACCATAGAGAACTGTCTGTTGAGGCTGTGAAACAGGGGAAGGCATGGGGTAGGGTGTAAGGCCTTGTTTCTGCTGCATTATTGCGTGGATTATATCACATTGAGCATCATATTTAATGCGCTGATAAGCAGAAAAACTTGTTGAGATGAGGCAAGGATATTCGTATCTTTTGCATTTTATAGATAAACAAAAACCATATTACAAAATGAAAACAAATAAAACGATTCTTTTTCTCTTTTTTGGGTCTTTTTGGTGTGTGTGCTGGGACTAACGGCCTGTTCAAGTGATGATGATGAAAAATGTTCCCACTACGTGTATAGAGCCTCCTATCTATCAAGTGAACGAGGGCAATTTGGCAGAAACTCATTGTTGGTCATGGGTGGAAACATGTTGTAAGCTATGTCGTGGAGAATGGAAAAAAATCACAAATCACGATTTCTATGACGGCATGATAGGTGTCAGTCCGGTTGATTTATACTTCACAAATGACTCTGTTACGATCTATTTCTATAGCGATGCATTGGGTGGAAGACCCCCAAAAGTGACGAAAGCGTATACAAAACAGCTGTCGACTGACGGCAAAAGGTTTGAAGTTTATATAAAAGGAGAAACGCAACCTCTGCTTTCTTGCGAATGGTTGAGCAGTCAACAACTTTGTTTTTACGAGTCACCTTTCGTGCATTCAGACGGCTCTCGTCAGATGCTTTTCACCTATATGCGGCGTATGTCGGATAAAGAATTAAAACAATGGCAGTCAGAAGCCAATATCATCCCAAGAAAGTAAGTGTTCAACTATAGCAGGATGACAGGCTGAAAACATATTTTTTTCATGATGTGCGTTTGCATTTTACCCCCTATTCATGGTAAGATGCAAACGCATTTGTATTCTCGTTTATCTTTATTTTTCAGGTAAGCATAAGGACGAGGACTATCTTTTGATGTTGATTGGCAATGCTGTTTATTCGGTTTTTCATATCGATAGCACATCAGATAAAGCGTATTATCGGCGCCCCAAAAGATGAAACGTCGCAATTCTTCTATGCTTTTTGCCTCCCAAGCATGTGGAAAAACAGCGTGTAGAATCTTTGATAACACGAATGGTTTTCAGTTTGCCGGCCTCATGTTTCCGTACAAGAAGCTTCAAAGAAGCTCTCTGCATCTTCCACCAGTCTTCTCCTGCCCAGAGACTATCCTTAGAATAGGCATGATATTCCATGGGAAGACGATCGTTTAACACGCTATCGACAGGGGGATAAGTTGTGCGTTTTTGTTGAAGAGATGAATGAAAAAGTTCGCCTGTTACCCCCACAACAATGGCCATATATTCACCTGTTTTATGAATCTTTCCCACTTGAAAAAAACGTCTATAAGCGCCTTCCATTGGTGATAATGTTGCTTGACTTTTGTTGACGATTTGAGTACAGGGTTGCACTGTCAACTGCCATCGTATCAGCCACAAGGTTATAGGTTTGATACTGCTTGAAGGCTTCGTCAAACTCTTGTTTACTGATTTCTTGGAATTGAGTATCAGTGGAACTGCATGCCAAAGTGCAAAGACTGAGGACGAAAGTAAGGATGAAAAAAACAGCTTTTTAAGGTTCATAGTATATGCTTTGATGAGGAAGATTGCGTTGTATTAGAAGTAGGGTAGGGCACTTGGAGTGCCTGTGTTTGCAGTTCTTTGTCTTTGCTAAACCAACTCAATAAAAAGTTGGGAAGCTCTTTAAAAGAGGAAGGCTTCCCATAATTTTTTCAGTTGCTCCAGCTCGCCCTTTCACAAATTCTCCAGCATGTTTCTTTGAAGTTTGCAAGAACATTTCATCGGTTTCAAAGCGCATCATGAGGTCACGGAAGCTCTGATAATCATTGATTTCAAAGCCGCCCCCAGCCATTATTAACCCTTGAGCCTCTTGGAATCGTTTGTTGTTTGGACCGAAAAATCACGGGAATATCCCACACGGCAGCCTCTAAGACATTATGAATGCCGACGCCGAACCCACCACCTACATAAGAAATTGTGCCGTAATGATAAATCGAAGAGAGTAGTCCGAAGCAGTCGATGATGAGTACTTCGGCATCTTTTACATTCTCTTCAGTGGCTTCAGTGTAGCGAACCACACGACGACCCTTTAGGAGTTCAAAGATTTGCGCAAGGTGATCTTCACCAATAACGTGTGGGGCAACGATGAGTTTCCAGTCTTTATGAAGATTGAAATACTTCAAAAATACCTCTTCATCGGGTAGCCATGATGAGCCAGCGATAAAGACTTTCGATGTGTTTTTCAGTGAATTTCTCGACAATAGGCAGTTGTTTGCTGGCCTCTTTAATTTGCAACACGCGGTCGAAACGTGTGTCGCCAACGACTTCTACATCGTGAGATGTCAAGCTTGGCCAATAGGTTTTTGCTCTCAATATTCTGCACAAAAAGTGTGTGAAGCATTTAAGAACACGGCCATAGTCCCTTGCCATACCACTGGAAGAAAATCTGATCGGGACGGAATAATGCTGCTAACGCTATGGGTAGGGAATACCGCGATGCTGCAGAATATGTAAGTGAGTTATACCAGAATTCGTATTTAATGAAGAAAGGCCATCACAGACTTTATCGCGCGAAAAAGCGTCGTGCATTGCGTATTGTGTCTAAAGGAAGGTAGCAGATGATGTCAGCTCCCTCATGGTTTCTTACGCACTTCATACCCTGAAGGCGAAAAAGAATGTGAGCAGAATCTTATATTCTGGGTGAGTCTTTCGCAGGTATTCCATAAGTGGACGCCCCTGTTCAAACTCACCAAGTGAAGCAGCATGGAACCAGATATAACGAGCGTTAGGGTCTACTTTCTCTCGTAAAAACCTTGAGAGCTTGCCTTTCTCCGGCCCACATCTTCTTGACTTTCTTGTTGAAGCAACTTGCAATGGCTACACCAATCAAGTATATGTAGATGACAATATTATACACGATATTTAGAAAATTAATGCATTCTTTGCTGTGCCGGACTTATTTCAACACTTCAATGGCTCTGCGTATGCGTTTCAAAGTCTCTTCTTTTCCAAGGAAAGCAGAGATATCAAACATGCCAGGTCCTTTGCCTATACCGACCAATGTCAATCGGAATGCGTTCATAACATCACCAAGTTTGTAGCCTTTTTGCTCTACCCAGTTCATGACTACAGGCTCTTGACCTTCTACAGTGAAGTCTTCTATGCCTTCAAGGACGTCAGCCAATTCAGCCATTTGTTGTGCAGAATATTCTTTCCAGCGTTTCTTTACAGTCTTTTCATCATAAGTTAATGGTGCGATGAAGAAGAAAGAACAAAAGCTCCCAAAAGTTCTTTGACGAAACTAACTCGGTCTTTCATCATGTGAACGACTTGCGTAATGCGCTCCATTGACTCATCAACGCCGTTGTTAGCAACGATAGGTGCGAAGAGCTCGGCTATCTCTTTATCACTCTTTTTGAGGATATACTCGTGGTTGAACCATATTCCTTTCTGATAATCGAACTTCGCTCCATGAAGTGAACACTTACTAATGTCGAAAGCTTTTTACGAGTTCTTCGAGGTAAATAGTTCCTGTTCGGTACCTGGATTCCATCCAAGCAAGGCTAAAAAGTTAACGACTGCCTCTGGGAAATAACCGCTTTCACGGTATCCAGAGGATACTTCTGCGGTCTTAGGATCATGCCATTCCAATGGGAATACAGGAAACCAGGTCGATCTCCATCACGTTTGCTGAGCTTACCCTTGCCTTCTGGTTTCAAAAGTAGAGGCAGATGAGCAAACTTAGGCATAGTATCTTCCCAGCCAAATGCTTGATAAAAGCAACACATGTAAAAGGCGCACTGGGCAACCATTCTTCGCCTCTGATGACGTGAGTGATTTCCATTAGGTGGTCATCTACGATGTTTGCCAAGTGATAAGTAGGCAGTTCGTCTGCACTTTTTGTATAGAACCTTGTCGTCAAGGATGTCACTTTTGACAATTACTTCACCGCGAATCAAATCGAAAAACGTGTACTTCTACGCCGGGTTCTACTTTGAAACGCACAGTATATTGACTGCCATCAGCAATGAGTTGGTCAACTTCGGCCTTGGAAAGTGTAAGAGAAATTGCGCATTTGTAGACGCGTATGAGCATCATATTGGAAATTCTTTTATCTCGTCACGCTAGCTTCCAATTCCTCAGGAGTATCGAAAGCAATGTATGCTTTGCCTGCATCAAGCAGCTGTTTAACGTATTGTTTGTAAATCTCTCGACGCTCACTCTGTCGATAAGGGCCATGATTGCCGCCGAAACTAACGCCTTCATCAAACTTAATTCCAAGCCAACGGAATGACTCTATGATGTATTCTTCGGCGCCAGGGAACAAAAGCGATGCGAGTCAGTATCTTCGATTCTGAAGACAAGATCACCTCCGTGTTGACGTGCAAAAGGTAGTTATACAAGGCAGTACGTACTCCTCCGATGTGCAAAGGACCCGTTGGACTGGGTGCAAAGCGCACTCTTACTTTTCTTTCTGACATATCTTGAGACTTAATTTTTTTGTGCAAATTTAATATATTTTTGAGTATTGGATAGATTTTTAGTATTTTCGCGTAGTAAACTCAAATTGAATGATATGACGATATTGAAATATAAACATAAGAACTGGCGAAACATCGCCATTCGGCTAGCACTAATCGCTATAACGGTAGTGATTATCGTGTTTTTTTATGCCTCGAAACAAGGGCGCACAACTACGTTATGACATTGGGAAACCATGGATGTATGGGTCTTTTATCGCTAAGTTTGACTTCCCAGTATATAAGTCTGACGAGGGCAGTTAAAAGCCGAACAAGACTCTGTTTTGAAGTATTTCCAACCCTATTATAATTATGATTCATCGGTTGAAAAGAAAGTACTCAAGCAGCTTTATCATGATTTTAGTGTTGGCATTGAAGGCACACCATCGGGTACGTTGCATGTGATTGCCATGCGCTTGCATGAACTTTTATCTCAATGGAATCATGTCTACACCCGAATATAACAGGCTCGTTCCAGACACAACACACATGATTCGCATCGTGAATGGAAAGGAAGCATTGAGTGCCAACGCTGGAAAGTTCTATTCAACGATGTCGGCTTATGAGGCAATTCTACGCCATCCGTCTTTAGTTCCCTATCGTTCCATCTTGCAACGTTGCAATCTAACAGACTATGTTTTGCCTAATTTGATTTACGACAAACAACGTAGTGACACGGAGAAATCTGATCTTTTGAGTAGCATTCCGCTTGCAAGTGGCATGGTGATGAGTGGACAAAAGATCATTGATAGAGGCGAAATTGTCAACGATTACACCTATCGTGTGTTGAATTCTTTTGAGCGTGAGATGCAAAGACGCAACGCTTCAGAAGCTGAAATCACTAATACGCTCATAGGACAACTATTGTTTGTGACCATACTTGTGACGCTTTTCACGATTTATCTTGCTTTATTTCGCAAGGACTATTTCCTCAAATCGTGAAACATTCTCATGCTCTATGCGATGCTGACTGTATTCCCTATCATCGTATCGCTTATGATGAGTCACAGCATTTTTCAGTGTCTATGTGTTGCCGTTTACGATGGTTCCCTATCTTCGTTCGTGTGTTTATGGATTCCCGAGACGGCCTTTATCACCCATGCAGTGATGATTCTTATCTGTGCCGCTACGAGTCAGATATCAGTATGAATTCATTATTATCCAACTCGTAGCAGGCTTGATTGCCATCTACTCTCTACGCGAATTGTCAAGTCGTTCGCAGGTGTTTATACCAGTTTGCTGGTTACTCTCGGAAGTATTGCCGTCTATGTGTCGCTCCAATTGCTGCAAAGCAATGACCTGTTGAAGCTTGATCGCGACATGTATGTATACTTCTTGGTCAATGGAGTGCTGCTGTTGCTGGCCTATCCACTGATGTATCTCATCGAAAAACCTTTGGTTTCGTGTCTAATGTGACGCTTATCGAACTCTCAAATACTAATACTGGTTTGTTACGCGACCTGGGTGAGATTGCGCCGGGCACGTTCCAACACTCTATTACGGTAGGAAACTTGGCGGCAGAGATAGCCAACTGCATCGGCGCTAATAGCATTGTTAGTACGTACAGGGGCGCTATATCATGACATAGGAAAGATGACTAACCCTGTGTTCTTTACCGAAAAACCAAGCTGGAGTGAATCCACATGACAACATGAAAATACGAAGAAAGTGCGAAGATTATTATCAGTCATGTCACTGAAGGCGTGAAGTTGTGAGAGAAATACAATTTGCCTAACGTCATCAAAGATTTCATATTGACGCATCACGGGCGTGGAGTCACAAAATATTTCTATATCAAATATAAGAACGAACATCCCGATAGAAGACATTGATATGGAGAAGTTTACGTATCCAGGACCTAATCCTTTCACGCGCGAACAAGCCATTTTGATGATGGCCGACACGGTAGAAAGCCGCCTCACGCTCATTGAATGAGTACACCGAAGAGGCATTAGTCAACTCGTCAACAAACTAATTGACGGCCAAGTTGCCTCTGGTTTCTTCACCGATTGCCCCATTACGTTCCGTGATATCTCGTTGGCGAAGAAACTTATCACTGCTCGTTTGATGGCAATATACCACACTCGAATCCAATATCCAGAACTAAGTCAACGCGCAAAAGCTGATGTTCGTGAGCCTTCTGCTGCTGAAAAGCAAAGAAACGAACTGCAACTTGCTGAAAAAGAGAAAACAGATTAAAAGTTTTTACAATGTCGTCGGCAGGTCACCTCATTGCCGCGATTGGGCACTATAGCATGTGTTGGGTGCTTCATAAAGCTTAAATGGTGTAAGCATTCAATGTTTTCTCATGCAAGATTGTGTTGAGGCTTGCGGGGCTTTGCCATCCACCACCATATCATTCCTGTCGAAATCAAGAACAACAAAGCGCAAATGATGTCAATTTTCCTTGTGCGTTGTTGATAATAAACGTGATGATGGTATTAAGGTTAAATCGTTGTTCCAGTATTTTCCAATGGGCTTTGCAGCAAAATAAGCCAATCGTTGTGCCGTCATGTCCAATAGAAAATATCCTTTTGAACAATGACCGATGACACAATTGCCCACAACTTGCACGGGTCTATACCCGAGGCATCTCTTCATAGGCCACATTGTCCTGTATATTATAGTCTTTTCCTTGTGCATCTCCTGTCCAAAAGGGTATATTGTTCGTTTAGATTGATACCATAATAAGTACCAATCCAGTCTTCTCCCTCCCATATTTTACAGAGTGCAGTGCAAAGAATCAGGAGGATGAATGTGATAAAGAGGCAAGTAAAATACCTTATCACGCGTTTTTTCATCGTTGTCTTTTTGAAGTCTATAGTATTGAATGTGCAATATTACCCATGAAAGGTCAAAACATTCATTTCTTTTTCATCTTCCTTTTTGTCAGGTGTGTGGCGTCATTGCGATCATGATATTTCTCCCAATGAAATTTCCTGCTCTTACTTGTCCCAACACACCACTTAGTGTGGATTGTACTCGGAAAGTACAATCCCTATGTGTTGAAGCATGCAACTCATCAGGTGATTTGTGCCATTTTGAGGCTATAAAGTGCCTCATTTCACCGCATCAAATACGGCAAATCACACGATAATCTGCCACACTTCGTTTGCGGCATACAATAGCGTTGAGTTTAGCAATGAGTTCTTTTTGCGTGGCAGGCGCGCGCAGTATAGCCAATGAGAGGCATTATTCCGTGTTTTATTTCACAATGCGATAGTAGTCCTTTTTCCTCTCTTTAACCTTCTTTGGCCATGAGCAGGGATAGCCAACTGCCAGTGCTCAATGCCGATTAAGCCTTCAGGAAGTCCCCATTCCTGCATGAGTAGCTTGCCTTCTGCCGTTGCAAACATCTCATCTTCACGGTTTTGTCCAACAACTTCCAAGTCCAATGGCGTGGGCAGCAAGCATCATGTTGGCGAGAACTAAACTGCCATCGCGGGTGTTATTGTACCAATCTTTCGAGGCAAACACAAGAATCAAGGTCGGTGCTCCATAGTAAGGGTCTGAACTTACGCCCATAATGGTAGCGTTCATTGTGCGGAGTTGGTTACACTGTCGCTCGTTTTGAACAGCCACAATCCATGGATCTTGCAACCCTTTTCCTGTGGGTGCCACGTGCCGGCTTCGAGAATGGTTTTGTAGTTCGTTGTCTTTAATCTGCTCATTCGTAAAGCGGCGTATGCTTCTTCGCTCGCGAATGGCTTTGATTACTTCATTTTTCCATCATGGGATTTGTTTTGTTGTGAATATCTTCTTTCTTTAGTTCCACCACCGTTCCACTAGCGTTCGAGTGCTTTTTCTATCAAGAACGTTCAGGTTTCCAATGACATAATAAGAGCGCGGAGCATGCTGAATGTGCTGGCGATAGTAGTCAATGACTTGCTCATTTGTCGTGTGATTGATAAGCTTGAGCGTAGGCTTTGTTCGGGTCGTCTGCATAGCCTCGCATGATGTTTCCAGCCACATAACCGGGTTGATCGCGGAAAGTGGGGCGCGAATTATTAATGTTATTCATGGCCGATTGACGTGCGTTTTGCAAGTCTTGTGCATGGATGGGCATGTTACTTAATAAGCTATCAATGAGCGAAAAGCGTTGTCAATGCCTTGTCAGCTTGCGTTCCTGCCGTTGTAAAATAGCCGATAGGGCGGTCTTGATAGGCCTTAAATTCCTGTTGATATGCCAATCCTCCGCAGGTATAAACTAAGGAACGAAGGTCACGAAGCTCGCGGAAGAGCACGCTGTTTAGGCCTCCATTACTGAAATAACGCGCCCAAATGACAAACTGAGCTCGCTTTTCTTCGGAGTTAAGTGCAGGCAAAACATTGTATGTTCCAACGATAGTTTGGCGTGCATCAGGCATGTTATAGAGATATATAGTGGGGCGTTTGGGGCTGATGAACTGTGTAATCATAGCCTGTGAAATCTGTTCTGTTGGTTTCTTGAACAATAGGATTCAGCAGGTGAGTAAGGCTGTCTGGATTAGCCTTTCAGTATAAGTGACGATGAGTTTCCCCTTTATGTGCTGTCTTGAAATAGCCTTCTATGTCGGCCACTTGCAGTTTCTTTAGTTCACTTCTTGACATATCTTGCAAGCCAAAAGCTTTGTCGCCCATCGCTATTTTGTCCATAACGGCACTGCTAACACTGCTTATATCCTTAGCAAAGAACTGATCTCCAAGACGTTCATCCTTTCGCATTACCGAGAGAAATTTCTTGTCTGTCTTAGGATGTTGCAGCAAATCGGCGAGACAATTGAATGGAGGGGCGAGATTCTTTTCATAGCCTGAGAGTTCAATACGCATGCTTTTTGAGGTCGTAAGTGCCACTAAGTGTCGTGCCTAAGGCCTGCAATCTTTTTGCAAAAGCTTGCTTGTCAAGCGTTGTTGTGCCTAAAAACTGAATGAGATCAGACATGCCATGAGTCGGTTGATTCACGTGAGTTTTGCAACCAGGAAAGCCTCAAATGGAAGATGTTATTCTGTGGATTTACTGTCACATATAAGTCAGCTTGCTGACCAAGATGACGTGTTGTGACCTCCTTAGCAAGGCTTATAAACTGAGGGAGTTAGCGTTGGAGTAGGAGTCTTTTCAATGCTTTGGCATAGTCAGACTGGCTGTTTCCGTTGTTGGTTTCCACTGCTTTGTAAGGTGGTTTGCTGATTTTATCCTTCTTATACTTACCAAATTTCTTATGAAGGAGTAAGTAATGTTGGTTGAAGTAATGACATGCTGCCACAACATTATCCTTTTTGCAAGGTCGCAAGCATGGAAATCTGATGCAAATAGTCGTTCCAATTCATTCCGTTTAGATGGCAGTTAGTCATCAAGGTGATGCGTGTCTGGAGGTTTTCGAGCTGTTGTTCCTGCACCTTTTTGATATTCGGTTTTCGCTGCTTCAAAGCTTTCGGTAGAAAATCTCCCTCTTTTAGTTTGTTAATTTGCTGCCACAGAGTTGTTCAGCCTTGCGTTTTGAACCAAAAGGAAGGTTGGGTACGGCGGCTAAACCAATCAAACCAACTTCGCGCATCATAGAGATTTGTTCACTCGCTGCCATGCCATACATGATAGAATGGTGGCTGACAGGTGAGTCAATGGAGTCCACTTTCGTTGCTGTTGAAAGTAATCGCATGGCAATTTGCAAGGCTGTGTAGTCGTGATCGCGTGGAGTTGGCCCACGAAATAGTAGTGCTGAGACCTTAATCAAGGAAAGTATCTTTACTTTTATGGTCTTTTCGGGTGAAAAGTCAGCCAGATTGATAGGTTGACGCTGTGGGAATTGGGCCGTTATGAATACGTCAAGGGTCTTTTCTAATAGCGGAAGAGCGTCTTTTTCATTGAATTTCCCACAAAGAATCAATGCCATGTTGTTGGCAACATAGTATTTCTGATAAAAACGCTTCCATGTCAGAAAGTCTTGGGTTTTCAGGTTTTTCAGTGCTTCCAATGACTGAAACTCATAGTCACTACCATAAACACCAGACCTTGTAGATGCTCCATGAGTTGCACTCCGAAGTTATCCTCGCCGCGATTCTTCTCTTCATATACTGTCTCAGTTCTCCTTGAAAGAGTCGAAACACGGGGTTGATGAAAGCGTTCACTATTCAATTGGCACCATTGTGCTATATATTGTAGAGGCACACTCGCTATGATATACGGTCTCGTCAAAGGGTGGTATAGGCGTTGATAGCAGTTGAGCCATAGCGTGTAAGCAGTTTAGAGAACTCATTAGGAATGGCATATTTGGCTGCCTGCTGATTGAGTTTGTTGATTTGTAGCTGTATGGCAGTGCGCTGTTTTTGGGTCGAGTTGTTTGAGAGAAGATTGTATTGATGACTGATTTCATCAAGCAATGGCTTCTCCTTAGCGTAGTTTGTTGTGCCGATCTGTTGTGTTCCTTTGAACATAATGTGTTCAAAATAGTGGGCAATTCCAGTGTTAGGACAGTCTCTTGCACCTGCTTTCACGACGACATACCCCATGAATTTAGAGGCTGTGGAGTCAGGGATTGAGCCACACTGTCATGCCGTTGCTGAGGGTGATGGATGTTAACTTGCTGGGCGGATAGGGGCAGAAATGCCAATAAAAAGAACAACAATGTGATGCTCTTTGTTGCTTTTGAACGAAATAAAAGAAAGATTTTCATCAGTTTTCTTTATTAAATCATGTTATTTCCACATACAGATGGAATACGTATTACATGACAAAGATACAATATTTTGACAAGAGAAACAATAGGGCGGAGGGTTAAAAACTGAAAGATAGGGTAGTATGGAGTTGTATTTACCATGAAAGGTGTTCCCTGCCATACTGGAAAGCAAATAAAAAGGTTGGCATGCTTTGCCAACCTTAGTAGATGGAGAGAGGAATCTCTTTGTTCTTTTCTCCTAATTCGTTTTATATATATTCAATATTCGTTTACATTTCACCTTATATACATAGGGTGAAGCGCGAAATAGTTTCAGCCGCGATATGAGCCAATTTTAGTCAGCCATATAAGGGAAGAGTACGCTTTCAACGCGTTTTAACGCTTCAATGAGCGTCTCACAGGTACAAGCAAGGTTGATGCGCAGATAGTGAGCGCCGGCATTGTAGCCATACATAGTGCCACTGTTGAACATCACTTTGGCCTGACTTAAAAGCTTTTGGGTCGCTTCATCGGCTGTCAATGTGGTGTGAGACAAAGTCAGCCCATGCCAAATATGTGCCTTCTAAGCGACATAGTTTGATTTTGGGCAGGTGCTCGTTGAAGAATCGTTTCAGCGTGAGATAATTCTCATGAATGTATAAGTTGAGCTCATCCGAGCCACTCTTCTCCTTGGTTGTAGCTGCTTGCGGTGCGAGTAACGCCAAAGGTTGACGTCGCGAGACCTCGTTGATGTTTATCCGCTCGATGCGATGCGGCGACGTAATTCAGCGTCGTGACGGATGATAGTTGCAATCTGAAGTCCTGCAATATTGAAAGCCTTTGTAGGGCGAGATTGAGGTACTACACTATTGTTACAACACGCCTCATTTACAGCCGCAAAGGGTTGGAAAGTGTGGTCGGCATGACGATTTCGCAATGGATTTCATCGGCAATCACCTTTACATTATGCTTCATGCAGATGTCGTTCATGCGTTGAAGTTCGTCTTTTTGTCCATACACGTCCAGCCGGTTGTGTGGATTACAGAGTAGAAATACCGTGGTTTTCTCGTCTGCACACTTGCTCTCGAAGTCTTCAAAATCGATCACATAGCTATCTCCTGTCGGCAAAGTGGATTTTCTAACACTTCGCACCCGCTGTTACGGATAGACGAAAAGAAGCAGTTGTAGACGGGGTCTGTATTAATACCTTCTCACCCGGCATGGTTATAGCCTTCAATGCGCAAAGAAATGGCGGGCACAACTCCCGGGGTGTAGAGGATGTCTTCACGTTGAATCTGCCATTGGTGGCGTCTGCTGAACCAATGGATGATAGCCTCATAAAGCTGTCGGGCACGTAAGTGTAACCGAAAAACGCCATGGTCGAGGCGCTGTTTCAAAGGCTTCAAGGATGCAAGGTGCAGTCTTAAAATCCATATCAGCCACCCACATGAGAGCACACCATCTTCTTTTGCTCGTCCCATTTAATGGAATTAGTGCCTCGACGCACTACTTTCTCATCGAAAGTGAATTTGTTCATCGTTGTTTTATTTTCTTGTTTCAATCACACAATCATTACCTTTGGCAAACTCGTTATATGTGATTTGGCCAATCTTATCAACCACAATGTGTCACTAATAGGATTCTTGACCTCGGTGATTGCACCTTTTGTCGTGGCATTGATATTGCGACTATCTTCAAAAATGCGGTCGCATGCAGCGTCAAAGGTACAATCTTCAAGCGTGATGCCGCCGAGATAGCAAAGCGGTTGCTCGCCACTGATGTGACAACGCACTGAAACTTTATGTTCTTGGAGATGCCATGCTAAGTATTCTCCATCAAGTTCAGAGTCGTGAACAATCACGTTCTCACACTCCCAGAAACTATCCTTTGTAGTGATCTTTGCGTGGTGAATCTCAACGTTCTTACAATATTGAAACACATACTTTGCATCACTTACCAAAGCCGTCTACATAGATATTGCGAGAAAAACATGAATGGATAGGTGCCCTCATATAGCGTGACATTCTTCAACTTTAGGCCGTTAACCTTCCAAAAAGTCTCATCGGCGTCGTTGATTTTTACGTTTTTCTAACTCTAAGTTTTTGCATCTCACGAAAAAGAACTTTGGACCATCAATGACCCGGTCTTTCATCGTCATATTGTCACTATACCAGAATAGCAGAACGACTCTCAGGAGCAAAAATAACAATTCGATAACACTCCCATCGACATGCCACCAAGGTATTTGCCCATAAAACTTTGAGTCATTACAGATGATGTTCTGACAACATTTTATGCCCGATTCACCATCGGTAATCGTGATATTCTCTAAAGCTTGCATCCTTTAATCCAAAAGAGGACGCTCTCCACCAGCTTTATCATGATAATTTCCATTTCTTTCTAACCTGTTTTGATTTGATTTGTGATGTAATAAAATAACTCTTTCACGATATATTCATGAAAAACTATACAAATTTTTCATTCGTCTTAAACTGACACATTTGTCATATTGTGATGGGTTTCTTAGCTGATTACCACTTCAGATAGCCATATTTATCTTTATACCACAGCTGAACGGCATTGATAATGTTCTGCCAAATCACATAAACGCAAAGGCACAATAGCTGCATAAGGGTTAAGAAATGAGCGTAAAGCCATATTCCTACGAGTGGTATTCTTTTGCCCTAAAAGCATCCTGCGCCTATACTGTCGCCATAATGGTGTGCCGACAAGTTTGCCAATGGAGAACGAACTACAGCCAATATCAGTGGGATGATGCACAAAGCAGTTAATACCCATCCAGAACAGGAGCGTGAGAGGATGTTCTGCATAGCAAGTCCCATGATGATAGAAAGGTTGAAACTCCATAAATAAAAGGCGAGGTTGCGTTTCGTTTTCAGCCAGTTGACAAACTTGGGAAGGTATTTTCGCGAGGTAAAAAGCTAAGCAAAGAGGATGATAAGCACCATTAACACGCTGAAGCACCAGCCATGCCGCCATGGCGAAAGTGATGTCAGCTCCCTTTTCCATAAAGCTGGAAAGAACAAAGGGATAATGATTGATGTGAAGCCATTAGCGATAAGGAGATATATTGTCAATGAAGCGATGTTGCCGCAACTTATCTACAATCACGGGAGCTGCGGCGGCAGTGGGGCAGAATGGCACAGATGAAGGCGCCTTCCCATAATAGTTTATAGGTAGGATTCAGTGCAAAGATTGGCTGATAAAACGCTCAATGCTGCCAAAGAGTGCAGATTCCTTGCAGAATAAAATGCCATTTGCGTGGTGTAAGGTCGTTCATTTGAATCTTACAGAACGTGACGACAGAGCATCAAAAAGATGTTGATGGGAGCACCATTACCAGCTTTGGTCCGATGAAATCACCGAAAAGGGGTCAATACTTCGATATGGGTGAAGAGCAAATATACCAGACTTCCGAAAAACGATGGAACACAATAGTGTCCATTGTTTGATAAATTAATGATGCGCTATAAATTGAATTTTGTGTCATTAAATCACTGCTTTTGATTTTCCTTTTATGGCAGCAAGATAACCTTATTTCATTTCGATTATTGCATGTCTGACCAGCGAGTGTATATATAAAATATGTGCAAAGGTAGTTGATTTTTAATGAAATTGTGTTGTAAGTTTTGAAGAATTATGAGTAAGCAGAATGGGGGAATGAATTATTATTGATAATCATTGTGTTAGTAATCTGTGCTGTTTTATGGTGTAAAGGCTATTGAATTACCGAATGAAATGATAGAGAATGATGACGCAAAATGGTGACTTTTGAAAATGAGACGCAATGGAAACAGAATGTGTCGAATTGCATGCAGTAATAAAAGGTTGTGCGAATGATATGATGTAGGGTTTGTAGAAGGGATTAGATTTATATTGGAATATGGGGTGATTGTAGTGCAACTTTGTTGTGTTTTATATCAAAGTTTGTTGATGATAATTATTGGGATAATTGTGGA
>BNJV01003090.1_pt1 | contig 51472 bp, 47 predicted proteins | sample 8540591 | NCBI WGS metagenome assembly BNJV01 (sample SAMD00202457, study PRJDB9452) | human saliva metagenome | host: Homo sapiens | reverse complement strand
ATGTTGCCGCATTAGCAAAAAATGGATTTATCTCAATGTGAAAATGTAAAATCATTTAGTAATTTGCGTGTTTTTGAAAAAATCGCTGATATGTTTTTTGCCGAGATTAATGAGTTTTTACGCATGGACAAGGCATCGCGTTTTTCCTTTGTAGTGAATTTGTCGCATTATAAACGCTCTTTGCCACCTCCTGAAAGTTTTCCATGCTACTACTCACACGCCCAGAATATTAAATTTTTTGCCTTATTTAGGATTTTAGCTACATCCATATCGGCTGTAAGCATAGTAAAGACTTGTTTGAAGCTCCTCGGGTTAAACTTTAGCCTCTGCATAGTCTTTTTACAATCTATTTAAGAGTTTGTCCGCTTTTCTTATCTCTTTTATAAAGTTTGACGTACTTCCATCTTCAATTGCTTATCGCCAACTCTTTTTCTTCACCCTAGCGTAGGCCCTTACTACTGGCGAATACTTCATAGTCAGTCATTACAAGAGCTTGGTTTTCTATAAACCCAGTATATCGAAGTGTCATCAGCGTCGTATGAGCCATCAGGAGAAGCCTTTATAAAGCCATCAAGCCCTGTAGCTGGCATAAATAAACGCTAAGATCAGCCATACCAAGAGCTACGCAGGTCACGCGGCCGATCTCTTTTGGTAGCCATGGCACCTGCATGATGTGAGACCTCGTATGTTCTAAACACGCTATAGCGGTGATGTTTTTCTTATCTTCATCTTTACCAGCGTAGTTATCAAACCGCAGCGTCGTAGTGTTCTCATCGCAGCTTTTAGATCTTCTCTGGCACTTAGTTTTTTCTGGTTTTAAAAAATACTGAATTTTCAGCCATCGGCAAAGTCTTGAAGCCACTAAACATACTTAAACCCAGCAAACACGTGGTAGTTGTAAGTCACATCATCAACTTTGTATAGGCCTTTGTAAAGTTAACCCGTCTTTTGCAGGTCATAAGTCTTGTTGTCGATCGCGTACTTGACGACATCTTTGCGCCCATGAAGTTTGGATCACTTTCTATAAGCGTGAAGTCTGCCTGGTCGCGGTGACGAAGTATCATCTTGTGGGATCTTTGAAGCGATCCATTTACGGCCCTGCACCAGTTTCAGCACCAAAGCTCGCTTCATTAAATACCACGCTAAAGCCTTCGCCAGCCTTTGTCCCACCATTTCGCCAAGAAGTTTAACGCCCTTTGCGCTTTTACGCGCGGCAAAGCACGTCTGGGATGTCATCTTCTGTGATGCCGGTCCTTCATTATATGGATCAACTTTAAAAGCCCACCCTTTTTGCGTAGATGGTCTCGTGCCGCTTTAGTCCAACGCCAGCCCTGTTGTAGCCGACTGCTCCGTGAAGTTTTGTGTGTGAGTTTGCGATAGCTGTGTATCCTATGCCATCCTTTTGGGAGCGGACACATGTGTGTCATTTGCGCCGTCAGGCCTTTGAGCTTCGTGCATGCCAGTTTGGTTCTTCGTAGCTGGGTGTATCAAAAAACTTGAGCTTTTATACTTTTGCTATCAGCGCTCTAGCCAATTAGCATAGAGCCGTCGTTTCAGTTTTATCTCCTACTAAATGGTAGTGCATGCTGTTACTAGGCCCTAAAATCGCACCTATAGCGACGATTGATGCAAGATTTCACCTTTCATTTTTACTCCTTTAGTAAAATAATTTTCTTATATATGATTATATGCCAATCAAATAATTTATTCCAAATTCTAAAACCTTTGGGTTAAATGTGATCGGCTGCGTACTTGTCTATGAATTTAATGCCAAAGGATTTTCGCTATAATCCAAATCTTACGCACTTGCGTATAAAATTTCAAAAAGGATTAGCATGCCAAAGATGAAACTGTTCGTGTGCCATAAGCGCTTTAAAGCAGGTAAAATAAGATAAAAAGAGGCTCTGCTTAGAAGCCATTATCTTAACAAAAAAACCTACTTCATGTATGAGAGACCTCGTATTCATAATTACGTGGATAGCACAAACGTCTCAGCCGTTCGCAAAATGCTCGGCGTATAAAGCAGCGTAGATTTAAGTTTGACAAAAAGTCATTCAAACTCCCAATGAAGACTCACTTGTGGCGCCAATTTGTAAAAAAAGGATAAATATGGCGAAGAGTAAAACAAAGTGTAGTTAGCAGTTATCGCTAAGAAAAGTTTGTGTTAGCACGTGGCTTTTCAGTGCTAGACATAAACATCTTTAGAAAAAGCTAAGAGCAACTAGAGAGAAGCTTAGTTTATGCATACCGTGACAGACGCCAGAAAACGTGATTTCAGACGTTTGCGGATCGTTCGTATCAACGTGCAGCTTGCAGACCAACGACATTAGCTATTCAAGATGACAACGTTTAAACAAAGCTAACATAGAACTTGATAGAAAATTTTAGCGATCTGGCTATGAATGACGCGAAGGCATTTGCGGCACTTGCAAAACAAGCAAAGATGCTTAAATAACACCTTTTCCTCCGCTTCGCGGAGATTCTTTTTATAATACACTTCTTTAATTTTAACAAAATTTAAAAACTCTTTGTTTTAATTTACTACCCATGACTTTTTACAAACTACTAGCCACCGAACTACTAGCAGCCAAAACAGTTAATTTAATACTCATATCAAAACAGTGTTTCAAAGCTCAGTAATGTGTACCCCGGCGGAGTTTTTACACCCCACCAATTTCCCATATACTTATTCTGAGATATTTAAGTAGCTAAACTCTTAAATGGTTTGTATTTAATTTAATCAGCACCGCTATAATTCTAGGTTCGCTGTTGAGTGCAAAATTTAGTGATATAACGGTACCGGCTTGCTCTGACTAACCCAAAGCAAGCGGTAGAAACTGCCTGTGTTAATTGATACTCGTATCAAAGCAGTGTTTCACTGCTCCGCTAACAAGATTTTTTGCTGTTTCTAGCCTAAGTCCAAGCTCCTCGCCGCTTTGATAGACTTTGTGCATTGCGCTGCGTTTACCCTAAAGTGGCGCTGGTAAAAGCGCCGCCATGCCAGTGCCATGTTGCGTCTCGTCCTCCACGCCTTCGTAGGTTCACCTTTAAAACCCGCCATCAATTCTGGCTAATTTACATTTGCATTTTCATTTTGACGAAGGCTCTGCACTTTGACGTCAATTCATCTACTTCTTGAGTGAATTACAAGATGTGGTACGCCAGTACGTAAGCGCCTGCCGCCGTTTACTTAGTGGCTCGCTTAAGATTTTGGACCTGTTAGCACGACCTCGACGCGCTCATCTTCACACTTGCCATCACCCTCGCTGCTGCTACAGTTAGCAGAGCAAACGGTTTGAACTAATAAGGCTGTTTAAATAGGGTATTTGGCAGCGGCGGCGCGAGTTGCCACATCGCAGCGCAGAAGCTTCTGTCATAAAATTCATTTACGCCCTTTTAAGGCAAAAGCATCGATGAGCCGTCAGCCCTCACGCCGTTCGTTCACGTACTTGTCTTGCAAGCTCGTTTATCTTTGTCTTTAAAAATGTATGAATATGACAAAATCGTTGCTGCTATGTTATATTTTATATCAAAGGAGCTAATCCTTTTATTATTTTTGCTTGATTTTACTGTACTTAGACAAGAGTGCTGGACAATTGAAGGAGCCACTGGAAGAGCTACATCTAAATTTAGAAAAGAGTTTTCGAGAAAATGGCTTTGCAAGAGCAAGAAAGTAGGGCTTTGGCTGACTATAAAGCAAAGTGGAGCGCACTGCAAAGCAGCCGCATACCAGCATACGGCTCGAATGTTCATCAAGGCGGATGTATGCGGTTTTTCTCTCTTGACACCCATCAGATCGTGAAGCAGTTTGGCGTTTATGAGAGATGAAGTCTCAAAAGACGAAACTGGAGGTTTCAAGAGGTGCTGGCAAAGGCGTTTGACGAGTTTTGCAAGAAAATTGGCTACGAGCAGGCACTTTTAACGATCGATGAGTGGCTGTGTTTATAATGAAAAATGCAAAAGAGCTGTAACAGAGGGGCTTAGGATATGGACAACAGCCTTATTTTTAAAGATAACCCAGATGAGGCGATTAGGCGCCTAGCGCGTCTGCAAGGAGACGAGAGCTGAGTATCTTAGAAAGTCGGTTGGCGACGCCTCTAAAAGATATAAGCAAGACCTCTCGTGAGGTAGAGCTGAGCTTGATAGCCGGGAATGGATAGTAAAGAGGCCACGCAAACATATAATGGTGCTAGTAATTTACTCAAGAAACAGCGCACCTATCTGGCTCAGGCCTTTCCAGCTCAGCTTTTGCAAATCTGCTCCGCGTCGCCGCTATTATCGATAGCCAATGCACATCGCTCTTTGCTCGATGTCCATCTGAAGCTCTACTCATTCTAGCTTTTGCACTCATCTAAGCTTAAAAGTCCATTTCGGCTCATTAGACGGCTTTAGCAAGAGCTCTTTTGGCGCGTAGATAACGCTACATTTTTAAACTCGCTGTAACGCTCCTCAAAAACAAAGGATATCGACAAACAAACTTGTTCTAAACTCGCTGGCTGCGAGGCTTTGATGTACTCAGCTTATCTTTGGATGTAAACGGTTTCAATTTTAAGCTTTTTGCCCGTTAAAGACGCGATAGCGCCTAGTTTTTATGATCTATCTTGCGAGTCTCATCTGCAGAAATTTGCTCGCCAAAAAGCTTCTCACTATCTCGCATTTGCTACCGTTGCCTGTCGCGCGATGAGGTCCGCATCTATCACGCTAAAACCCTCGCCTTTAATAAAATTTACAACCGTGCTTTTGCCATCAGCGATCGAGCCTGATGACGCAGGCGTTTGGGTACTTGCAAACCTGCTCCATTTTTGAAAATTGATAACAATTTTAGCAAACTTTTGGCACAAAGTTTTCATAACCAAAAGGTGAAAATGATAAGTTATAAAGATGCCGGAGTCGATATAGATGCTGGAAACAGCTTTGTTGAGGCGATCGCCTCTTTCGTAAAATCTACGCAAACACCAAAACGTCATAGGCGGCACGGATCATTTTCAGGTGCGGTCAGACTGCCAAGCGGATATACCCAGCCATTTTAGGGCGCGACCGATGGCGTCGGCACGAAGCTTCGTCTAGCTATCGACGCTAAAGGGTTTGAGTGGCGTTGACGAGGATCTAGTCGCTATGTGCGTAAATGACCCTCATCTGCAACTTCGCTACACCACCTCCTCGACTACTACGCGACCGACAAAGCTTGAGATAGAGCGCCAAAGAGGTCGGTAAGCATCGCAAATGGTTGCAAAAAGGCGCAGTGCGCGCTGATCGGCGGTGAGACAGCCGAGATGCTGTCAGATGGGCTGAAAAGCGGCGACTTTGACCTTGCTGGATTTGCCGTGGTATCGCTGAGGCTGACGAGATCGATAGGAGCACCGGTAAAATCTGGCGACGTTTTAGTCGCACTACCTGAAGCAGCGGCCTGCACGAAACGCTTTTCGCTTTGCAAGAAAAGTGGTAAGCGAGATGCGCTGTAATCTGACGAAAAGTGGGCGATAAAAAGCATCGACGTGCTCTCTGAGCCAACCAGAATTTACGTGAGCGACTTTAAAACTGAGATAAGATCACAGCGATAAGGGCGCATATAACAGGTGGCGTGCATAGCTGAAAAACTACGCCCGCATCTGCCCTGCTGGGACTTGGCGCGAAGGTGCAGCGCTATAAAAACGCCTGAAATGCGATCCTCGCGCGGCAAAGTAGAAGAAAGCGAGACAAGGATGAGCGACCTTTAACATGGGCGTTGGTATGATCTTTGTCAAAGCCTAAAGAAAACTGATGCTGGGTCTTGTGCAAAGCATAGTCATGGCTACGTGATCGGCGCGAAGTGGTAAGCGGCAAAAGGCGTTGAGCCAGTTTGATGCAAAGCATCGAGCACGTTCACAGAAACCATCAAAAGTTGACCTTTATGCCAGTTTTATAGGCCAGTTTTGACGTGCTAAAAAGCGAGATAGCTTGATATTTTATAAGCACTATGCGAGGTCTCGCACGCGCTTCTACTGTGCTGCGCCACGCAGCTAGCGGCGAGAATTTAGCCAATGGCCTATGAAATACGTGAGTGCACTCGTCAAAGCAAAGGCGAAAATCGTGCACGATCATCCCGGCTAGAGAAGGCCTCATCATCGATCTTTTCATCATCGGTATGCCGACATTTTACATCGTTGCCATGACTCGCTCGTTGATGCGAGAGGGTGTGGCACAAACCAGCTTGCCATCTGTGGCAAATATGCACCATCTCAATTTATATCGTGCCTTTTAGAGTTAAAGGCACAAACGAGCGCTACAAAAGCGCAAGGTTGTATTTATCTCATAATGAGCAAAACCGGCAAAAAGCTGCTTTCTTTTCACGCGATCTTTAAGACAATGTGCTTTGCATTTGCTGGCTTTAGTACGTCATCGGACTTGCCTTTGCTTTTAGAAAAGACGCAATTTACCGTACGACATCATAGTCCCACTCAGCCGCCGTGCAAAAAGCAGCGTACCGCTGCTCCGTGCCAAAGAAAGTGCGTTTTGCTAGCTTTGTGTCTGACACTTTGCACGATGCAATATACTCTTTAAAAGCTCTATGGCTTACTGTAGCTCTGCCCTTGCTAGGGTCGCAAGCAAGCACGCTGAGAAAGCTAAGCAACCCATCCAACTCTATCGCTCATAGTGAGGCTTAATTCTATATGCTTACTATTGTATTTTTGTAGCATCCTACTGCGAAAATCGTATGGTCAGTGCAAAAGGTCTAGATCGTCTCACCGCACACAGTACGCATTTATCACATGTACAATAGCTTATGAAGCGTTAGTATTTGACGCATTACAGCAAGTCGCAAACCAGTTTAAGGATATAAATATAGAGAAAAGCCTACAAGGCAGAAAATGAGTAGCACTGAATCAGCATGCCACGGTACTTGACAATTAACGGAGTGAAATTTCGAAGCGCTTTATGAGTAGAGCTCGACCTCGTTTATCAAAAACTCATAAACTTTTGTTGTACTAAAATTTTCCTCCTCGCAGCCACTCATCAAGCGGCGAAGGTGCGAAAAGAATCTCATCTTTTTAGCATATCTTTTTGTGATCTTTCTTATCTTTATCTATGCATAAAAGAAGCGTATCAAGCGTGATCCTATCATCTTCTTTTTGACCCTTGCTACGTACTCTCTAACGGTTTGGATTAAGAGTCTTTTCTAGTCTGATCGTTTTTCATCAAACTTTCACTTACGATGTCATTTAAAATGAAAAATCATCCTCATCTGGGTCAATTTTAGCTGAGATAATCGCGGCAAAGTATTCGGCACGAAACTCTAAAGACTTGTGATGATAGACACCCTAAAAAGCCGATAAAAACGAAGCTTTGATCTTTCCTGGCATTGCCCTACTTTTGTGAAATGTATGTGAGATTATATACCTTAAAAGCTAATTTCTAAAATGTAACCATAAAAACTCACTGAGTATAGTTTTGTATGATTGCGGAGCTTCTTGAGGACCTGTGCAATGCTTTTTATGAGCACCGCTTCAGGGTGGGAACACAGCAGACACTCTGTATTATGTGTGCTGCAGTCATCTGAGAGGGGTCTTTCTAAACCAAAATGCTCATTAAAATCATCGCAAATTTTCTAAAAATCCACTCCATCGATCTTAGGTTTTTCGCTGTAATGTATACATATTATTAAAGCCATCAGTTAGCTCTTTGACTTGACGCCGTAGCTTATAGAAAATCCAGCTTCGATGTAGGCTGAGAGTTTGTCGCAGTATTTTAGCGCTTTGCCATCGATCGCTAAATTTATCCTCATTTACGTTCTCCATAGTTCCTTCGTGGCAGATGATCTTGCGCTCATAAGTCCCTATTTTCAAACTCATCTTTGATATTCTCGCCATCTTTTTCTGATACCAAGGATGTAGCTAAACTCATCTTTGATCTTTTCTGGCACAAATGGCAAAATCCTCTCATCAATAAGCCTCATCTCATACTCGCTGATGATCTCATTTAGCCCCTTTTACGCCGTATTTTACAGGGCTTATGATATCCTTTGTAAGGCTCTCTGGCAGATCGTGAAATAGTGCGCAAAGAAGTTATTTTTCTAGCCGTTTTTGCAAAGCTTTTGCTTTTAGTGAGTAAAAATAGCTAAAGCATCGCAACAACCAGCATATGTCCTAAGACCGCAGTTTCAGGGATGCGAGGCGTTTGCGCCCAGCGCTTTTTGGAAACCTTAGCCTGCCACTTAGATCAACAAGGCGGGCTAATTTTTGATCCATAGCGATCTTTTCTAACGCCAATTAACTCGTAATAATCCTCCATCTCCTCCTCAACCTTCGCCTTAAGCTCGTCGATGTCGCTCAAAAACTGGCTCGTTTGATAGACGATAGAAAATTCCCCACCTCGTGGCAAGATAGCTGGCTGCTTTTAGTATAAAGGCGCTCTTTTTCGTGAGTTTTGTCGTTTTTATAGTGGTTTTTAAATCTCTCCAAAAACTCGCCGTCCTCGATATCTGAGATGAGCGTCTCAAGGTTGCTTTAAAACCCAGCTATTTATCTGCTCTTTTTCGTCTTTTGATGTGGTGAAAGACGTCAGGGCGTATGTCTGTGACTACGACCCTGCTTAAAACTCAAGAAATCCCAGCCCTCGATGATGTAGTTCATGTCGGCATTTTGCTCTTGTTTTTGCTATGAAATAAGCGATGATAAATTTATGAGCCTGCTTTGTCAAGCTCGACTCAATTGTCATCTTTTGGATAGTCGTTCCAACGTGATATAGATGCTGCTTTAAAGATATGTTCTATAAGTTTAGCACTTATCATTATTTATCCTTTTTGACTACTTTTGGCTTCTTTCATCATCGGCGTAGCTTATCTTTCTAAAGCCCTCTTTGTTTGAGCTTCTTCTTGGCTTGTCATCTTTTTAAATGATCATCTCTGCTGCCTCTGTTGCTAGCGCGATCGCTTGTGCTACGTCTCTCACGCGCTGTCGCTAAAAGCTTTCTCTCCCTACTTCTTGGAGCGTATTCTTTCTTCAGCTGGCTTTTTTACCACTAGATCAGAGCTGATCTCGATAACTCGCATGGACATTTCCACGTGGGTTAAAGTCACCCAACTATCTTCATACAGATGGCTCAAGCTTTTTCTCTAAAAACAGAGTAAACTTCATTTATACTATCTTCGTGGCTGATGTTGCGGTTCATAAAGCTATTTATATAAAGCTTTATCGCTTTTTAGCCTCGACAACTAGCTTATTTGGGATGTACTCAAGGTATATGGTCGCAAAGTCAGGATAACCAGAGCGAGGGCAAAAGGCAAAAACTCAGGCAGAGTGATCTTTATGACATAGTCCCTTGTTTGCTTATTTTCCCAGACCTCAAGGTCACTCTCTACGTCAATTTTGTACAATTTCTATCACCATACTTCATCTCTTCGCTCATTTTTATCCTTTATATTTTTAAATATCCAAGTGTTTAACGTCTTTTTGCGTGATCTTGGATGTAGTTTCTTCTTGGCTCGACCTCATCGCCCATGAAGAGATTAAACGTGTCAGAAGCGCTTATAGCGTCGTTTATATCGATCTTTAAAAGTCTTCTGTTCTCAGGGTTCATCGTAGTCTCCCAAAGCTGCTCAGGGTTCATCTCACCAAGACCTTTGTAACGCTGGATATATGCACCTTTTTCGCATTTTTCTCTACTTCATCAAGCACGTCTATAACGTCACTATGCAAGTCTAGACCGCGGTCTTTTATCTTTTGACTGATGTAAAGTGCCCTTCGTAGAGTGGATTTGTAAATAAATTTTTCATTTTACCACAAGCTCTTTCTAGACCGCTTTCAGTTTGGACATACATCTAACCTCATCTTCGCTAACGTAGTGGTTTAGGATGTTGTGACCCTCAGCTTTTAAAAGTCTCTGTACATTCAAAAATTTCATTGTAGCTTTTTGAGACGATGTCTGGATTTTCTATCATATAGCGGATCGCTGAAAGGACGTTAAAGCGTTTTTCTAGCTCTTTAAGACGCTTCTATAAGCTGCAACGATCTTTAAAAAGTCAATCAAACCCACCGCCAATGCCCTCTATATCAACGCCCTCAATGCCAGTTTCTGATAAGAAATTCATTTAGTGCCTTTTCATCTTTTTAGATAATCTTTCTCTTACCTTTTTATAGCGGTAAAGTGGCGGCTGAGCTAGGTAGATGTGGCCGTTTTCTACAACTCTTTATTTGAAAATCTAAAGAAGAAAGTTAAAAAGTAGCGTCTGGATGTGGCTACCATCGACGTCAGCATCGGTCATGATGATGATCTTATGATATCTAAGCTTTTTCAGCGTCAACGTCATCTCCGATGCCGCAGCCTAGCGCTGTTATCATATTTTTATCTCATCAGATTTTTAAAATTTTATCTAGTCTTGCCCTTTTCAACGTTTAGACTTTTTACAGCTGGCAATATCGCTTGAAAAACTCTATCACGTCCCTGCTTTGCAGAACCGCCCGCAGAGTCGCCCTCCACTAGATATAGCTCGCTAATTACTGGGTCTTTACTCTGACAATCAGCTAGTTTGCCGTGAGTGCGTGCCTACGCTCATGCTCTTTTTGCGAGTTAGATCCCTAGCTTTTTAGCAGCCTCGCGACCACGAGCTGCCATTAGAGCTTTTATCCATTATCAGTCTTTGCTTCGATAGGATTTTCTTCAAAATACTGTTAAGCACGTCAAAAACCATCTTTTGAACGATAGGTTTTACGTAGCTTGAGCCTAGTTTGCCCTTTGTTTGTCCCTCAAACTGCGGCTCTGGCACCTTTTACGCTAACAACTGCGATGAGTCCCTCGCGGATATCTTCGCCAGTTATCTTTGTATCTTTTTCACGTGCAGCAGCATTTGGCTTGAACGTAGTTTGTGATAACTCTGTAAGGCCTGCTCTAAAAGCCAGCCTCGTGCGTACCGCCATCTGGAGTTTTGATGTTATTTACAAAGCTTAGTACTGCCACTATAAGTGTCGTTGTAAAGCAGCGCAAAATCAACTATAACGTCATCTTCGCCGCCGCTAAATGAGACTGCTTTACTGACAGCATTTGCCTTGTTCATATCAGTTACAAAGCTCTCTAACTCCGCCTCAAAATGAAAAGCTCTCGCTTCTGCCATTTCTTTGATCTTTGAAAATTATAGTTATCTTTGAGTTTAGATAGGCTAGCTCGCGAAATCTTTTTAACTGTATCTCATCGTCAAATCCAGTCACTTCAAATATGCTATCATCTGGCCAAAACTCGACTTTTGCGTGCCTGTGGATTTGTAGTTTTTATCACTCAAGATCGCTTTGATGGGATACCTTTTCTGCAAACTTTTCTTGTCTGTGAAGCTTGCCATCGCGTTTGATATTTACGACTAGCTTTTTAGAAAGGGCATTTACGACAGATACACCAACGCCGTGAAGACCGCCAGAGACCTTATGAGTGTCCTTGTCAATTTACCACCAGCGTGAAGCACAGTTAGAACAACAGTCGCAGCTGAAAGTTCTCTCAGTCGGGTGCATATCTACTGGGATACCACGGCCATTATCGCTATGATCGCTGAGCCCTCACGTGTAAGCTCAACGATCTATCGTATCGCAGTATCCCTGCCATCGCTTCGCCGATAGAGTTATCAACGACTTCGTAGACTGCATGTGGTGAAGACCGCTTATGTTAGTATCGCCCTATATACATGCCCCGGCGCTTCCTAACCGCCCTCAAGCCCTTTTTAGTACTTTAATATTTTCTGCGCCGTAATTATTTTCCATCATAAACTTTTGCCTTAAACTTTTATATATTTATTGGCACTTATAACTGTTGCAGCTCTTTTGAGATAACAACGAAAGAGAACTTATCATTTAAATCCAAAACTCACTCTTTCATCTTCAATGCTGCTTAAAAGTCAAGTAAATATCTATACACTATAAAGAACTCATCTTCAGCTTCTAAAGTCCGGTTTGATAAACTCTATCGTCGTTTTTGCTCTAGAGTTGTCCTCTATAACGCTTTCTCAAATGTTATGCTCTCTTTGCAAAAAGTTATCTTCATTGTATCGCTTTAGCATCGAGATAGTTTTGATACTTTCAACCATCTTTATCTCTGCTTAGTTCGAAGTCTATTAGTTACTTCTTTTTGGTATGACGCGCTCATAGGTCAGGAATTTGCTGCATTTATCAGCTTTTGTGAAAAACTCGCACTCTGGCTTTGTAGCGATCAGAAATATTTTCGTCATAGTACCTTTCTATCTTGTCAAAAATAGCTTTTGAATTTCATTTATCGCTTTTTAGGGATGATTAGTGAAAATTCATTGTCAGCTGGAGTTTGCAATGTAAATACAGCTAAGCCTTTCTGTATCAGTTCTACTGATATTTATATAGTTTTGTTTTAATATCTAGTAAAGCTCCATTTAGTTCAAATTTTTGGGGTTATTGACTATCGATGCTTGCGGTAAGCTTTTCTTTTAGCTTCTGCCTAACATTATGGCGTCTATGTCACATCGAGACTTACCTTCTATCGTTGGAAACTCTGGGAAGTCTTCAATTTATACATTGGGAAGTTTGTATTTTGAGTTTTTGCTTGATGTAAAGATAGTTATTAACAGTCTCAAGCGTTACTTCTTCATCTTTTAAGCTTTTTGATGATGTCAAGTAGTTTTTACCATTTGCAGTCGCATAGCCCTCATCAACGATCTTTGCGTTGCTTAGTTTATATGCTAGTCCTATCTCGTGATCAGTCGCTTTTTATGTTTAAAAACTCCATCTTTTGCAGAGATGTAGATGTGAGAAGTTATAGCACTAAGATCTCTTTTTTTCAGAGATATGGATTAGTGTTTGTTACTATGCTTTCAAGCATGTTTTTTTGTTTATTAAAACTTTTCATTAATATCTCCCTCTTATTTTTAATATTTAATGTATGTATTAGTTGGTAGCGTGAAAAAGTGAAAAATCATCTTTTCAATCATCGAAATATAGCTATTTTAACGTGAAAAATGTTTACTATTTTCTTTTCACATTTATTCACTGAAATTCATATTCTGTTTTATCCTTTTGTCAGAATTTTGTTCTTTAGTCTCAGTCACTTTTTGAGGCTAGAATTTCATTTGCTCTGTATGAGTTCGTTTAATCTAATATTGATGACTAACGGCGCTATGATCTTTCATACCAAAATAGTTTGCGATTTGTGGCATTGAATTTGTTGTGAGCATCTTTGCAAGGTAGATGATGATACGTCTAGCCTCTACGATGTGTGTGCACTCTTGATTGCTTTTTATATCGCTTTGGCTTTTGATATTTAAGTTCTTTTGCTACGATATCTACAATGGTCTCAAAATTTATATTTTCATGCTTTTTCTTTGATGAGATCTTTTAGCATGCTTTTTAGCAAGATCAAGTGTGATCTCAACTCTCATCAAAGCTTCATAGCGTTTAAATTGATGATAGCTCCCTCGATCTCGCGGATATTATCGCCCATGTTTGTAGCGATGTAGTTTGATCACCTCTTTGTTTAGATCAATCTTGTCAAATTCACATTTTTTGATGATGATGGCTATCTTTGTATCAAGCTCAGGTGGCGTGATATCAGCCATGATAGCTTTGTTCAAACTAGACTTTCAGCCTCTCATCAAAAGCCTTTTAGTATCTTTGCGGACGGTCTGAAGTCATGACGATCTGACCTTTTTAGCTGATGAGCTCGTTGTAAGGTGTTGACTCCTCTTGAATCTTATCTGTCTTACCAAGAAACTGCACGTCGTCAATTAGTAAAAACGTCGCAGTTTCTGATATTTTTCACGAAAATTTTAGTCATCGAGTGGCTATTTAGATGCGCTGGTAAAATCAATCATAAACTGATCGCTCAGTCACGCAGATAACTGACCTTTGCCTTTGATCTAGGCAGTGAGTTTTGCCAACTGATTGAAGTAAGTGAGTTTTACCAAGGCCAGTTGTACCATAGATAAAAAGTGGGTTGTAAAGTACCTGAGCTTTGTTCGCGAGCTGCTTTTGCGCTTAAAAATGCAAACTGATTTGAGTCACGCAGATGTACTTTTCAAATGTATATCCGTGGTTTAAATATGCTGCTTTGCGTTTTGATCTGCTTTACATTTACTTGGTTTTGCTTTTGTATGTTTTTAGCTTTGTGTGGCTGTGATCTCGACCTCTGGCTTTTATGCCGGTTTCTAACTTCATATAAGGTGAGGCGATCTTTTATCTGCGTATCTAGTTTTTATGAATTTAGCCATCAATTCACTCGTGGAGTTAAAAACTATAAAATCTATCATCTGAAGCTTTTTCGTTAAATTTTTAATTGTTTTGATGATAGCAGTCATATTCATTAGCGGATATGTGTTAGTAAAAGACTCTAAAAATCTCGTCTGCTAGCAATTGTAAACCCTTTGAAGTACTAATATTTATTAGCGATACTATCTTAAAATTAATAAAAACCTTTGTTAAACTTGACAAACTTTTTCACGGCGTGAAAAAGTCGTGAAAAAGTATTGAAAAGATTGTGATGAAAATTACAGGAATCGATCCGAGCACGAAAAAAATTGCGGTTACGCGATACTTGAAAAAGAGCAAATTTAAAACTATCTTCTTGAAGCTGGGCTTATAAAGATAAAGCCAAACACGCTTCAATACCAAATAACAGAGCTTTTGCGAGGGGCTTGATCTCATCTTTAAAAACCATAAATTTGACGAGGTCGCGATAGAGGACATCTTCTTTGCCTACAACCCAAAAAAACGGTCTTTAAAGCTCGCTCAGTTTCGCGGGGCACTTAGTCTTAGACTTTGCAGCTTCATGGTGACTTTTGCCGAATATACGCCGCTTCAAGTACGGTCACTGGCAAGGCAAAGGCTGACAAAGAGCAGGTGGCATTTATGGTGAAGAAGAATTTTAGGGTATAAATAAAGAGATAAAACCGCTTGATATCACCGATGCGATCGCGATCGCGCTAACTCACGCGAATAATTTAAGAATAAACTAAATTTGATAGGAAAAATATGGCAACACTAAAAGCTTTACTAATAGGAGATGTGAAAAACTACGGCTCACAAAAATGCGACTGATAAGCTAAATTTACCTTGGAGCTCAGCTATTTTTAAAGTAGCTCAAAATGGCGAGTACTTTGCAAATGAGCTTGGCTTTGAGGGCGATAGCGTCGCTGATACGAAGCACCACGGCGGCCCTGAAAAGGCAGTCTTTGCAAATCTCGTTTGCAAACTACGCCGAGTGGGAGAAATTTCTAGGATTACATGGCTTATGGTGCGATGGGAGAAAATTTATGCGTTGATGGGCTTGATGAGAGCTGCGTCTATGTGGGCGATATCCACAAGATTGGCTCGCTTGTGCTTCAAGTCTCGCAGCCTAGAAAGCCATGCTTTAAGCTCTCAAAAAGATGGGGCAATGAAAATATGGCTACTCACATCTTCAAAACAGGCCTTACTGGCTGGTATTACCGCGTCCTTACGCCGGGGCTCATGCAAAGCAGGCGACGCGATAGAGGTTATAGAAAGTGACTCCAGTTCATATGAGCATTTTTAGAGATAAATAGGCTCTTTTACGCGCCAAGTGAAAATTTAAATTTACTAGAGAAATTTAACGCCCTCACCACTCTTACAAATGGCTGGCATGATGATATGAAAAGACGCATCGAGGGAATTTATAGCACTGAATTTATGAGAACACTATAAAAAGCTATAAACATTTTCATTTTTACTCCGATTTTGTTTTACAAATACTTCAAAACAAAATTTAAAGGAGTAAAGGTGTTTCGTTCTATCACAAATAAAATAGCATTTGCCTTGATGATCTTACTCATCATCTCGTTTTGTGCTATTTCCGCAGTCAGTTATTTTACGTCAGAGAAAAAGGTGGTTGAGCTTGTTAGCCAAAAAGAAGATCAAACTTTTAAAAAGATGTAAAAGGTGTTATAGATACGTTTTTGATGAGAAATCAGAATACGTTAAAAAAATCTTCAGCTGTTATCGATGAGTTGCAAAGTGGCGATGAGATAATGAATTTTCGTTTTGCTTGAAAAAGATATCAATCTCATAATAACTTATGTATATTATGGCGATGAAGATGGACGCTTTTTCAGTCAGATGGTAAAAGAACAACCGTAGCTGATAAATATGACCCAAGAACTAGAGGTTGGTATAAGAGTACAAAAGAGAAAAATAAAGAAATTTATACCGAGCCAAGAGTCACTTCTACAAATGATTTAGTTATTACTTTTACTGCTCCTGTCATAAAAAAATGGTAGAAATTTGAAGGTGTTTTTGGTATTGATATAGACATTAAAAAGTTAAGTGACAAGATCCTTGATATTGGTAAAAACTAAAGAAGGTGGATATGCTTATATTATGAAAAAAAGATGGAACTATGCTTATTTCTGATATAGCTTCAGAAGTTGGTACCATCTTACCTGCTACAAAGGTCGTCTCAGAAAAAGTATAACAATAAAGAATTTGACGAAAAATGGTCTGATCTCATATAAAAAACTCTAAAAACCAAGATGTAACAGCTGTAAATTTTCACCTATCAACGATGATGGCTGGCTTGCTGCTGTTGCAATAGGTGCGGATACCTTTTCAAACAACACTATGCCTATCTTAAAAGCTCAGCTAATACTTGCGGTGCTCTTTATTGTCATACTCTCAGCCATTGTATTTTGTACTACTAAAACGCTCACTTAAACCTATCGGAGTTATCCAAGAGAAGCTTTCTGATACATTTAAACTTTATCACTTATGAGAGCAGCACTGCCCCAAGTAAGCTAGATATCCACACTACTGATGAATTTGGCGTGATGAGCGAAGAGATAAAATAAAAATATCGACAAAGTCATAGCTGGTATCAAAAAAAGATAATACCATGCTTGAAGAGCTAAATATAGCTGCAAATAATATGATAAGAGGAATGTTTAGGCGTCAAAACTAAGTGAGAACCCAAATAACCCATCTCTTATCAAACTAAAAGATTTACTAAACACTTTCTTTTAGTTCTATTAGTAGAAAATTTGGGTAATGTAATAAATATATTAAAACGCTTACTCTAAAAATGACTATACTGCAAAAGATTGAAATAGATGAAAACATTGAAGCTGATCTAAAAGCTATGATGCTTGGCATAAATAGCTCTGGTGTTGCTATTTTGCACATGCTAAATGATAATCTAAGCCGTGCACAATTTTGGAAGAAAAAGCACAATTTTATCTGAATCTATGAAGAATTTGAACTCAGGAGCAAATAAGCAAGCAGAGTCTATTCAAGAGTGCAGCAGCTATAGAAGAGATGTCAAGCTCAATGAATGCAATATCTCAAAAAGACAGCGGATGTTATAAGACAAAGTGATGAGATCAAAAATATCATCATTATTATCCGTGATATTGCTGATCAGACAATTTACTAGCTCTAAATGCTGCCAAGAAGCTGCTCGTGCAGGTGAGCATGGACGTGGCTTTGCAGTTGTGGCTGATGAGGTTAGAAAAGCTAGCTGAAAGAACACAAAAATCTCTAGGAGAGATAGAAGCAAATACAAATGTACTTGCTCAATCAATTAACGAGATGAGTGAATCAATCAAAGAGCAAAACAACAGCTGTTGATATGATAAATCAAAAGTGTATCTCAAATAGATAATGTTACAAAAGAAAAATATTTCAGTTGTTAATACTACAAACGACGTAACTAGCGAGATAGACGGCATGGCGAAGGTCATACTAACAGACGTTAGATGTTTAATATCCCAAACCACCAAATACTACCAGGCTCATGTAATTTACGTGAGCCTTTTACTTTTAAATCTTTTTACGCTAAAATTACTGCAAAATTTGAAAGGAGAATATATGCCACTACTTGATAGTTTTTGCGTAGATCATGTGAAGATGAAAGCCCTGGAGTAAGACTTTGGCAAAGAGTATGAAGACCCCAAAAGGCGATGATATCAGGTTTTTGACTTGAGATTTTGCAAGCCAAATGAAGGGTTTTGCCAGAAAAAAGGCACTCACACTTTAGAGCACCTATTTGCTGGCTTTATGAGAAACCATCTAAACGGTAACGGCGTGGAGATCATAGACATTTCGCCGATGGGTTGCAGGACTGGCTTTTATATGAGTGTCATCGGCACACCCTAGCGAAGAAGCTGTAAAAAGGCATGGCTTGCTTCGATGAAAGATATCTCAGAGGTTAAAGATCAAGATAAAGATCCCAGAGCTAAATAATTTTCAATGCGGCATCTTACAAGATGCACTCTGCTTGATGAAGCGCACGCCATAGCATTCTAGATCACGGTCTAGTCATCATAAACAACGACGAGATCAAGCTTGACGTTGATGCTATGGGACTAAAAAGCACTGATTTGAAACCAGTAAAACAAGAAAAATCAAGCTTCATCTAAAAGAGCAATTTTAACCTATCTCTGTAACAAACGCTCTCTTTAGGCTTTATCGAGCGAGGCGTAAAATACGCAAAAGACGAGCTTAAAAAGAGAAGCTTTAGCTGCTGCGACCCTCTTTAGTGGAAGTGGCGTGGTGGCTAGGTTTTTAAAAACAAAAATAGTGAATTTTCTAGTCGCAAACGACTTTGGAGCTTTACAGCTTCATCACAAACTCATGCTACCTGCAAAACGCCACAAATGAGCTAAGAGATGAGATAAATTTTCTGGCAAAAAGCTTGAAAAAGAGATAGAAGATAAGCTTTCTGAGGGCTTTTATAACAAGGCTTTATGCCCTGCAAGATGATGAAAAATATAGCTTTTTGGAGAGCGGGTCTTTTACACAAGGAAAAATGCCAAATTTCATTGACACCGCAAGAAGGCTCATAGATGAGATATTGCCAGAGGAGATGAGTAGATTTTTCATAGCTCCACTCACTTTTATAATGCAAGCGTGCATGCAAATACGAGTGAATTTTTAAAGGTTTTTCATAAAAAATAAAGAGGGCATCGGTCAGTTTGGCGGCAGGGGCAAAATGCCATCTCAAGGATCACCTCTGATATAAATTTGACTCAGCCTATTTTTCACTCAGCGTGCCATTTGAGGTCTATCAAAAGGACGCAATTTACTGGCAAAAGAGCTTGATGGACTTGATCTAGTCTATCTTGATCCGCCCTTTATAACCAGCATCCATACGGCTCAAACTATTTATGCTAAATCTCATCGCAAGCTATGAGGAGCCAAGTAAATCTCAAAAGTCTCAGGCATCGCAAAGGACTGGAACAGATCAGCTTTTAATAAAAATCATCAGCAAGCGAGGCATTTTTGAGCTTATAGCACTGAAAGGCGAATGTAGCTCATCTCTGTTTAACTCAGAGGGCTTTATCAACCAAGATGAATTTGACAAAAACCTAAATAAAATGGGCAAAGTTCATCTACTTCGCCAAAAAGTATAACGCCTACTGCGGCAGCAGAATTTAAAAGCTAGAAACATCCACGTAGACGAGCTTTACGTTTTGAAAAAGTAACTGAAGCGCTCATTTCATCACTTCACCACTCAACGTAATTGTTAGTTTTGCTCATCCTCTGCAAGCACTTCTCAAAGATAATGATGCTCATTTGGCAAGGCGTAGTAGATAGCATTTGCCAATTCTCTTATCTCCCAAAGGGCTGATTTTTGAGCTTTTAGAGAGATGAATTTTTGCAAGCTTCTAGCGTTTATGCTCCATGTAAGCTCGGTTTTATAGCACTCTGGCAGGCAGTATTTGACTATATCAAGGCTTTTTGTGGTTGAGGCTGTACTCACGTAAATTTTTCCAGTGCTTTTATGCTCGCGTTATCGACCATTTCGTCATTTGTTAGCACAACAATTTAGCCGCACGCTCAAACCGCCCTACTCAACTTTTCCTCCTTTTTAGCTCTTTAGCGTGTAGCGGGTTGATTTGACGCTTAGGCTTCGCCAATCGGTGGCGGGCTAGCTCTGAAGCAGTGCGCGAGATGTCTCTGGATGTAGAAGTTGTAGTAAAGATGCTCCAGCGTTGAAGCGTGTTTAAACTTGATCACCCACTCTATCTATCAGCTCGACATCTTTTTCGCCGCCATTATCGCCTTTTTCAAAGCTTTGCCAGCATGTGCGGATCGCGTGAGAGCAGATATTTAGCGGAGTGTGGTTTAGTAGTGTTACTTGCATATTTTCTTTTTGTGAATTTTAGCATTTTACAAAAAGAAGGCTGATTTATTTGTAATTTAAAAGGGAGCGAGCGCCCCTTTATTATTGTTTTAGTTGAAGAAGTGTGTTTAGCATCCGTCACTTGTTGTGATCGTTTTTGAGTTTGCTTGAAAGCCTTTTGGATGACGATAAGATCTGTTAGCGCACGGCTTAGATCGACGTTACTAGCTTCAGTTTTTGAAGCCGCGATCGTTCCTTTATCGCCTGTGCCTGCTGCGCCGATGACTGCTTCTGCCTGAGTTTGCAGTTTGTGAAAAGACGTTTCCACCCTCACTTTGAAGACCCTCGTTGTTTGTAAAGCTAGCAAGTGCCACTTGAGCTAGACCAAAGCTTTGTCCGTTTGTAAATGAGCCTATGATAGTTCCTGTTTACATCTACTTTCACGCCGTTTAATGTACCACCTGTGTAGCTATCTTGTGAGATAGACTCAGTTGATGAGTCTTTATCAAAAGCTTGTTAGTCCGTTAAAGTCTGTTCCCAAACCAGAAATTTAAACTAACGTTTTGACCACTTTGTGAGCCGTTGTTAGCTGAAAAATGTTATCGTAGCTGGGTGAAAGCTAGCAAGTGAACCATTTGAGTTAAATCTAACTGAACCAGTTACAACGTTGTCTCGGACCCTTCTCCTGTAGTTTATCTTAGCAGGCTCTGGCACTGGATGATCATATTCCATTCAGTGCCACCATCTGTTGTAGTACCTGTCTCTGCCCATCTGATACTAACTGTGTGTTTTGAGCCAAGTGAGTCGTACTCAGCTGTTGAGCCGTGGCTTGACATCATCATCTTACCGCTCGCTCTTAGTGCTTGACCCGGGGCTTAGTGCGCCATCAAGTGCTTTCAGCGATAGTTGTGCTCAACGTTTTCACTTACAGCAGGTGTAGCACCTTTGAGCAGGTTTTGTAAGGCCAGTTGTAGTCATATAAAGAGCTTGATCGGCCATTTCATTTTTGGATTTTCTAACTTCAACTGACCTTGTTTGTTTCACAGTTATTTTTACTCCATCATTTATATCAGTATCAGTGCCAGCCATGTTTACTACAGCTTTTTAAAACCAGCTACTTTCTTTTGTTCGTTCAGGGTGGTTCCAGCTGCAGTTGCAGCAGTCACGGCAGCAGTCACGGCATTATCATATGTTGTTTGGTCAGCTGGCGTAGCTAGTGCAGTAGAAGCAGCGCAGAGGTGAGAAGTATCTTCTATCGCACTGATGGTATTTTTATACATCAACATCAGTTGTTGCTACTTTATTATTACCTTTATAATCAATAAAGTATCTTGCATCTTCTTGCATAGCAGCACGAAGATCTTCTGTTGTTGTTACTTGTCTTTCTTTCTCATCGTCATATTCATGGTGAAGCTGTTGTTTGAGAGCTTGAGTAAACGTAATATTGATAGGCTGTGATAATAGTTGTATTTGTTGTTGCCGGATTCGGAGCACTTGCTAATTGATCGCCAGCATTTACCGTTAGGTGTATATTTTTGTATCTTTTAGTAGACTAGAATTATTTCTATTTATAAGTGTTAGTTTATTACCTTCTGAAATTCTCAGCTCTAACGCCAGTTGTATATATATTGAGATTACTTTAGCAGCTCACATCACTTATACTTGTTACATTTCCAGTTATATTATGCCCATTTAATGTTATGTCCAAGTTTCTAGTTCCAATTTAGCGAACCAATATTAGAACCTATACCACTACCTATAGTAAATTTCTATTTAGCATTTGCATAACTTACCCAGATACCTTGTCCGTCCTTTCAGCGCAAGACCATTTCCAAGCTCATCAAATACTACTCCCAAGATCAACACCTCTCTGTTAGAAATTTGTTCATTTTTGAGTTAGCATAAAATCTATCATTATTTACATCATTTTTCACTATGTTTTTCACTACTTGATATAATGCCATCATCATCATAGTCTATACCGCCTGCAACCGAGTCAAGAGCGTAGATAGGCGTGCTTCTTTGGCCGATGCTGTTACCTGAGTCGAGGTTGCCTTTTTATTTTAACTCTGTTGTCGCTCTTGCTGGAGTTGTAAGACCTTCTTTGATGACGATGTTGCTTATAGGGCCAGCTGAGTCGATAGTGCCAGTCTCATCATCTCTAGTCCAGCCTTGAACGATATAACCGCTGTTATTTACGAAAGTTACCAGCCTTATCACGGACGAAATCGCCGTTTCTTGTATAGTATCTTGTCGTTCCGCCATCTGGAGAGACGACAAAGAAGCCACTTCCTGAAGAGCAAGGTCGGTTTGCTTATACAGTGGCTGTTAGTGTGCCTTGTGAGAGTAATTCCCGTAGTTGAGTTTTATAGTCGTTCCTAGACCCTATTTGGTATAGCGTTTTGACCGCCTAGCTGACCTTTGTGGAGCGGTAGCAACTCTTGAGTTTGGCTTAGTATATCAGCAAAGAAAATTGCGCGGTTGTATTTAAAACCATAGGTATTGACGTTTGCGATATTGTTGCCTTCTACGTCCATGGCTATCTGGTGGGCTTGTAGGCCTGAAACACCAGACCAAAGTGATCTCATCATGAGCTTATCCTTTTTCTCGTTTTTAAGAATTTCTTTTATGATCTTTCTAAAGCAAAAAGATGTTCCCGTACTTTATATCGGCAAAAATAATAGTTAATAGAGGATATTTTTAATGGTAGATTGTGTTTATAGATTGACATGATAGTGATAGTCTGTTCGGCCTCATCTACGACAAATACAAACAACATATCCTTTTGAAGATCAAGTCTCTTACTTGAGTATCTTCATAGTTAGGTTTTCTCTGTAAGAGTATGGTCTTTCAGGATTTTTATGATTTCGTTTTTAGACTATCGCGAAAGTTATATGCACGATCCTTGCTATCTTGTTTTACTGACTTAATATCTCTTTTAAATTCTTTAAAATCTTCTGTAAAAAGAATTTTCATCTTAAATTTTATTTCTCCATTATGGCATTTGGTTTCCAGCGGATCACATCATCAAGAGTGCAATATTTAAGCTCGCCACGTCTATGCTTTGCGATCAGCTCTTTTACTCTCTCATTTTCTTTATTTATATAGTAGTCGTTATAATCTGAATCCAACCCTTGCATGAGGGTTTAGTGTTTTATCTTTGAACCGCTTTTTGTAAAATTTGAGCTATCTGTGGTGTCTTCGGCATAACTAGCATACCTACTCATTTTTACTCCTTATATAATTTTGGTTGTTTTTATCTATCATATTTTATCCAAGTATCATGGCTCCTACGATGCCAATCGATGATTAGTGGGATGTTGAAAAACTATAAATGTAGGCACACAAGTATCATATATGTGGTTGTGCTCACCATCAGCATTTAGACCGCTCGTTGGTCCAAGTGTGCTGTCGCTTCGGCTTACCCAGCGTCGCCCAGAGCTGCTGCTATACCAACTCAGCAAGATGATAGCTGGCACGCCAAAGCCAAGGCCAAGGCAAAGTGGCACGTAGATAGAGGCCAAGATAGGGATAGTACCAAAGCTAGTGCCTCTTCCCATCGTGACTAAAAAGTCCGATAAGTAGCATCAAAAATGCTCCGCCATCTTGCCGCCAGAGACCAAGCTGGCGTATTTTTACAAGCTCGTCTATACCGCCACCTCTCTTAAAATAGTGCCATATCCCGCAGCAACAAGCATGATAAATGCGATAAAGCCCATCATAGCAAGGCCATTATCCATGATCTTATCTACTATGTACTGATGCTCTCCAAAACGACCATGACCAAAAAGTCCAAGTAGTGCGCTGCGCGGCAAGAGCGAAGTGTACGTTTGCACGACAAAGGCGACAACCGCACCGGCTAAGACCGCCCACTCTTTTTAGTCATCCGCGCTTTTTGCGCGCTCGATCTCATCAAGCTCGGCCTTTTTCACCGAAGTTTTATAAATCCTTTTTACTATAAAAAGTATGGCCAAGATGAGCCCTACAAACATCGATGCACCGCCTATCCACATGACTGATGAGATATCTGAGATGGTTGATGTATACCGTTGTTGGCTAGCTCTTTTTAAGATATTGTGAAAAAGAAGGCCAAAGCCAACGCTAAGTGCTCACATAAGGCGCTTGCAGACCAAAATGTAAGAGCGCAAGCCACCGCACGTCTATCTATGCCCATCTTATTCATAAGAGCAAGAAGTGAGGATCAAGATAGGTATGAAGGCTAGTGAACTGGGATCAAGTTTTGAGACAAATAAGCGATAAAGGCGATAGAAGCGTAAAATGACCTTATTTTGAGCCAAAGAAATTTACTCATTGCATTTATCAAAATGGCTGTTAAATTGTATTTGCGATGGCTGCTGCAAGAGCACCTAGCAAGATGTAGCTAAGCTGAGGTCTCAAGGTTGCCTTGCATACCGCTTATAAGGCTTTGCTGTGGTCTCTTTTAGAGCTGTAAAGCTATCTATTCCGCTTGTTACCACTTTCAAAATCCACAAACCATGCTTATACATAACCCCAGCAACAAGCGCAGAAACGAGGATAGAAAGAAGGATGTTAAAGCGCAGCAAACATAGCACCGTCATCACCAAAAATGCTAAAAACAACAGGGTTAAAGAGAGCATGATGTGTCCTTTTTGTATGAGTGCAAGAATTATACAAGGGTGGGGGCTTATTAATTTTAAAAAGAGTGGCTTATGGGTATGTGTAAGATTTTGGCAATTTAAAAAGGAAAAAGTGATGGATTTAGAGAGAGCTATAAGGACGCTGGGGCAGTATTTAGAGGGGCACTTTTTGCTAGTCAGTGGTAACCACTGCAGTTTTATCTGCAAAGTGCGAAGGTGCTTGAAGACTCCAGCACTTGCAGGCAAAGCTAGCAGATGAGCTTGCCGCTGTGATAGAGAATCATGCATTAATTTGATAGTGTTTGCTCACCAGCACTTGCGGAATTTCTGGCTGGATATGAGCTAGCTCGTGCGGCGAAAAGCGCTTTATATTTACAGAGCGCGTTGATAGGGTGATGAGCCCAAGGCGCGGCTTTGAAGCGAAAAAGGGCGAGAATTTATAGTCAGAGGACATCATCACAACTGGCGGCTCGGCACTTGAGGCAGCCCACGTGATAGAGAGCCTTGGCGGCGAGGTGGTTGGCTTTGCGGCAATTTGCAAACCGGCGCTTTTGTAAGGCTGCAATTTGGGCAATGAAGCTAAAGTAAATGCAAAACTGCCAAGCGTAACGCCATTTTGCTTTGGGGAATTTTAATCGGAATTTATGAGCTCAGAGCGCCGTCCGCTTTGTAAGAGCGGCATGCAAGCGATTACAGCCCGGAAGCAGAGGCAACTGAGATTATAAAATGTATCACGCCAAAGCTTAAAATAATAATATTTGTAACTTATCTGTTATTTTCGGGCTTTGGGTGATACTCTCTCATCACTTCTTCTTTTCTTACTCAAAAAAGTTAATTTATAATTAAGATTTGAATGTATAAAATGGCACGTAATTTTAGGAGATCCCAAAATGCAAGGATGTGTGCTATGAAAATATCTACAAAGATAATTCTCACTTTTGTTTTCTCAGTTTTTGCTTGTTAGCTGTTTGCTCATCTTTTTAAACAGCAAATCAGCTGATCTAACTCAGTTTTTCACCCATAAGTCCTACGACGAGCTGGGTAAATGCCAGAAAAAGAGTATCGAGAGATGACGCTCGAGACGATCAATCAAATGATGTGAAATTTATGCAATGGCGGCAAAGAAAAAGGGCTAAGCGACGATGAGATAGAAATTTTAGAGTCGTCTCAAAACTAAAAATTTTTAGCGATAAGACTGGCTATATCTTCATCTACGACTACGACGGCAGTTGTTTTGATGCACCCTGAAAAGCCATCTCTTGTGGGTGTACTTTAATCGGCTTAAAAGATCCAAAAAGGGCTACTTATAAAAAGAGCTCATCGAAAAGGCTAAACAAGGCGGCGGCTTTGTCACATTTGGCTAAGGAAAAAGAGGGCGAGGAGCCAGTGGAGAAGCTTGGCTATGCTGCACTTGAGCCATATAAAGTGGATGCTAGGAAGTGGCGTATATGTCGATGACTTGGCTGATGAGATAGAGAAAGACAAAGGTCGTGCTAAACGAGCAAAATAGCTAAAATACAAAAACTTTTATCATCGCTTTGCGCCCTGATCACGGTTGTTTTTGATAGCTGTCGTGCTATTTATCTTAAGTAGAGCGATCATCAGACCTATAAAAATATCGTTGCACGTAACCGAGATGTCAGATGAGATAAAAAGTGGCAAGGGCGATCTTACTAAAAAGCTTGAAGTTAGTGAAGATGAAAGTTCAAACATCAAAAAGCTCGATAAACGACCCAACAAGCGAGCTAAGATCTCGTTATAGAGCGTTAAAAGGCTCAGCGCATGAGAACCTTCTATCGCTGAGCAGCTCTCTTCAACCTCAGCTCAAAACTCACAATTTCAACCAACAAATCGTCACTAATCGTCACAGATACGACAAAACATGGCAAAAACCATGTCAGAAGAGATAAAAGAGCTCATTTGAAGAGGCTAAGAAAAGCAAAGAAAATCTTGAAAGAACCTGTTCTATATATAAATGAGGTCTCAAACGATGTTTTGGGGGCTTAGCAAAATGTAGATGAGGCTGCAACAGCGAATTTTCACCGCTAGCTCGATGAAAAGCCCAGCTGATCAAGCTTAAAAATGTAAAAGATGTCTTAAATATCATCGATGACATCGCTGATCAGACAAATTTACTTGCTCTAAATGCTGCCATAGAAGCTGCTCGTGCAGGTGAGCACGGACGAGGCTTTGCAGTCGTGGCTGATGAGGTTAGACAGCCAGCTGAACGCACGCAAAACAGCCTAAGCGAGATAAATGCGACTATACATTTGAATCGTTGAAGCGATCTCAAACTCAAGCCAAACCATCGGCGATAACGCTAAAAAGCTGGCGAGCTTTGCAAAAATCAGCCCAGATAAATGAAAATAGAAAATATGAATCAGCTAATGAACGAGAGCGTTAGCTTAAATGAGACCTCATGAAGGATTATCTAGAGACTGGACATAAGGTCGAAGAGCTGATAAAAGGCATCGTAAATATCGATGAAATTTCAAAACAAAAACTCAAAAAGCATGGATGAAATTTTCGCTTGCAGCCGCTCATCTTTCAAAGATGACTGATAACCCAAACACTAGCCTTTCGTAATTTAGAACCTGATAATGAATAAATCTTTGGCTAAATTTAACTTTATAATTTATCACTTAAGAAGCGAGCCTATACTTTTAAGCTTACGATCATGATGTAATTTATGAAACAGATTTTTATTTTGTGTTATTTAAGTCGGCACTTTTGGCTTAAGAGATGAGATGACGTATGCAAGAGTATGATATTTTTAGATGTTTTATCAAACAAAAAGGTCCTTTGCTTAGAGGATGAAGAGGCGATTTTGCGAAATATTTGCGCCTCGCTGGAGCTCTTTTTCGCAGAAGTAAAAGGCGTCACAGACGGCTTTGATGCGCTTGAGCTTGCAATGAGTGGGCGTATGACGTGCTAGTACTTGACATCAGCGTGCCAAATATCGATGGTCTTGAGATCGCTAAAAAGTAAGAGCTATCAATCAAAAATCCCTATCGTATCCTTTATCAAGCCACGTCGAGCAAGAGTATCTGTGGCGAGCAGTTGAGCTAAAGATCACAAGATATCTTGCAAAACCATACGATAAAAAAATCTTTGTTAAAAGCGCTTGAAGATGTGGCTATGGAGCTAGTTGGGACGCACACCAACTATCAGGCTAAATGACGAGCTTGAGTATGATTTTTGGCAAAAAGCGCTTTATGTAAATGGCGAAATTTTCTCATCTAAGCAAGAGCGAGAGCAAGCTTTTGGAGTACTTTTTAAAACAACAAAAACAAAAACTATCACTTATGAGCAATTTTGACTACATCTGGGACTACGAGCAGCCGACAAAAGAGGCGATAAAGACGATCGTAAAAAGAGCTTAGAAGAAAGCTTGGCAAAAGATGTGATCAGACTATACGGCGTGGGCTATCTTTGTGAGATATACTCAGCTAATCGTCGGTGCTTTTTATCTTTTGTCTATCTGCTAGTTTCGGCACTTGTTTTACCTACAACGATCTTTGCGATGAAAGACGCCAAAAAGAGGCGTATTATGTTTTAGAGGGCATAACTCAGTAAGAGAGTACATCGCTGGAGTTCAGCGCCCGCTAATCGAGCAGTTAAAAGAGCAGGGCGTCTTAAAAGAGGACTTTTTGACGAGAGACTTCTGTCATCTTCATATATAAGCCGTGAATGTGTACAACATCCAAAAAGAAAAATACAACCTTTGAATTTGACTACAGCTAGTTGCCATCGCTCCGCTAAATAAAGCCCACCAGCCAAATGAATTTGAAGCCGGCGTCTTGCACGGCTTTAAAGAGAACAAATTAAAGAATCGGTAAAGATAATAAAAGATGAAAATGGCTCACAGCTCTTTTGTGGGTCTGCCTCATAAAAACCAAAGTCCAAGCTGCCTAGCCTGTCATAGCAGCGCAAATGCCCCACAACAAATGCTAGAAAAATACGGCATGGAGGGCATAGAGATCCCAGACGAACGAAACGGTCGCGATGATCTCGTTTAAGATACCAACCCGCGCCATTTTTTTACCTACCACTTGCGAGAGGTCATCGTCATAATGAGCGCTATAACGCTTATCTTTGGGCTATTTTTACTACTTGTTTATAAGATGCATAGGCGAGGCGAAGAGAGCAAAAGCAGACTGAGCAGCTGATGATACATCAAAGCCGCTTAGCCTCGATGGGCGAGATGATAGGCAATATCTCGCACCAGTGGAAGCAAAGCACTGCACAGATAAGCTCGGCTTTGATAATGAACTCTATCAGGAGCGAAAAGTTTGATGAGGCGAGTAATTTATGAGTTTATAGAAGAGACAAGCAAGCAGATAAACTTTTCATGTCAGAAACCGTTGATGACTTTAGTACTTTCTTTAGTCCAAATACCTTGAGAAAAGAATTTAAGGTGCTTGAAGTGATAAATCAAACGATAAAAATTATAAACGCAACGCTTAAAAAGTATCAGATCGAAGTGCAGCTTGACGTGAGAGAAAAGTATTTGAGGTATTTGCTAAATTTTAATGAGATAATTCAAATGAATAAACATCATAAACAACGCCAAAAGACGCATTTAAGCAGAGCTACACAAAGCCAAGAGTGATAAAGATAAGCGCCTTTTTTAAAAGATGATCGCAAAGAATTTAGGTGCAAAATAACGCAGGAGCGATAAAAATTCCATTTCTAAAGGTTATCTTTTGAGCCACACTTTAGCACAAAAGAGAGCGGTAGCGGGCTTGGACTATATATGAGCCGCCTTATCGCTCGCAAAAATAACGCCCTAATCTTTGCTAAAAATGTGGATGAAAACCACGTTGCATTTACAATTAGTTTCGAAAAATTTATAATTTGTTAATTTTCCCCCTTTTCTGCCCTTTTTGGTGTTAAGATTATCAGTATGAAATCATTTTGATTTTAGGATAAAAATTCAAAGGAGGAGACGGAGAAACTTACACAAAGCCTTAGCAGGCTTACTCATGGTGTTAGTATCTTTGCTTCACAAGCCTGTTGCGAAGAGCATAATATGCAGATGTCCGATAAAGCACGTGATGTTATCGCAAATCCTAAAGGCACACTGCAAAGTAGAGGTGTTGTCTCCTTGCAAGACTACGTCGTAGAAGAGCAAGAGATGTATAACTGGTTATTTAAAAACCACCCTATTTTTTTACAAAAGTATGGTGGCAAAAACCGTCGGCAAAATGGTCGTTCACGACCGTGGCTTAGAGTGGCTTGCCGAGGGACATGGCTTTGATATGTCAAAGCTTAGTAAAAGAGATGGTGGTAAGGGCTATAGCTCTAGGATGTATAGAATCTCCAGCCACCTCATCACTTCAATTTCCTAATAACTGTAGGACCAGAAAAGTGCGGTGAGTGTCACCCAGCTCAGTATGAGGTCTGGAGCAGATCTCGCCACGCAACTACTATGCGCTTCCCCGGCGAGCACCCAGAGGTCAATAACAACCTAACTGAGCCAGTATTTGACAAAGATACCGCTTCTATCCTTCCAAAAAAGGTATCACTCCAGACGTCATCTACGCAAACCGTTGGTCACTTAAGAACCAAGATGGGCTACGTCGATGCATGGCTACTTCGCGGTACTTACTACGTTGAGGGCGGTTTGCTAAGAGATGGCACAGGTCAGATCGTAGCTGGCGGTAACCAATGGCAAAGAACATGGGCGTTAAATTTAGACGACGCAACTGTTAAAAAGATAAAAGAGCTCGTCCCAGAATCTTCGGCACGCTTGAAGAGTACGGCGATAATGGCGGATATGTCAGAGGTCTCAGCCTCATACGCCGCAAAAACATAAAAAGTCGATGTTTTTCCAAGCAAACTCATCATATTGTGAGGTTTGCCACCCAGTTAATTTGACTTTAAGTCAAAAGCAGACTTTACGCAGCACTTGGTAATGCCAAAGAGCTTCAAAAACACACTATCTCAAAAGGCGTAAGCTGTGAGGAGTGCCACGAGCTGGCGGTCACCTTGATGGAGCCACAAATTTAGAACATCAAACTGCGAACGCTGTCACCAAAGATTTAACTTTAGCCCAGATCTAATGCGAGCTAACCCACTCAACAACGGCAAGCTTGATCTCTCACTAAGCTTCCAATTTAAATCAATGGGACCAGGATGTGGTTCTGAGGGCTCTCAATCATACTTTACCGCTCACTACGATAAAGGTATGAGATGCGTCACTTGCCACGATCCACACGACAACACAGGTAACGTTGTAGGCGATAAGAGCGTAACTGGCATGAACTACAACCCAGATCAAGGCTATCTAAGTGCGTTCTACACTAAAGCCAAAGATCAAAAAGATTGTAAAGATTGTCACGAGACTCAAGCATATATCGCATCAAAAGCAGATACTCACAAAAACAACACTTGTGCATCTTGCCACATGCCATTTATGATGAGCTGCGAGAATTTCTACGCTGTTCAGTTCCAAGACAACGCTGGCTTTTGATACTCAAAGACGCTCTCACATCTGGAAGATCATGGTCGATCCAAAGAGAAATCTCTTGTCCCAGTGCGACGCTGCTAAAGGTCCAAGAGATGCTAAAGATTGGCACTTTGAGAGAGATAAAAATGGCCACAACTATGTTGATTTGATGTGGGCATGCGCTAGAACATCTTGGGCTGATAAAGATATGAAAGATAATAAAGGCTGCCATAGTCCCAGTGCTATCTGAGCTAAAAACCAACACTTCACTTCAAAAACCAAAAACAAGTTTATGATGAGGTTATGGGATGGCAAACCCCAGTTAAAAATGAATTCTCAGAGGTCAAAATAGGTATCGAGGGAATTTACTCACTACTAGAGACTAAAAAGCTAGATCCAAGTGATAAAGCAAGAGTTTATGAGCTTGTCCAAAAACGCTCAAGAGATCATCGATATGGTCGAAAAAGATGGTTCGTGGGGTATGCACGGATTTAAATTTACTAAACAAAGACTAGATGCATCTAAAGAGTATATAAAAGAAGCTCAGAGAATTCTAAACAAAAGTATTTGAGTAGCATTTAGGGGCTAGTTTTAGCCCCTTTAATCTTAAGGGTTTGAAATGAAAAATGCGTTTTTAAAATGTTCGCTACTTAGCCTAAGCGTGGCTAGCTCTTTAGCAAATGTCGATACAAACGACTCTTACGCCATAGGCGCAACAAGTGGTGGATATGTTTTAAAAAGGACTGCTAGATCAAAAAGCAACTAGGTGTTGGCTATGACGCTGATGCAGTGATAAAAGGCTTTAGCGATGCGCTAAAGAGCGAGCTAAAACTAGTGATGATGAGATAGCAAAGCTACTAAACAAAAGAGCTGAAAGCTTAGATAAGATAGTAAAAAGAAAAAGAGGCTGCCAAGCTAAAAAGAGATCTTAGCCCAAGGCAAAGCCTATATGGAAAAATGCAAAAAACAAAAATGTAAAAACAACAAAATCAAATTTCTACAATATGAGATCATAAAAGGTGGCTCAAAAGGGGCTACACCAAAGCCTGAGAGCATCATCATAGTAAATTATAAAGCAAGCTTTGTCGATGGCAAGGTCTTTGACGAGACAAAAGAGGCTCCAGCTCATCTTTCGATGCTAAATTTGATCCCTGGACTTGAAGAGGGACTTATGCTTATGAAAGAGGGCGAGAAGTTTAAATTTGTCATCCCGCCTGAGCTTGCATACGGCGATAGCGGCATGGAGGGATACCGGTGGCGAGACTATCGTTTTTGAGATAGAGCTTATTAAGGTCTTAAAGCCTAGCGAACTAGCTGAGGCGGCAAGAAAAATTCATGAAAAGAGCAAAATGAGGGCATTAAAAAGCCTCATTAAGGCATAAATGGAGTTAAAAATGCAAAATCAAAATAGCAGAAGAGCCTTCTTTAAACGCATGGCAGTTGTGGCTGCTGGTGCTAGCGTGGCAAGTAGTGGTTTTGCTTTTAAGAGTGAAGAGAGTGCGAAAAAACCACATTTTGGCATGATATTTGACCAAAACAAATGCGTTGGCTGCACGGACTGTGAAGTGGCATGTAGAAAGGTAGATTTAGTCCCAAAAGGGCAGATGAGACTTTTTGTAGAGGATAAGACTGATCCAAAGAATTTGCTCGATAAAAAGATATGTAAGAGTATCTTGTCAGCAGTAAAAGGAGGATGCGCCTTGCGTGGCTGTTTGCCCAACAAAAGCCCGTCACAAGGACGCAAAAAACCGGCATCCAAACTACAAAACATAGATGACCGTATCGCCTGTAAATACTGCATCGTAGCCTCGTCCTTACGACGGGAGATATATCGATAAAGTCAATCACTCAGCCCAAAGCTGTAACTTCTGCATAGATACAACTGAAGGATAAAAAGATCCAGCCTGCGTTGAGGCGTGCAGATATGAGGCTTTGGTCTTTGGCGATTTTAAACGATGAGAGCTGCATATTAGCCAGCTTCTAGCTGTCAAAGATAGTATAAGACTAAGAGCAGAACTTGGCACAAAACCAAGCCTTTGAGATATATTCCTAAAGTAAAAGCGGGGTGTAAGATGGATGGTGACAATTACCACTGCGACATTTTTCGCACGCAGTTGAGTGGGGCTGGCCGATCGCTGTTTATCTTTTGCTAGCTGGTATGAGTGGCGGAGCGCCAATAGCCGCCATAGTTCTAAAAGCGCTACAAAAAGGCAAGATGGCTTTAGTCCCATTTTTCAAAGGCTGCTTGCTTGGCCTTTGTTAGCATCATGCTTGGTATGGTTTGCTTTGATAGCTGACCTTGAAAAGCCACTTTTGTTTTGGAAAAATTTTGATTAATTACAACTTCACATCGGTTATGTCTATCGGTGTAGCCGCGCTTTGCGTGTTTATACCGCTTAGCTTTTTGATGTGTCTCATACGCCTTTAATGCGGAGTTAAAAGTCGATTTTGTGGCTTTTGATGGCGTGATGGTAAATCTTATCGCCACTTTATCCGCTCTTAAGCGCGCTTTGCCTGCTTTTTGCGGTTATCATTTGCGCATAGCGGCTTTTTGATCTCGGTGCTCATTAGATTTCCACTTTTAACACAGCTGTTTTACCAGCGCTTTTTCATAGCTTCAGGGACTTAGTGCTGGCATAAGTGGTAGCAGCTTGATAGCGGCACTATTTTTCAAAGAAGATCCACACTCGCGACCTTAGCTCGCTTCACGGCGTGGAGTTTTACGTCTATGCGCTGGAGTTCTACTCATTTTAATGCTTTTTGTATCGCTTTTGCTTGGCTCAAGCCATCAGCAAGGCGCAGCAGTTGCATTTTTATAGTGGCGTTTGGGCTAAATTCTTTTTGGCTTGCGGGTTGTTTTAGTCTGGCTTTTGTCTTGCCTCTTGTTTTATTCCACATCTGGCAAGATGAATTTAGCTTCTACCTGGCTCATTTGCAGCAGTCGTTGGCGTTTTTATTGCTTAGGGTTTTTATACTCATGCAGGACAGACTTATAGCATTTAAGGCTTACAGGGCAGTGATGGTAATTTAAACATTTATCGCTTGGTCTTTAATATTATTATTTATCCTTGCTTTGGTGCAGGGGCGGCGACCTTTTGAGTACTTACGACACACAGACGGCTAGAGTGCTTGTTTATGAAGCGCTCTGGTACGAGTGCGTCATGGCAGCTTGCGTTATTTGCTCAGCTATTAGCATCGTAAAAACCAAGATGTATAGCAAGATTTGGCGCATTTTTGATACATCTTGCTTTTATCGTGATCTTCATCGGTGCTGCGCTTACAAGATACTTTTTGGCGAAGAGGGCGTTATGCACTTAAGAGTTGGCGAGAGTGGCAACTATATGCAGCACAAGCCCTATTTAAGAGTGCACCTCAAATGAAAGCTTTGAATATCCCACTAAAGACTTAGCCCTACTGGCAAAACGACTTTCGTTTCAAAAAGATATAAACGGCAAAGAATTTATTATAAAGATAGATTGGCTACAAAAAGGGATGAGAAAAACGCTCCAGCCACGCTTAGCATAGAGGCTGGCTTTGCTGAGCAAAAGAGCAAAAAGCGCCAAGCTAAAAGGTGGCGCTGGATATGATCTTGAGCCAAGCTGTGAGCTTTGACGGGCAAGAGGCGAATTCTACTTTAGCTCAAGGCCATAATCGGCCATTTTCACTAAGGCTTGATAATGATCCCAGAGCGCTACGCAGGGCCACAGAGCCCATCATCCACACGAGTAAAGCAAGCATCGCAGGCAGCGAGCATGAAATTTTCACCAAATCACCTCACTACGCTAGATGGGCTATGTACTTTTCAGTCATCATACGACGCTGACGAGCTGGAAGCGCCTTTGAGATCAGCTTTGATCCCGCAAAGTGCCAACTTACATCGGATATTTTTCTGCTTTGCCTTGGCTTTGTAGGAAATTATTTAGCAAAAGAGCCGATTTTTAGACTTTGTAACTTCATAAAAGGCACGCAGTTTGCACTTTTTAGCCCTGCTTTTGCTAAACGCCACGCCACCTCGCAAGCGATGAAGCTACAATTTTAAAGCTCACGCAGATAATTCTGCTGTATCTCTAGCTCAAAGCTGATAGCAGGATCGCACCAGCTAGCTCTTTACACAAGAGCAGTCTTAGCGTATTTCAACCAAAACCACGCTCTTTTGGGCTTAGCAGCGATGAGCTGATGCTCTTTTGCCATCTCACCACAAGAGTGGATGGATAAAAGATAGTGAAAGATCACGAGTGAGCGTGTGGGCGAGCTTTGGCGTTAGTGAGAATGGTTAGCTTTAATGACGTTTTTAACGAAAAATGGCGAGCATAAGCTGGCCAACTTTTGGTAGAGGCTGCAAATGAAAAATCCGCCTCAAAAAGAGATACCTGATAGCGACGTCACTAAATCTGACGAGAGGCTAAATGTCTTATACCTGCGCCAGGCGAAATTTGCGTAATTCTATCCCCGCTAAAAATAATGACGCGATCACGTGGCTAGGCGTAAATGAAGCCTTTAGCAAAGATGGTGATACTTTCAAACGAGTTTAAAAAGCGTTTTAGGAGCTTATATAGGTAAATCTCAGCTTTGCGTAAAAAGTGGCGAGTGTGCTGGGGCTGATAAGAGTTTGGAGCAATTTCAAACTATCAAAGAAGACACTTAGGCTCTTGCGCTAAGCGAGGCAAAGCGCCAGCATTGAAGTGCTTTTACAAATCAAATGGAGATATTCACGCTTTCTTATCTATACATGATCCTAGCTCTTTGCTTCGCTTGCTCTCTTTGGCTTTTTACAGATATGAAGGAGTGAATTTAGGATTTGATTTATTTCTGAGCGCTTAGCCTTGCGTCACTGCCTTTGCGGTGCATGCCCACCCAGCCTCACGCGCTCACATCTCAGGCCACGCACCTTGGAGCGATGCTTATGAGAGTTTAGTCTATATCTCGCCGGCATGCGTGCAGTTGAGTGCTATCGCGATCAAAGCTTCGCACCAGGCGCCGCTTCGCTTTTGCAAGTGTTAGCTTGCTCGTAGCTCATCTACTATAAACCCACAGATACAATGCGAATAGTCCCAGTTTTAAAGCTTTCATTTTGGCTTAGCGTGCATGTGTGCCATCACAGCAAGCTACGGCTTTTTGCTTTTCGCTTTTGTGTTAGGTCTTAGGACTTATATTAATGGCTCTAAAAATGACAAAAATGAGCAAAACTTAGGCGAGCAGATAAGATACCTAGCTGTTACCGACGAGCTAAGCCTCTATCATAGGACTTAGCTTGCTAACCATCGAATTTTCTAGGTGGCGTCTGGGCGAAATGAGAGCTGGGGCAGATACCGCTGACAGCAGAGCTGGTCATACATCACGATCATCGTCGTGCTATCGTGCTTCACTTGAGATTTATACCAAAGCTAAGGGGCGTTTTTGCCTTTTTAACAGCTAGCGTGCTATCATTTGCTTCCGTGCTTTTACACATTTTGAGTACTCACCTTAGCGGATTCCACTCATACGCAAATGGCGAGAGCTGGCGTTTCAGGGCTGATATATTTGATCTTGGCAGCTCTTTGCCTTGCGATCGCCCCAGCCTACCGCGGCAGAGATATAAAAAGTAGTTTAGGAGATATGATGAGGAAGAGCTTGATTTTACTGGCTGCTAGTTTGTGCGTTTTAAAATGCTGGCTACATCAAAGAGGCTTTTGAAGCGCAAAAAGATGATCACAACAAAGCCAGCGCAATAGGAAGATGCTTGCGATAAAGAGAAAAAGGCATCAGGCCGTTACAACCTAGCTGTGCTTTTACAGCAGGGGCGATGGCAACGTCAAAAGGATGAGGCAAAGGCGTAATGCTCTATGAAAAGCTTGCGATCGTACTTTTCTATGGTTTGCAGCAACCTTTGGCTACGTCTATGAAAAATGGCAAAGGCGTAGAAAAAGACCCAGCAAAAGCAGTTAATTTATGAAAAAGCATGAAGCGACAACGAGGGCTGTACGGAGCTTGTGCTCTTATGCAAACGGCACTGGCGTGAGCAAAAGATCTAAAAAGGCAAAAAGAGCTTTTTACGAGAAGGTTTGCAAAGCGGGACGGCATGGGATGTAGCAATCTTGGCTACTTGTATGCTCACAGGCGAAGGGCAGCCGAGAAAGACTACGCAAAAGCCAAAACATACTACGAAATGGCCTGCGCAAACGAAGCTGGCATAGGATGATAATCTTGGCTTTTTATATGTTTATGCAAGGGCGTTGATCAAAACCTTACAAAAGCGACAAAACTTTACGAGCAAGCGTGCATATACGCCTATGAAAAAGGGTTGTAACAACTACGCTATCATGCTAGCTGAGGGCAAAGGCGTGAAAGAAGACGCGAAAAAGCACGTGAAATTTGCCACTAAAAAGCTGCAAAAATGGCTTAAAAGAGGCGTGCGAGAATTTAGAATTTTAGGAAAAGAATTGATGAGTTTTAAAAACTGGGGCACAAAGAGGCAAGCCTAGAGGCGCTATATGCGCTTGATAGTGCCTTTTTAGAGCAGATGAAGAGTATCTCCATAGGCTCATTTCTAAAAAGAGGATGAAAAATAGCCCAAGATACGTGGTAGATAACGGGCAGGGCGATCTACTCTGATGTGATATTTACGCGTGAGGCGGTGCTTGTTAGAGGGTTTGACCATGAAAATGAGCCAAATGCGCTAAGCATGGCAGACAAAAGCGTGATAGAGCAATGTATAGTGGTGAGGCTGCCAATCCCGCCTTTACTTCGCCAGATGAGATAGAGCAAACGACCTTTTATCTGGTACGACGGGACGGAGCATCGTAATTTTAGTCGGTGGCACAACGGCGGACGCTGGCTGCTTTGCATGCGCTTTGATGAGTTTGATAATCGAAGGAGTTTGTAAAGGGTTATTACGATAGACTTTGATGATGAGATGTTAAAAAGCTCCATGAAAAAGGGGCGAGTTAGAAAAAGAGAAACTAAAGGAGATAAGATGAAATCTATAGCTTTGTTGCTTTAGTGCAGTTTTTGCCTTGTGGGCTGGAATTTCGACGAGTGATGCAAACATAAACGCCTATAAGGGCAAAAAGAGCGCATCGAGCTACCAAAGGACGCAAGATGTGCAGTGTGGGCATGCCCATAAAAACAAGCAGTGGGCGACGCTTATCAAGGCTGGTGGCAAGGATTATTACTTTGATGGCGTAAAAGATATGGCGCACTTTTTACTTTGCTGATGAGGTGGCGAAAGAAGCTTATCGTGAGTGATTATTACACGCTTGAAAAGCTTGATGCAAAGAGGCGTTTTACGTCATGCTATTCAAACGTTTTTGGACCGATGGGCGAGGAGTTTATCCCATTTAAAGACGAAGTAAAGGCAAATAGCTTTTTATGAAAGATCACGCTGGCAAAGGTGTCATAAAATTTGACGAGATAAAGACATTTGTTGGTAACAAAGTGAAACTTCTAGCATTTTTGGCGTTATTTTTGACTCTCTTTACACGCTCTAGCGTGGCGCACTACCTTAGCTTTTGACCACAAAGCTAAGCAAGATGAGCTAAGAGAAATTTCAAAGATAACAAGGGCAAATTTAGCTTCAGCTTTAGCCTAAAAAGAGCAAAAAGGCTCGGTCTCATGATAAGTAGAAATTTTTACAAACTACGCTGTGGTCCTGCTTTTTAAAGACAAAAAGGATCATCTCTTTAGCTTTTGTCTATTTACGCTCATTATCTTTGTGCTAAGCTCGGCTTTATCATCTCTGGCTCGATCCAGCATGATCTTATAATCGGTAAAGATAGATCGCCATCGTTGTTAGCGCGTTTCGTGCTGGTAAAACGACCATGCACTCGCTACATCTACGATATCTCCAAGATCGATGGTGTGGCTGATGTTAGAGGCGTGGTTGATGGGGAGTACTACCGTGCAAAAGCGCGTCTGGTTTCATCTATATGAGGATGATAGCTTGAAAGAGGATGAGATGATAGTGGGCGAGGGCGTAAAAAGCTGCATATGAACGAGCTTTACTACGATGAGAGCTTTAACTCTAACAGAAGAGCGCATGATACCAGTAAAGATAGTAAAAACCATGCCAAAACAAAGCGCTCTTATCACAACAACGCCATATTTTTGCACCCAAAAACGCTTACAGGGCTATCTTACTTTAAAAAGATGAAGAATACACAGCTCTATGTGGACGTGCCAAACACTGATGAGATCAGCCAAGTGGTTTTAAAGATAGATAATTTGAGATCCAACTCATTTGCCATTAGCATAGAAGATGAGGTGGCAAACATTAGACATCTTATACTACTATAAGGGCGGAATTTTATGAGCATCTATGTTAGCGTTATGCTCATATTTTTCAGTGCTGCTTAAAAACCAATTCTCACCTGCTTTGCGGCAAACTAAAAAGCGTGAGATAGCCATTTTTGCGAAGCATCGGCTTTTAGTATAAAAAGAGACTCATGTAATTCTGATGCATATATATCATCGTTAGCGTTAGCGCCTTTTTGCTTGGAGTTATGTTAGCTTACCTCTTTGTGTTTGTCTTTAACGCTCCATTTTTAAAGGGGATATTTTTAGGCGATGAGCTTTAATGCAATTTCACGCCTATTTTGGAGTTTGATAAGCTCTTTTGATCTTTTTGTCTTTGGCGTCATACATTTTTAGCATTTGTCCTTATCCCGTCGTGGCGTGGTGTGTGGCGACATAAATGAGGGGCTAAAATGATAAATATAAGAGGCGTTAGCCCTAGTCTATAACCAAGGCAAACAAAACGAGTTTTGCGCCTAAAAGATATACCTAGACGTTAATAACGGCGAGTTAGTGATACTAAAAGGCGTTAGCGGAAGCGGTAAAGCACTCTGCTCGCTCATAGCCCTACTTCAAAAGCCAACTAGTGGAATTTTGATAGACGGCACTAACATCGCAGCTGCCTGACGCATTTTTGCTCTGAGTTTAGAGACAAAAGGTCTGGGGCTTGTCTTTCTGTACTCTAACCTCATCGAGGGCTTAAGCCGTCTATGAGTATTTGCTAGCTCCGCTTTGCTCTAACAAATACTCAAGGCAAACGTGTGAAGAGATGATAAAAGGCTCTTGAGCTTGCAAACATTTCTCACAAAAGAGATGAAATGTATCACCGGCGGTGGCGAGCGTCAAAGACGTGCGGTGGCTAGGGCTTTGTCAATGGATGCGGATATCATTTTGGCTGATGAGCCAACGGGCACGATAGGCAAAAATGCGTATTTTTAGATTACTAGAGTCTTTAAAGCTCTAGAGTGTTAATGTAGCCACCACGATAGCATTTTGACGAGCTGGGTGCCAGATAGGGTTGTAAGTTTGCAAAACGAGAGATAGTATGAGCGTATTTTTATCAAAACGCCGTTATCGCCTTTTTGTTAGCGGAGTTTGTGCGTTAGTTTTTGATGAGCATTTCGCTATTTTACGTCGTAAGGATCGTGAGTCGTGGGACCATAACGCGCCAACATCGCTTCAATACTCACTTGAAAAAGCAAAACTACCTTGTAAATACGATCTTGCTCTTTTAGCGTCTGCACAAAGATCGTTTTGTTTATATTTTTCGCACTTTGTCTCAAATGAGTTTCTGACATCGTGCCAGAGGCTATGCTCATTGCGTGATCGGCTCAACAACGGTGGCATCTTGATGCTCACTGTACTTTTGCTGATATTTGGGCTTGGTATCTGGCTGATTATAAACAAACTCGACTTGCAGGCTCTACTCTTCCATATCTAGAAAGAAAATACGCCATTTTCATCTGGCCTTTTTGTGATGATACTAGTCGAGCTTGGCATAGGGTCTTTGCTTTTTATAACATCCCGCTCGGGTGCCAGTCTTTGCTCGGTTACTTTTCAAGCTCCAAAGCCGATTCTTATTATGCGTTCTTGGCTTAGTAAGCGCCTCGTGCTATTTTTGTCATTTTGGTTAATTTCTTAAAGCAGCATGGCTAAGCTTTGTGGCAATCGCTATTTTTGGTGCTTAGCTACTACGTTGATACCCACTATTACGTCACGAGCAGCCGAATCACAGCGCCCATACTGCATGCTAAGAAGTGACTATTTTTACGTTGGACTGCCTTATCTGCAGTTTGTTTTTGGGCATTTTTACGCCTTATGCCATACCTTGTGGAGATCATCACAAAGACAAACCACTCGCACAAGCTTAGGGCTCATCGATCTGGCTATGTTTGCGTGCTGATATGCTCACTTTACGTGCTTAAATACTATTTGTTAAGAGGATTTTATTTTGATAAAGCAAATCTCTGGTTTGTTAGCTCTAGTCTTAGCCGTGCTCGCCTATAATGCCGACATAAGTGATGATGTAGCTCTGGTCCCAAATAACGGCGATCGGAGCCCATAGAGCAGCTAACGCCAAACAATTTATATGTTATGAGAGCAGGACGCCCATCGCTGATAACGAAACGACACAGCTCAGGCGATCATGCCAATGGCGACATCTACTTTTTAACGACATCACAAATCCTTTTCATCTGTATATGGCGCAAAAAGAGCAGATAAGACTGCTTATTTGTCTACTCGCGATACAAACCGCTACATCCCAGCGCAAATGCCCGGTACTCGAGGGTCGATATCACGCCGATGGATGCGCGGCATAGGGCGTCATGAGTTTTCACACTTACGGCATAAACGACAACTACTTTAAAGAGGCTCTTGTTTACGCAGCACGCGGCGAAACGCTCATAAATCCATATATAAACATCCTACTTTCAGAAAATAGGATATAATTTAGAGAAGCTTTCAACTGTTAGAGCTTACTAGGTTGTTTTTGCATCAAGGCGCTATTCGTTTAATTTTTGTAAAATCGCATCCCGATTGAAAACCCTAATTTGCAAGCCTTATCAAAATATTCTTTTTGCTATGTGATAGTCTTGTTTTGCCTTTTCCTTTTAGATAAAAAGCCCTAAATTAAAAACAACTCGATGATATATCCACCATTGCAAGCTATACACCCTACTCGATTTACTGTAGTCTTGTTTTACACCCTGACTGTTTTCATATAAAAATTCCTAAACCAGAACAGCTATCACTAACCCATCATCACAAGCTTGTTTGTATAGATCGGCTGCTTTTATAATAGTCTTGTTTTACACCTTGACCAATATTGTATAAAATCCCTAAATTGTAACAGCTAGTGCTATATTTGTCACTGCAAGCTTTTTGCCATAATTGAGCTGCTTTATAATAGTCTTTCTCACGCCATGACCGTTTATATATAAAAACTCCCAAATTATGGTAGGCTTGGGCAACATTGCCATCACAAGCTTTTGTATAGTTTGACAGCTTTGCATAGTCTTGCTCTACCCTTGTCCTTCATAAAAACCACCGAGATTATAGCAACCAATAGCATCTTTACTATCACAAGCGTGTTTATACAAGGCGGTTGCTTTATTATAGTCCTGCGCCACACCTTGACCGTTTTCATATAAAGTCCCTAAATTAGTGCAACTATCAATATCCCCACCATTACAACCTCTTGCCATTGCTTGGCAGCTTTTATCAAACTCGCCTTTATTATAAGCTTCTGCCCAAGCTCAGCAAAAGATCTCGCAAAGCCAGTGGTTAACAATATCACAGATAAAAGAACAGCCTTTTTCATTTTTCTCCATTTTTGCGTAATTCGAAGTTATGTAGGGTTTGGCTTGCTCTTTGTTAGAGAAGCAAGCCTGATGTTAGTATCTAACGTTATTAACTTTAAAAGTCTCTCAGATCCTCGTATTCGCCATATTTCGAAGTAGCGCCATTTGCCAGGTTTTTAGCACATCATGCAACGCGCCCAAAATCTAACATCGTTTTAGATCCATCACTGAGGTCAGCGGAGCCAAAAGAATCGGCGTAGCTCGCTTTTGACCCTCGTTGATGATGACCTTTTAGTTTTGTGTAGCCACCGCTTGAGCCAAAGATTTTGTAAGCTAGAAATGGCTTAAATTCCATTGATTTTATAGTGGTGCGTGCGCCTTTCGGTTCCGTCGCAGAAAAGCCATTTGTCATCGCCTCTATCACCCTTTTGTCACCTCACCTTTTACTTTTTAGTAGTATTCGCGCTCTAAGTCGCTATTCATTAGCGCTGTGGCGATAGCTGGAGCGTCAGTTAGCAAAGTAGCCCCCTGCTTTGCGTAGTTCAAGCGTCCCACGCCAACACGTCTGTACACTTTATCTAACGTCGTATATCGTTTTCGTCCGCGGTCATCTTTTGCTAACTAGCTCGCCCTTTGTTTGTGATAAACGATAACGGTAAATTCTTTTAGCTTTTATCAAACGGCCATTTATGCGCACTTTTGTCATCTTCTTATCCACGCTGTGGCAAGGTCGCTAACCACACGCCCCTGCTATGCTAACCTTGCCAGCTTTATCAGCTCATCTGCTTCACGGCGTGAGTAGTTTGTGTTGTGTGAGATAATTTATTTAGTCTTGTTTTTCGACTAGGTCCCAATTTGGTGTCATGGATGTGTAAACGCCCACAGCACGCCATTTTCTCACATGACAGCTAGAAGCTCACGTGAGCACTTTTCTCGGCCAGCCACGCATCTACGGCTAACATCTCTTTGTCATTTATCTCTTTGGATGCAGTGTTGCAATTTCACTCGCTGGTTCTTCGTAGGTCAAAGTCCTCTCTCATGCGCGCGCCTAAGACCTGCCGTCACTTAAAAGAGCGTCTCAGCACACCATCTTTATCGACGACGAGAACCGTTTCGTGCCAAGCTTGCTGTGTCATCGTATCGATCGCACTTTTTAGGCTTTGACATTCCAGCGGACTATCGGCGATTTCGCTTCTCATCACGTCTTTAACCTCCAGTCAGCTTCTCACCAAGGCTGCCACGCCAGGAAAATCGTACTCCTTTAACCTCGCTTTATGATCAAACAAACAGCCAACGCATCGCCAAGAGCCACGCTAGCGTGGCTGATGTTGCTGCGGTATCAGTGGGCACGCCTCTCTCACATTTATGTCTCATAAAAGACGTCAGCCAGTTCTACTCAAGCGAGCTTTGTCTTGCTTCTTTTGCCGCGGCGACTCATTTTACGCCAGCGCTTTTACGTGAGGCACTACTGATAAGCTCATCGCTCTCACCACTAAAACCAATGGCTGTATCAAAACATCGTCTATCTACTTCGCGCCCAGATCTCCAGCTGCATGGCACGTCGACGTAAGAGAGAGCTTGGCGTGCCAGTGCTCGCAGCGTGGCAGCGATCTTTTGCGCCCACGTGACCGCTCTTGCCTACGCCCCGCAGTGACTCATGACTTTGCCCTTTTGCGTTATATAATCGATGACATCTTCTATCTCACGCTTTTTAGCGTGTCTTAAAGTTCGTTTGCTTTCTATCCCTGGTGACTCTCAGCGAGCGATTTGCTGCTGGGTGGCAATTTTCCTTACATTAGAGAGATGATCGGCACCATAGTTAAGTGCGCCTTTGACCTTTTCTAAGACAAAGCTGCCGACCACTTGGCGCCACTGTGACCTCGAGTAGTCTGCGCTATCTTTCAAAAGCTCCTCTTGACGCGTTGCTTAGGTACTCGCTCTAGCACGCCCATCCACTTTTCGCAACCTCGGCGTTCTGCTTTGTCGCCCACAAGCGCCGTAGCTGATGACGCTGAGGTTTGTTGATGCCGAGTTTTGCACCGTGACGTGAATGAGCGATTATCATGCGACCAGACGCCCGCTTTCAGCGAGGTTTTGTCTGTCGATGACGCGACGTCGCTCAGCGATTTGTTTATTTATTTGATTATCTACGAAAAACTCTGCCAGTTTTTACAGTTTTACACGTTTTGGGTACTTTTGACAAACCTCCATCTGACCTGCCGTCGCTCATTAGATAGATACTTTCTCTCATCCACACCACAGCTAATCGGCAGCCCTCGGTGCTTTGCGATGCGGTTGTACCCGCCATGCACTGGCAAGCAGGCCTGGCTTTATCAGGGCGAAGCATTGCTTTTGTTTCTGCGCTGCGACCGCTGACGATCTCAAGCTAAAGTCTTGGTGTTGGCGACACTTTGCGCCTGATTTTAGTAAGAATGAAGCACCGTTGAGACGCTGTTTTCGCCGTTCGAATCGCTTTTGCGCTCGATTATGATCTGATCGGTCGGCTGACCTTTATATATTTGTGTTCATCTGTCGCCATGCGGTAAAGCGCACCCCATAGTCTCCTGCCCTGAGAGCCAGTAGTGACGGCTGGGGCACCGTCAATCTTTGGGCGCCTATCAACCCCGTTTGCATCGATAGACTCTTTCTGATCGAGCTTGATGTAGCCAAGCTCCATCGCAGTGTATAGGGCCTTCCATTGATCTGCTGATGACGCCAGACTTTTGACGGTTGTATTTTTAGCCCCCATCTCGATCGCGCTTCGAGAGGACGCGGTGGATGCTCGAGCTAACAAAGAGCCCACTATGACGCGGCCTGTTTGCCTTTGAAAATATCGCGTCAAAGGTCTTACCAACGCTACTCGCCTTGCTCAAAGCCCTTATAGCTGTCAGTGCTATCAAGCTACCAGACAAAGCACGCCACGCTTCCGCCGCAATACGCCAGTCTGCCAAGGTCTGCTGGCAGCCATCTATCGCGTGGTCGATCCTTGAAGTCGCCCGTGGATGATCGTGCCAGCCTTTGTCGTGATCGCAGCGCTGAGGCGTCGATGACAGAGTGCGGTGATGTATCCACCGACTTCAAAGTCACCCATGAGATATGGCTTTCTCGACTGGATCGAAGAGTGAGCGCTCTTGCTTTAGTCCGTAGCTCTTCAACGCTGGTCATCATGCCAAGCGGTAACGGTGTGGCGTAGATAGGAAATCGTCTAAACGTGGCTGTAGGGCAACGCACCGATGTGATCCTCGTGCGTGGAGTGATGATGACGTTTTATCTTATCTTTTATCTTGCGAACATAGTCAAAGTTCGATGAGACATCTGCATGCTCGCTTGGAAAGCCTGCCGATATCAATGATGATGGCGCTAGTTTCCTGTCTCAAAGACGCCGACAGCGCCGATCCGCCAAGACCGCCAAGTGGAGTTATGCGAATTTATGCTCGCTTGAATTTAGATATCGAGTATTCAAGTCCAGCTCGTGAGTATTGTTTCCATCGCGCTTGCGATATCTTGTTGCCACCGCTCGTTGCCATTTAGCTTTGCAGGTAATTCTTTTGGCTATTTTTGTGGCTTTCTTTGCTCTTTTGCCGCGTTTTTAGTCAGCTTTATTTGTTTTGGCTTTTTCTTTGCTGTTTTGCTCTTTACTTATTGTTTTCGCCAGTTTTGTTTTGATTTTTGTTATTTCGCTTTTGACGAGGATTTTGACTCTTTGGCTCGGCATGCGCTTTATCAGCTGCTCTGCTGCAAAGAAGTTATCTATCACGCTTTTGCTTGCTAGCGAGGTTTGCTCGCAGTTTCGCCCTCTTGTTTTGGCTTGTCGGTCTAAATCTTCGTCTTTTGTTGTTTTTACTTTGACGCTTAGCTTTAACTTTCTTTCGTTTTTGTCGTTCATTATCTTCCTTTAATCTTTCAAATACTTTTAGATAAGAATCGACATCAGTCTCGTGTGGACGTAATTTGAGCTAAGCTTCCAGGGTCTCGACCTTTTCTTTCAACGCCTTTTGGTCAGAAAATTTCAGTGATACTCAAAAGCGTCTTTCATGGCGAAGCAAACGTGCGCCTAAAAATGCTTTAAAAGCCTCGCATTGTTTTTGCATCTTTGAAAATCCCGTCTTTGCCATCTTTTGTTTGTTTTGGTAGCGTTTGATGACTCGAAGATGACCTTTGAGGGCTGGATTAAAAGCTTTTGCATCCACGTCAAAACAAAAGCCCACACCCGCCTTTGAAGTGGCGCCAGGACCGATAGCGCCACCTTTATCCTTGCTCTTGCGCACTAAGAGCAACCTCTTTGTCATCACGCTAAGCCCAAGGCATTTTTCGTCATCTATCGCATTAGCATCATCTTCGTGTAGCAACGTAATACGCAATTTGCGACTAAAAGTAGCGTTCTGGCTACTTAGTCCGGCCCTCTGCTGCCACTGCTCTACATGCATCTTTACAAAAGTTTTAATTGTCCATTTTGATCTCGTTTGCAGTTTGACCTTTAGTGACTGAAAGCAGCTCACAATCTATCTCTCAAAAGAGGTGTGCCGTCTTATAATGCAGAAAGTCTCAAATGTCAAATCACCTAAGCTGTGCCCAATCTCAACGACGCGTTTTCACGTCATTGGCATCGCTTTGGATGATCTTATCTAGTATGTCGCTTTGTCTTGTATCTTTTGTCCAAAGTGCTGTTTTATCATAGCCATGATATTAGCTCATGTACTTATACAATGATTACAAGTTTAGTTTAATCATATATAAAATGGACTATAATCACTAAATAACAACAAAATAAGCACAATTTGAGTAGGGCAAACACCTTAAAATACTTTTTATTATCACAATATTTAGAGCCAAAACCTAGACGAGCTCAGACAAATAGCAATTTAAAAATCAATGGACCTTGAGGATCGCAACTGATGAGAATATCTGCACTCAAGAGCATCTGAACAGGTCAAGCTTTTATGGTGTAGAAAGGTTTCGATTTATGGTGGTCATGTTTAGACGGACTTGCTTGCCCTCTGCGATATCAAAGCTAGCAACAGGTGAAATTCTGAAAGAGCGATTTTAGATGAGCCACGCTCTGAGCTAAACGAGCTTTTGAAAAGGCATTTTGTTATAAGCTTAAGCCTCTGGCGATCTCAGCCTTTTGCAAAATGAGCAAAATTTTGCTCTAAAAGATGCAAATTTTAGATGATGAGCTGCTCATTTTCACGCCAAAACTCATCAAATGAGCTTTTATCCCAACGGCCTCATGGCGATGGTGCGACTAAACCACCTAAAAAGAGATCAGCCAAAACGACTTTAATAAAGAGTGCGAGCACACTCAGCGATAAAAATTTTCTATCCATAAAGAGAAAATGAAGCTGAAGCGACTATGTAAAAGCGGTGCACGAGGAGCTAAAAAGTTCGCCAAATACGCCATTTTGTAAAGACGCGATCAGGTTTGGAAGTAAGGATAGCTGGACCCAAATTTTAAAGATAACGACGCCCTTTTAAATAGTATAGATGATATAAATTTATTTATCAACTTTACGAGTCAGGCAGGACGCACGAGCTGACGGATCGCTTTCTAGACGAGGGCAGTGGGAGAATAACTCTGAGAGGATCGACGCTAGAGATGGGCAAATCAGCGCGACCTGTTAGGGACTTTTTAAGTTGCTGAGCGCCACCCAAGATCGGCTTTGTGCGAGTGATTTTGCTCGCAATTTTCACAGCAATGGCGCTAAATAACATCAGGTAGAGAAAGCCGAAAGAAGGCAACGGCGGGATTTGCGTAGCAATGGCGCTCCAGTGCACGGGAAAGACGACACTTTAAAGCGACGCTGATGGCTGAAGTGGCGCTTTAGGGCGATGAAACTCGCGCAAATGAGCAGACATGATATCTTTTGAGCTGTGTTTATGACAGTGATGAAAAGGCGCTTTATTTTAGGCTAAATGACGAGCTTGCAGGGCTTCGATGACACGTTAGCTCTGCACACGGCAGCGGTTGAAATTTTGAGCAAAGAGCTAAGCCAGCTAAAGAGCATAGGGGATTATGCACGAGATTGATTATTTTAACGAGAAGCCACAAGACTACTCGGCTGATGAAAAGAGGAATATGGAGATAGTCCTTTGTCTCAAAGCCAGTTTGGGGCTATTATGCTGGCGCTTGGCTCAAACAAAACAAGTCAAATTTGTTTTAATGCACTCACAGGAGATCGAGGCTCACCAGCTAGTGCATGACAAGATATCAAAAAGAGTAGGCGAGTTTTTGGAGCAAGATGGCTGATGGCCCGGCAAATATCTGGCAGTTATGCGGAGGTTGGCGACTACGACGAGGGCGAAGGAGAATAACTCCTGCACTGCGCACGAGGTGGGATTACTATTTTTAAGCGAGATGGGGATCAGAAGAGAGCTAAAGAGCCTTTAAACAGAGCTAGCCGATGTTGATAGAAGGCTAGAGAGCTATAACTCAGCCAAGCAGATAGAGGGAGCTTTTATCCCGATTGAGAGTGACCTGGTACAGCGTTAGCAAGGCGAGCTTGAAGACAAAAGGCTCGAATGATAGCGAGCTGGGGCCAAGGGCGGGTTTGCTTAGTCAAAATGAAGCCCTCGCAGCGAGTATTTAAACACACCCGTAGTGCACGCCACTCTTTTTCTCTTCAGCACTTTTAAGCACAGAGGCCTTATGCAAAGTATACGACGAGGCGTAAAGCTGTTGGCGCGAGATAAACCGCCAGATAGCTGGAGCAGTAATTTAAAAGCGCGCTAGCAAATGGCGAGGAGCAAAGAGAAAATGAGGCGTTAGGCTAAATGAGCTGCAAAAGACGAGATAGCAGGGCTTGAGAGCAGGGTAGCAGGAGCTAAATACTAAGATAAACTCATGTGTACAGGCTACAGCGACTTGTATAGACGTCAAAAGATACTTGGCAGGAGCGAGGAGCCAGATATCTTTTCTAAACGGCAGCTTTAGCGAGAGTAACGAAGAGATGCAAAGAGTATGCCACGGATGATGGAATTTGGCATAGACTCAGAAATTTCCTACAAGACAAAGCTTTTTAAGGCTAGGGATAGAGCTTTTTAGAGAGAGGCGCCAATGTTTAGAAATAAAGCCGCCATTTTTGCCCGCAAAGAGGGCGTTGTTGTCAGGACAATTTATTACGCGCCCTTAGTCGCCATTCTCTACGACAAAAAGATGGCTGAGAAAAACGGCTTAGGAGGCAAAGCCACAGACGTGAGATCATTATGCGCTCTTGCATAACGCCAGTTGTTAGCCTCGACTTTGCCTCGTTTAATAATAATACGAAGACCTTTTAAAATGGCGCGATAGGCATGCTTTTGATAGATGAAGCAGGCAGGCACGTAACTAACGGCGTTAGGGCGCCTTGCTTTCGCCCAAAAGATGGCCGTGGTGCTGGCGACCCGCTTCAGCTTGAAATCCGCCAGTCGTAACACCTGCCAGTTAGTCAGCCAACGCGATACTATGCAGCGACTGCGAGGCAAAAGAGGAGTTTAACTTGCTTTAAACTCTCAGCAACCAAGAGCCGACAGCACAAAAAGATCGGCACATATATAGGTGTAGTATAGCATCTGGTCGGCTCACCACCGATCGTGCATAGAAGGTGCGCTAACTATGTTTGAGATCTCAAACGACTACATACGACGATATGATGATACTTGGCAGAAGTGCAGCGTTAGTAACGGTAAACACTAACGTGCAAACAAAGTGTGGATAGATGTTAGAAGCGAGGAGGATAGGCAACTGCAACAAAGTCGAGGGCGAGGTGGTTAAAGAGCCTCTGCAGCATGAGCTAGGGCTGATGAGAGAAAAATAACGATCAGGATAATAACGCCATTTAAAGATGTCTGTGAAATCTGTACAGGCGCTGGCACCCATCCACACTATGCGTAGGGCAAGAGGCTGAGACATCGTGTTTGTGTTAGGTGGAGCGACTAAAGGGTGCGCAGAGCGTGGCCGCCACGGGCAAGTCTCAAATCCACGCTAAACGTGGCGCCACAAGGGCAAAAGAGGTTATTTATATAGTTGGAAACCGGAGAAAATTGGTCTAGTTTGCCATATTTTTGAGGTGTGGCAGCTAGAAAGATAGACAAAGGATAATGAAACCGCCTCGCAAAACGCATAATCCTGCATGCCTCGACGTAAAAGACGGCAGGGTCGCAAAAGGTGTAAATTTTGTTGGGCTTGTCGATGCTGGACACCCAGTCGATAGCAAAAGATATAACGACGAGGGCGCTGATGAGCTTTGTTTTTTTGATATCAGCCTCACCTTGGCCGTGATACGATAGTTGATGTGGTAAAAAGGTCGCAAGCAAGCTTTTTATACCCCTAACCGTTGGCGGTAAGTACGCCATCGATCGACGATATCTCGCGCCTTTTAAATGCGGGCTGCGACAAGGTGAGTCAAACTCATCGGCGATAAAAGATCCAATGGATCGACGAAGCGGCTAAGAATGAGCCCCGCAATGCGTCGTCGTGGCGATCGACGCCAAAAAGATCGGAAATACATAGTGTTTATAAATGGTGCAGGATCACTAAAAAAGATGCTCGTGCGCTTGGGCGAAAGAGGTCGAGTCATGAGGAGCAGGGGAGTTGCTAACGTCTATGGACAACGACGGTGTCAAGTAGGGCTTTAGTCTGAGCTAATAAGGATCTTTAGTGCGCTTACACCGACTATCGCAAGCGGTGCGCTGGTAAGATGGAGCATTTTAAAGAGTGCTTTCGCCGGAGCTGATGCGTCTTGCTGCTTCGATATTTCACTTTGGCGAGATCGATAAAAAAGCCAAAAAGAGTATCTTAAGGCAAA